>Ga0182016_10000890_pt1 | contig 37059 bp, 26 predicted proteins | sample 712S2MmetaG_FD_120491 | JGI IMG/M metagenome (GOLD analysis project Ga0182016, IMG submission 120491) | Permafrost microbial communities from Stordalen Mire, Sweden - 712S2M metaG | ecosystem: Environmental > Terrestrial > Soil > Wetlands > Permafrost | place: Sweden: Stordalen | collected...
GCGCGACGTGGTGCAGAACCACGTGATGCAACTGCTGAGTCTTGTCGCGCTGGAGCCGCCCTCGAGTTTTGAGGCAGACAGCGTGCGGCGCGAGAAGCTGAAAGTCTGGCGCGCGATTCCTTCCATTCCAATCCTGAACGCGGTGCGCGGCCAGTACGGGCCGGGGTCGGTTGACGGCCAGCACGTGGTGGGCTACCGTGACGAGGACCGGGTCAATCCCGAGTCGGGCGCGGAGACTTATGCCGCCATGCGTGTCGAAATCGAGAACTGGCGCTGGGCGGGCGTTCCGTTTTATCTGCGCGCGGGCAAGCGGCTGAAGAAGCGGGCCACGGAGATCAACATTCAGTTCAAGCAACCGCCGCTGTTGATCTTCGACCGTTTGCAGGCGAGCGGGCCGTGCCGCGAGATTCAGCCCAACCTGCTCACCATCCGCATTCAGCCGGACGAGGGGATTGCGCTGCGCTTCGGGGCCAAGGTGCCCACGTCGGCGGACATGGCCGTCTGCCCGGTGAATATGGACTTCGATTACGCGGAGGCCTTCGGCAAATCGAGCGCCAACGGCTATGAACGGCTGCTGCTGGACGCGATGCTGGGCGACCAAACGCTGTTTGCGCATCGCGACGGCGTGGAGACCACATGGGCGCTGTGCATGCCGATTCTCGATGCGTGGGCCAACAAATCGCCTGAGGTTTTTCCCAACTACATCGCCGGGTCGTGGGGTCCAGAGTGCTCCGATCACCTGCTGGAGCGCGGCGGACATGCGTGGCGGAATAATCTGGGGCGGAAGGCGTGAGTGCAGGAAATAGGGAATAGGTAGTGCAGACTTCTTTGTTTCCCGTCCTTGCGCCATCATCGTTTCCTACCCTTGCGACCTCATCCGCCACGGCGTATGTACCGATAGGGCGCGGTATACATATAGCTGCATGGGTATACCCCCACCCATATTTTGCAAAGAAAATCATTGTTTTCAACGAGATGCGGCATGGGTATCGCTGCAAAATAGTCAAAACAAGGGGGTTATTTGCAGAATATTCATATCAAAGGAGTTACAGCGTTTTTTGACGCTCGTAGGAGTCCAGCCGCCCTGCGTCAAACCCTGGGCACGTCGCCTCGGCGGCGGGTGGCGCACCCTTTCGGTATTTACTCCGTTTCCGATACCAACAGCGGGTGCCTGTAGATGGTCAAGAGGTTGTTCCACCCTCGGATCGGCTGATGGGCGGCCTGTAGTTGAGGCTACCATGCGGTCTTTGGAGGTTGTAATAGTCGGTCCATGGCTTGAGATAGGCGTCTCTCTCGTCTGAGTCGCGCCAGTGTTTTGCGTAGGCCCACTCGCGCAGCGCGGTCTGGATAAAGCGCTCGGCCTTTCCGTTAGTTCTGGGCGTGTAGGGCCTGGTGCGGCGGTGTTTGATCTGCAGTTCGGTGCAACGCTGGCGGAACTCACGCGAGCGGTAACTTGATCCGTTGTCAGTGAGCAGCGCGCGCATGTGGATGCCGTGGCGGGCGAAGAACTCTTGTGCGTGGTCTAAAAACGCGATAGTCGTCTGCTTTTTCTGATCGGGCAGCAACTCGGTAAACGCCAGCCGCGAGTGGTCATCGACGGCGACGTGCAAGGCCATGAAGCCGGGATGCTTTTGTTTGCCGCGCAGTCTGCCGTCGCCGCGCAGACTGACCTCGTTAAAGCGCGTCATGCCCTTGATATCGAGATGCACGAGGTCGCCGGGGCGCTCGTGCTCGTAGCGGATGACGGGCGGCGGCGGGTTGAGGTCGCGCCATCGGCTCAACCGTGCGCGGCGCAAAATGCGGCTGACCGAGGCCGCGCTCAGGCCCGTGCGGCGCGCGATCTCATAGCCGGGCATATGCCCTCGGCGCAACTCCATGACGAGGCTCACCACGCTCTCCGCCACGCTCCGCGGACTGCGCCGTGGCCGCGAGCTTCGGTCCATCAACCCCGCAAGACCGGCGCTCTGATACCGCCCAACCCACTTGGCGGCAGTTTTTGCGCTCACGCGGAAGGCCGCCGCGGCGGCCTTCCGCGTGCCTCCCTGTTGGAGAACAAATCTGGCTAAATCCTCTCGACTACGAAAGCTCAATCGGGCATTCTTATGAATGTCCATTCGTTCCCTCCGAAGACTCTAGTTGCTCGTTACAACCAGCTTCTCCGAACAGAAACGAATGGACAACCTCTTGAAATATCACAGGTGCCCCATCCTTCGCGCAATTTGCGAAGGGTGGGCTGCACAACTGTCCGCTTACTGGGGCTTTCTTTGCTTCCCTTTTCTGTGCCGTCCACTCCGACTCGATCTCGACCGCGCCCACCGCGCCCGTCGCGTAATGCACGAAACTCGACCACGGCCAATCTTCCGGCATCTCAACCAATCCACGATTTACCGGGTTCCGGTGCATGTACCTCAGTTTCTCCACTGTTTTCAATTCTGAATTAACGTTGAAGTCATAATAACGCCGTTGCCAGAACTGGAGGTCTCCAATCCTTTTCAGCCTGCGTGATGTCTTCTGTTTCAACACTTGCAAGGCGACAGAAAGGGACGAAACCAAAGGCTCTCCAACGAGCAGATGAACATGCTCGGGCATGAGAACATATCCCGGAACGACGAATTCGTAGCGTCGCCGAACCGCCTCAAGCTCGCTCTCGAAGGTCATGTAAGCCGCGGGCTCGCCAAGCAGAGGCAGTCTTCGATAACAACTGAAAGTTATGAAGTGAAAGTCCCCGGATTTCTGATAACGAACAAGGCCTTTGGGCATGGCATAGGAATTTTACACCGGGGGCCGCTGGTTGGGGTTTGTGCTATCCCACCCTTGCGCCAGAAAAAAGCGCAAGGATGGGGCACCCAGTTTTGTGGTTGGTTCAGGAATGGGCCAACCGCCTGTCGAGACTTCCAAATTTTTCTCTTAGCCCGGCCGGTTCCGTCCCATGCCTTTGTCCATGGCATCGTTGGCCAGCTTGTCGGCTTGCTTGTTGCCGCCGCGCAGGGTGTGGCGGATCTCGAAGCTGGCAATGCTGCGAGAGAGCTTCCGGGCCTCTTCAAACAGAGGCCGCAGGATGGGGCTGGCGACTTTGTACTTGCCCTGCATCTGCTTGACCATCAGTTCGGAGTCGGAGACCACGCGCAGGTGCTTCACGCCGTGTTCAACGGACCATCGGAGCACGCCAAGGAGGCCGGAGTACTCAGCGTAGTTGTTGGTCTGGATGCCGAGGAATTCGCTCAATTCGGCGACAACCTGGCCTTTCGCATCTTCAATAACGGCGCCATAGCCGGAGGGCCCGGGATTGCCGCGGGAACCGCCGTCGCAGTGGGCTGTGAACCGCGGGCTGGGCGCGTCGGCAGAGGGGGTTGGGTCTGCAAATAGGGATTCGTTCATTGAGTTCTAGTGTAGCGTCTTGCCCGATGAACGGGAGGGGCGAGGTTCGTGCTATCCCACCCTAGCCGCAACGACAAAAACGCGGCAAGGATGGGGCACCCCAGCGTTTGTGGCACACGGTGATTTCAGGTGCCGGGGCGGGGGTTAATTCCGCGCGTAACCTTTGCGGCACGCTGCTTACCATCGGCAGCCTTCCGCGTCTATTGCAGTGCGGACAAATCTCTTCCCGGAGCAGATTCGATGGCAACGGATGCGGCGATTTACCCCAGTTCTCCGGTTTGGGCTCCGGGTTACATGGCTTGGCCGTCGGCCAGGAGGGTACAATCCTCCCAAGGCATGGCTGATTCCAAGTCAACAAACGGGGCAAAAAGCGCCGAGGAGCGGAAGCAGGCGCGCGAGCCGGAAATGGAGTTAATCCGCGAGGCGCAGGCTGGATCGCGGGCTGCCTTCGATGCGCTGGTGCGGCAGTATGAGCAACAGGTTCTTCGGCTGGCGTATCACCTGACGGGTTCCGAGCACGACGCGGAGGACGTTTATCAGGAAGCATTTTTAAAGGCTTACCGTTACCTGGGGAATTTTCGATTCGAGTGTTCTTTTTACACGTGGATTTACCGGATTGTGACCAATCTTTGCCTGGACCAACTGCGGCGGCGCAAGACGCGGCGCGAGGATCGCGCGGTGGTTCTGGATCAGTCCGGCGGCGAGATTGATGTGCTGGCTTCGGTGTCGGATAACCGGTCGTTTTCGAATCCCGGCAAGGAGCTGGACCGCAAGGTGCTGGGCGAACGGATTCAATCGGCGCTGGACAAGCTGACGCCGCGCGAGCGGATGGTTTTTGAATTGAAGCACTACCAGGGACTCCGTTTGCGCGCTATTGGGGAGATGCTGGATACCACGGAAGAGACCGCCAAGAATACGCTCTTCAGAGCAACGAAGAAGCTGAGAACGCAATTGGCGGGGTTGCGGTAGATGCCGGTGGCAATCCCTTGAGGGGATGCGGATTTTTGCCGGTAGGGGGCTAGTTTTTGAGGCTGGAAGGACGTAAAGATGAAATGCCAAATTGCACAAGAGCAGATTGTGTTGGCGGCTTATGGGGAGCTGGCCGAGAAACAGGCAAGCGAACTGGAGCTGCACATGGCCATGTGTCCGGAGTGCGCCGGGGTACACGAGCAAATGCTGTCGCTAAAGGCGTTCGCTGACAATCTTCTGGTGCTGGAGCCGGACGCAAACCTGGTTGCGCGCGCCCGATTGAAATTGGATGAATCGCTGGACGCGCTGCCGCCTCGGCGCTGGTATCACCGGCTGGGTCAGCAAGTGATGAACAATTTTGCCAGCGTGTGGGCCGCGCCGTTGGCCGCTTGCCTGCTGCTGTTGGTTGGCGCGGGCGCGGGCTCGCTGGGCGGATACCGGTTTGCGCAGAATCGCGCGACACATACAGCCGCGACCCAATCGGCCCCGGTGCTGAACGCGGCGGCGCTGCCGGCGATCGCCAAAACGGCGGACACTGGCGCGCCGGCGGAGATTGCCAACATTTCCAGCATTGTGCGGCAGCCAAACAGTCACATGGTAGAGGTGCGCTACAACCAGGTGGTACCGCAGCGAATGGAAGGCTCGCTGGACGATCCGGCGATTCGGCAGTTGCTGATGCTGGCCAGCGAGAACTCGGCTTCGGCCAGGGTGCGCGGCGACTCCGTGGGGCTCTTGGCGGACGAGTGCCGCGCCGGGCACAGTTGCAGGGCGGGGGGCGTGCGCGATGCGCTGCTGATGGTGCTGCGTTACGACAAGAATGCGGGCGTGCGCGAGAAGGCTCTGCATGGGCTGGAGCCTTATGTGGCCGAGGATACGCGGGTGCGCGATGCGGTTCTGGAGGCGCTGATGAGCGATGGCGACCCTGGCATTCGCACCGCGGCCATCAACATTCTGCAACCGGTGGAAGCCGATACCAGCGTGCGGCAGGTGCTGCATACGGTTTCCAATACGGATGTGAATCCTTATATCCGGAATGTTTCGCGCCAGGTTTTGAATAGCGTGCCGGAGATTCAGTAGGAGCTGCCATGCTGCCGATGACCGCATCGCAAAAACAAGAATGCGGGATCGAGAGATCGCAGTTGCAGAGGAAGAAGAAATGACGCACGTTTTGAGGCCGCATCGTAGTCTTGGATTTCTAGTGTTGATAGGCGCGTGGGCCGCAATGGCTCCGCCTGTGGCAGCCGCGCAAACACGAAGTGTTTTCCAACAGCTAAAAGACCACACTCCGCTGCTCCATTCCAACTCTCAGGGTTACCTTGGCGTGTATCTGGCGGATGTGGATCAGCAAAGCGCGCAGACGCTCAAGCTCAAGGAAGTTCGCGGGGCCATCATTACGATGGTCGACCATGACGCTCCGGCGGGAAAGATCGGGCTGAAGGTCAGCGACGTGGTGCTCCAACTGAACGGGCAGAAAGTGACAGGCGCCGAACAGTTGCGGCAACTGCTTAGCCAGATTCCCGCGGGACGCACGGTGAATATCGAAATCAGCCGCGACGGGAACCTTCAAACCCTGACTGTTCAACTTGCCGACCGCCGCACCATGGAACACGACGTGTGGAACAAGATCGGCACCAGCGAAGACGCACTCGCGCAGGGGCCGGAGTTGGGCATCCAGGCAGACGAGAGCGCCGCGTCGCCGCCGGGCGGGTTTCACCTGCCATCCTTTGGCAGCTTGAATGTAGGCGCTCTTGTGGAGCCGCTGACCGCGCAGATGGCCGAGTATCTGGGTGTGCCCAACGGGTTGATGGTCAAGCAGGTGGCGCGCAAGAGCGAAGCCGCCGTGGCCGGACTGCGAGCCTTCGACGTGATTCTCAAGGTCGGGCCGGAGACCGTCAAGACGATGGGAGACTGGGAGCGCGCGCTTCATGCGCATCGCGGCAGACAGGTGCAGGTGACCGTTCTGCGCGACAGAAAGCAGCAGACGATCACGCTCCAGGTGGATTCAAAGCACTGCGGAAAGCTGGAGCGTCAACCGGAGTTTCCCGCAGGCAATCTGGCGCTGTTAGTAACTCGACTTAGTTGGCTGGTTTCTTAAGTAGCCAATAATGGAACCCATCCACGATTGCCATCAGAGCTGCCTGGTTCAAATCGCTGCTAACTCCAGCAGTTATCCAGGGCTCATGACCGTCGGCATGGAAGCTCACCGTAACGCGTACGTGCGCCGCCGTGTCGTGGGCAGTAACGTCAAGAGCCGTCACGCTGAACGTGCCCAGCCGCATCTGCGCGATGGCCGGGTACCAGCTTTCTAATTCGCGCCGCATCGCCTTGGTCAGCGCGTCCACCGGCCCTCGGCCTTCCGCTCGCGTAGTTACAGTCGAGTCACCGACGGACAATAACATCGAAGCCTGCACGTACCTGTCGCCGGTTTGATCGGATTCATCCAGAACTCGCCAGCTCTTCACGCTGAAGCGATCCTCTAATGTATTCAGCACCTTCATGCAGGCCAGCCGAAACGATACTTCGCTGGCTGTGAAGCCGCCGCCTTCAATCATTCCCTGATTGGCGTCCATCAAAGCCTGCGCCTGTTCCGCATCGAGGCCAACGCCCAGCGACTTCGACAGCAGAATAATATTCGCTCGCCCCGATTGCGCGTTCACTCCGATAACCGGATTTGCGCCCACCTTCGCCGGATCGCACCACAGATACGCTCCCGGATTCTTGCGCTCACTGCTGCCGTGCATTCCCGCCCACGTGCCAAAAGCGCCGGGCCCAACAATCGGCGCGCCGTGCGGCGTCTCCAGCGAAAAAGCCGTGTAAGCCGAATGTGCAAGGCCGGTAAGTCCCGTCAGCGATTGCGGCGCGACGAATTCCGCTTCGCCCTTCAGTTGCATGCCGCCGATCACCGTTGTCAGATTCACGTTGCCGCAGCGCTCGCCCGTTCCCAGCAGCGTGCCCTGCACTTGAACTGCTCCGGCAAGAATAGCTGCGCGAGTATTCGCAATTCCCAGGCCGCGATCCATGTGCCCGTGAAATCCGAAACTGGCATCGGGGTATCTCCACACAAGCCCGCCAATAACCTGCGTCACTTCTTCCGGGCTGGCCCCGCCTGTGGTGTCACAAACCACAATGCGGCTCACCTTCTGGCCCGCGCATTGTTCTGTCAGTTGATAAAGGTAGTCCTGGCTGCGTTTATTGAAATCGGCGTCGCATGGATTGCCGTTTTCGCGCCGGCCGCACGCGGCATCCATGGCGTGTTCCAGGTCAACAATTACTTCCAGGCCGCCATCCTGCAGGCATGCGATAGTTTCGTATGCCATGAGCAGGTTCTCTTCCGGCGGCGTCTCCAATGAGAGCGTCACATCCAAAAGCCGCGACTTGACCACCAGCACGGCGACAGAAACACGCTTCTTATGCCTGAGAATGAACTGCACGTCGGGCCAATCACTCAACTTGGCTCCGCGCCCGCGCGTTCTGCCAAAGAGCGCCAGTTTCATGGCCTTGGTGTCAACGGCGTCGAGAGCGGTCGCCAGCTCGCTGACGAATTTGTTAGCACCCGCAAAACCAATCTCCGCATAGTGCACGCCAAAGGTCCCCATGCGCTGCAGAAGGCCTAGAGCGATGGGCACGGAAATCTCCAGGTTTGGCTGTTGCAGCCCGTCCCTGAGGCTCGTGTCAAAAATCTCCACGTTTCTTGCGGCTTTTGTCATTGGTTCCTGCGCCCTTCTCTCGGCGTGTCAGTCAATTCCAGATTACTATGACGACGAGAGAGCGGGGTTTTTCTGAGGATTGCAGCGAGAAATCGATTGAATCTACGTGGGTTATGTGAGTATCGATGATTTCACGGGTATATACAAATAATTACCTGCAAGGTTTTGAAAATAAATATAGGGGGGTAGGGGGGTGCCTTCAGGGGGTACAGACCGGTCACATAACTGACAGATTGGACCAGGCATCGATAAGGCTCCGCTTCCGTTCATAATTTCTACTGTGCGCCAAAGGAGGGTTATTTTCTGCATTGAGCTGAAGGACCCGCGAGCCCGCGTTTCAAAAGCAAAACATGGGTCATCCGGCCAAAAACGCTTCCAGCTCGTCTTTTGCCGGAAGACTATTTATTTGGCATTCCCAAACAACATGTACACCCCAACCTTGGCCTTGTAGCAGAGTGCGATTGTATTGATCTCGCTCTCGGTTTCGGGCAATTTTCGCGGTCCAGTACTCGCGATTATTTTTTGGAACTCGATCCCCTCGTGCGCAGTCGTGCCCATGCCAAAAGCATCCATTAACAAACACAACCTTCCTCAATCGGGGGAGGACGAGATCTGGAGTGCCCGGAAGTGTCTTGCGATGAAGACGAAATCGATAGCCTAAGCTATGCACGAATCGGCGCACTGCCATTTCTGGTTTCGTATCTTGCGATTTAACCGAGCGCATGATGGCGCTTCTGTTGGTCTCAGTCTGCTTGGTCTTCATCTGAGGCGGCCGATGCGGCAGTTCCGAGGAGCATCTCATGGTACTTGGCGAGGCGTTGGAAATGCGCCGCCATCGCTCTTGCGATCTGCTTCGACTCTTTCACTTCGAGAAAATGGCCGACTATTTGAGCATAATGTGCAGCTTGCCTCGGCAGGCGCTGCACAGGGTCGCGCTTTCCAAGAATCTCGGTCTCGTTCATGACCTGAACCTTCTGGAAAGGTTCGGGGATCTTTTCCAAAGAGCTCGGCATGGGTGGCACCGTGCCGTTCATGAGCTGGGACCTAGGATTAAAAGAGTGATATAGCAGGGCCTCTAACGGACCAAGATCCTTTGTCGTCGTCACAGGGTAGGCCCACACCCAGGCGATTTCCCAAACATCGATTTGGCGATTGGCGATAATGTCCGAGCGAGCTGAGGTTAGGTGACGGGCGACTCGGCTGCGTATCCCGTCAGAAGATTGCCCAACGTAAACAGGAACGCCATCCAAATCACATAGCGCGTAGACGCCGATCGAATTCGTCAGAGACTTGACAGCGTTTCTTCGAAATTTGAAATCCGTGGCCAAAAAACCTCCCAGTCCAACTTGTTCGCTGAGAGGAGTTTACGCTGCGTGCTCGATACTCGATTCCTTAGTCCGAACTAAGGACTCAAGAAGATAACGAGAAAGATGCCGGACGACCGGCACGACTACACCGTCGCCCATGAGGCGGTATGCATCGTTGTAGTTCTTTGGCAGCATGTATTCGTCCGGGAGCCCCATCAAGCGCGCTGCCTCCCGCGGGGACAGCAATCGAGTGCGGACCTTGCTGCCCTGCACGACGATAATTGTCTGCCGACTGGAACCGCCGCCCGGCGTTCGCAGACATCCCGCTATATCGTCGAACCGCACTTCTGCGCGCTGAGCCCTATTTCCGTGTTCATCTGGCCGGGTCCGCTTGTAGATGGAGCCAACCACCATCTTTTTCTCTCTTTTTGCTGACGCAACCTTGGCTAGGTGAAGGGGCGACATTAATGCTAGTAACGCCTTGGTTTGCTCAGTCGTGTGCCAGGGAATGTCATCCTCGATCACGCTGGAAAAATTTAGTGTCCGGAATGGCGGAACGGGAAGATTCCACCAGATCCAAGAGGCCCGTTCCGCCCGAGATAATCCTCTGTACGCTGCCAAAACCCCGGCCGTATGGAAAGGCTTTTGAGGTAGCTCCGTCACTAGACAAGGATCGATCTCAATATCCTTTCGCACGCCGACGATAAAAAGGCGTGGGCGTGATTGAGGAACGAAGAGAGCAGCGTCGATGACCAGCGCTCCAGCGCGATAGCCCTCGCCTCTAAGAGCATTGATAAGAGACCTAAAATCGGCACCGTTATGAGAAGTCAATGCACCGCAAACGTTTTCGAGCACGATAGTCTCGGGCTGGCGTGCTTCGCGGCGCAATTCACATACGAGATTCCAGAAAGGCCAAAATGTTCCGGACCTCTTACCACTCAGACCCGCCCCCGAGCCTGCCAAGGAGAGGTCTTGGCAGGGGAAAGAGGCCCACGCCAGATTAGCTTGGCCCGGCAGCATGCGAGAATTCACACCGCCAACGTCTCCGACCAGAAGCTCCCCGTAGCCCCAATTTCCCTGATATGCCGCAGCCTTCTTGTCGTCGAAGTCGTTGGCGAAGAGGCAACTCCACGAATCTCCTAGCCCAGCGCGAACCATGCCGCTACCAGCGAAGAACTCATAAAAGGTATGAGGGAACGCTCCATGTTTAATCATTTCCGGCCCCCCGGAATAAGGGAAGCTCTTCTGAAACATACCTCTCTGTTGCATCACGCACGACCCACGCAAGAGAAACCTTCTTCTTCTTCGCGATTCTCTCAAGAGAAGCGTGCGTCTCCGAGGGGAGCGTTACAGACAATCGAAAGGTGTGCTCGCTTTTGGGCTCAGAAACCATATTGGGCATTTCCGCCACCTGCACCACTTTACACCATTATGGTGCAGATGGGCGCTTTATAGAAACTATTTTAGTCTGCAAAACTTCGCCTTTTGCTCCACGCAAGCCTCCAGCGTTTCACGCTCAACTCCACATTCAGCTCGACAGGGAGCGAAACAGGATTGCACCCGCAGTGTGATTCAATGAAAGAGATGGCTATTTCGCAAAAAAAGACGTTGCATGGGCGGTGGGTAGCGGTTACACGGAAGGTGCGCGAGCTGAGAATGGTGGCCAGCGCGCTGCTGCATACGGGGCATCCGGTGCTGGTGCAGATTGTGCCGGCGCGGTTTTGCAATTTGAGTTGCGGGTATTGCAACGAGTACGACAAGGTCAGCGAGCCGGTGCCGCTCGAAGAGATGTTCCGGCGCATCGACCACCTGGGGCGGCTGGGGACGGCCATGGTGGGCATCAGTGGCGGCGAGCCGCTGACGCATCCTGATTTGGACGACATTATCCGGCGCATACGGCGCACCGGGGCGATTGCCGGAGTGATTACAAACGGCTACCTCTTGAATGAAGCGCGGATCAAGCAACTGAACAAGGCCGGCCTCGACCACATGCAGATTTCCATTGATAACGTTGACCCGGACGAGGTGTCGAAAAAAAGTCTCAAGGTGCTGGACAAGAAGCTTGTGATGCTGTCGGAGTACGCCGAATTTCACGTGAACATTAATTCAGTGGTCGGCGGAGGCTTCAAGAATCCTAACGACGCGCTGGTGATTGGCAACCGTGCGATAGAGCTGGGCTTTACCTCGACGATCGGGATTATCCACGACGGGGACGGGCAACTGAAGCCGCTGCAAGGGGACGAGGCCAAAGTCTATTACGCGATGAACCATAGAAGGAAGGTCAACTACTCGCGCTTCGACCATTTTCAAGAGGCGATTGCGGAGGGAAGGCCGAACGAGTGGCGCTGCCGGGCCGGGTCGCGTTATCTGTATATCTGCGAGAACGGGCTGGTGCATTACTGCTCGCAACAGCGTGGGTATCCGGGCGTGCCTCTGGCCGGGTACACGACAGCGGACGTAAAGCGAGAGTTTCTGACCGCGAAAAGCTGCTCGCCTAACTGCACCATCGGCTGCGTCCACAAGATCAGCTACATCGACCACTGGCGAGCGCCGCAGACGAGCATGGTTTCGCCGGGTGGGCAGGGAGCGGAGACGCAGGTGCTGGTGAAGATTCAGCCACCTGCGGTGGGGCAGACGGCGCTCGCGCGCCCAGACGGCGAAGATTGAAAGCCGGGAAACCGAAATACATTACTTTAGTCATTGATCGGGCGATTTTCCGCTGAATTCTTTTCCGGGGATGCCGATGGTTACGCCCACGAGAGCGCCATTTTCGCTCCCGGACGAGGTAAAACTATGTCAATTGGCGCGATTTCTGCCGGAAGCCTTTCGCAATACGTTTCCGCTTCAAGCAACCTGACAAAGTCGCAGCAGGCGTGGCAAACCCTGCAGCAGAGCCTGGCCGCCGGAAACCTGTCTTCGGCGCAAACGGCGTTCAATAGCTATCAGCAACTGAACCAGAATCTTACGAACATCAGCGGCAGTTCTTCTTCCACAACGCAGCTTTCTACAGATATGACGGCATTGGGGTCGGCGCTCAGTTCAGGCAATCTGTCGGCGGCTCAATCTGCGTTCGCAACCGTCCAGGCCGATATGAAGAATTCCCCCTCGCAAGCTATGACAAACGCCAACGCGGCCATGGCCCAGGTGCAGCAATGGGTGAACGATCTGCTCGATGTTTCCAATGCGATCAGTTCTTCCTCGACATCTTCCGACCCGACAGCTGCGCTTTTACAAAACGCCCTGAGCCTCAACTCCGCGTCTACCAGCACCGACCCGGCGACCGAAGCTCTACAAAGCGCATATGGCGCCGCAACTTCGGCATCCAGCACCGGCACCAGCATGGGCAGCAACGGTGTCAACGTTTACGGATAGAGGTGTTGCCAACCGAAACGGATACACTCCACAAAAAACGGCGCATCCCAGAGCGGGGTGCGCCGTTTTAATTTGAGGCTGAGTGGGTTACCGCGAGCGGGTGTCCGCGATGGCCTGGTCAATGAGTTGGAAGAGCTTGCTGCGATCGACGACCTCGACAAAGGGCGCGCCTTTGGAGTTGGCGGTGACGACCCAGATGGTGGGCGTGTGCTCGATGCCGATGCGCTGGCCGAGGGCGTAGTCGGCCTTGACCTCGGCGCCCAGCTTGCCTTGCGGGTCAAGGGCAAAGGGCATGGCGATGTGGTGGTCAGCGGCAAACTTCTCAGTGAACTGAGCCAGAATCGCAGGGCTGTAGATGGAGATCTGGTTGGCGAAGACTTGGTCGCGGTATTCGTCGCCCAGGGCTTTGCTCTTGGTATCGAACCAGCGGGCATTCACCGCGGCTGTAAAGCTCCAATTGTGCATGGGCAGCGGAAAATCGTGGCGCACCAAGGGAATCTTGTACTTGGCCGCGGCTTCTTTCAGGAGCGGGTTGGCGCGGGCGCAGTCGGGGCACTCATAGTCCGCAAACTCGACGATGGCCACGCGGGCGCCGGCGGGCGGCTTGAGAGCGGAGGCGTCATGCACCTGAGTTCCGGGCGCCGGAGGGACAAATTGGGCCTGGGCAGCGGCGGCGAAGGCCACGAGCGCGGCTGCGGCAAGGCCGAGCCAGAGGCCGGTGTGCGGACGAAGACGGGAAAAGCGATGGGCAAAGGCTAAAGAATGAGACATATTGATTAGACGGCTCCCTCTTGATTATTGTAACCACCCTGGGTGCGTTAGCAGGCGCGTTCGTAGTGTGCCAATTTGCATGAACTTTCCCGCTCGGGCTAAAGCCCGTCGTTTTTTTGTTGCATTTGCGGCACGACTAAAGTCGTGCCCTGACACAATCGGAACTTGTACAGAGGCTCGCTGAAGAGCATTGTAGCGGAGGAAATCAGAAGGAGTCAGGAGGCTATTCGCGGTCGCGGCGGCGGACGGCGATCCACTGGCGCCATTTGTAGTCGGCGAAGAAGGAGGCGGCGATGACGAGAACTGCGAGGATGCCGAGGAGAATTTTCACGATGCTCTCACCTTCTGACGGATGGGCTCGTTATCAGCATAAACGCGCCACTCCACCACCTTGCCGTCCTCGATCAAGGCGCGAAGGGCAGCCGGCGTTTCCCATTGGTTCTCTTTGCGCAACTGGCCGTCAGGCGAATAGGTTCCACGCGCCACGCCCAACATCACTACAACCGGGCCATCGCAGAGGGTCTCTTCCACGGCGATGGCGTAATCCGGAACCAAGCGGAAATATGCCGTCCAGGCCGCCCTCATTTTTTCGCGGCCCTCGGAAACTGTGCCGAGTGAGTCAATGAACCGATGCTCGGGGGCCATCAATTCGGCGAGTGCCTCAACGTCCTGACGGTTGATGGCGCGCACAAAACCATGAGCTACAGATTCAGCTAAACCGTTCATATGGCCATTGTACTCAGCACTTGCGCCATGGCGCGCTGAGTGTTCGAAATCGAACAGTGGCGAGATGGAATCGGTCACTCCTGGCGATATTCCTGGCTTGTTGTTTTGTTAAGTTATTTATTTTCAAGGCAATGAACGGTGGTATCTTTGGCACGGCAAGTGCAATGACGTTGGCATGGATATCGCACGCCCAGATTTATTGCAGAAGATGAAGCGCAGGCGCTGGATTCTGGCCGGCGTGGTTGTGGTGGGGTTGGCGGTGGCGCTGCTTGGGCTGTCGCGGCTGAAGCCGGCTGCGCCCACAGTGGACCGCTCGACGATTTGGCCGGACACGGTGAAGCGCGGACCGATGGTCCGGCAGGTGCGCGGGTCTACGGGCACTTTGGTTCCGCGCGAAGACAGCATCGAGCTGATTCCCGCGCAGACGGATGCGACCGTTGTTCGGATACGCGTGTTGCCCGGCGCCAAGGTCACGCCGGACACGATTCTGATGGACCTGGCAGACCCTCAGCTTGAGCAGGAGCTGTTGAACGCAAAGTTGGCGCTGAAGGCGGCGCAGGCCGATTACAAGAGCTTGCAGGCGACGCTCGAAAGCACATTGATGGACAAGAAGACAGCGGCCGCGCAGGTGAACTCCGACTATACACAGGACCAGTTGCAGGCGCAGACAGACAAAGCGCTTTATGACCTGGGAGTGATTGCCGGCATTGCTTATAACAAATCAAAAAACACGGCCGATCAACTGACCGTTCAGCACAAGCTCAGCCAGCAGCAGCTCGAAGTGAACCAGAAGGCTATCGAGGTTCAGCTTGCTTCGTCGCAGACCAAGATCGATCAGGCCAAGGCGCTGCTGGACCTTTACGAGAAACAATCGCAGGCGCTTGAGGTGAGGGCGGGAATCTCCGGCGCAGTGGCTGCGTTAACGGTTCCGTTGCAGGTGGGCCAGCACGTGACGGCGGGCACTTCGGTGGCCGAGGTGATTCAGCTCGACAAGCTCAAGGCCGCATTGCAAATTGCCGAGACGCAGGCGCGCGACATTCAGATTGGGCAACCGGCCTCGATCGATACGCACAACGGCGTTATTCCCGGCCACGTTACCAGAATCGATCCCACTGTCGTGAACGGAACGCGAACGGTTGACGTAGAGCTTGATGGGCCGCTGCCGCCGGGCGCGGTTCCATCGCTGAGTGTAGACGGGACAATTGACCTCGAGCGCATGACGGATGTTCTTTATGTTGGCCGTCCCGCGCTGGGCAACGAGAACTCGACATTGAGCCTGTTCAGAATTGATGCCGACGGCAAGGGCGCTACGCGAGTGCCGGTGAAGGTGGGTCGCGCATCGGTGAACGAAATTCAAGTGCTCGAAGGACTGAAGGAAGGCGACACGGTGATTCTTTCCGATATGTCGCGCTGGGACAACGTGGACCGCATCCGGCTGGAGTGATAAGGCAGGGAATAGGGAGCAGGGAATAGGGAATAACAAAACGATTCGCAATCACATGAGGGGGAGAGTAATGGTATCGAATGACAAGCTGATTGAAATTGAAGATCTGACCAAGGTCTTCTACACCGACGAAGTGGAGACGCACGCGCTCTCCGGTATCCACCTGACCATCTCGCGGGGCGAGTATGTGGCCATGTCAGGGCCTTCGGGCTGCGGCAAATCCACTCTGCTCTCGATTCTCGGCCTGCTCGACACGCCCACCGGCGGCAAGTATCTGCTCAATGGCAGCCCTGTCGAGAACCTGAGTTTCGGCGACCGCTCGCGAATTCGCAACCAGGAGATCGGCTTCATCTTTCAGAGCTTCAATTTGATTGGCGATCTGACAGTGGAAGAGAACGTTGAGTTGCCGCTGACTTATCGCGCGGGGATGCCGTCGGCGGAGCGCAAGAAGCGCGTGAAGGAAGCGCTGGAGAGGGTGAACATGGCGCATCGCATGAGGCATTATCCGGCGCAACTCAGCGGAGGCCAACAGCAGCGCGTGGCTGTGGCACGCGCACTGGCCGGCGCGCCGTCGATTCTGCTGGCCGATGAGCCCACCGGCAACCTGGACTCGAAGAACGGCGAGGCGGTGATGCATCTGTTGACCGATCTGCACCGCGAAGGCTCGACGATCTGCATGGTGACGCACGATCCGCGCTTTGCCAAACATGCGCAGCGCGAGGTGCATCTCTTCGACGGAAAAGTTGTTTCAGAGCAGGAGCTGAAGAAGCTCGAAGAGGAAGTGGAGGCATAGCCGTGCTGTTTCAAGACCTGCGTTACGCGTTGCGACAGTTGTGCCGCGCTCCGGGGTTTGCCTTCGCCGTGGTGCTCACATTGGCTCTAGGCATAGGCGCGCTGACCACGGTGGCAACGTGGACCAACGCCGTGCTGTTCAACCCCTGGCCGCATGTCCAGGAGCCGCGGCAGCTTCGTTTTGTCTCGGCCACCGTGCTCGGCTCAACCGGCTACTCGGTCAACTACCGCCAGTTTAACTTCCTGCGCGACCAGGGCCGCAGCTTTTCCGATGCCGCTGCATTCGACTTGATGCAGATCAGCCTGGCAGCCGAGGGCAGCGAGGCGCGAGCCATCTGGGCCGATACCGTCTCATCCGGCTACTTCCGTCTGCTCGGCCTCCAGCCGCAACTGGGCCGCTTCTTCGACCCCTCAGCTTCGGATCGCGCCTTTGGCCAGCACGACGAGATCGTACTCTCCGACGCGCTCTGGCATTCGCTGTTCAACGCGGACCGCTCTATCGTCGGACGCACCGTCTCGGTCAACCGTCATCTGTTCACCGTCGTTGGCGTCGCGCCGGCCGGTTTTGCCGGCGTCTTTGGAGGCTTGGCCGAGTCGGCCTGGATTCCGCTCTCGGCCACGCGCTCTCTCGCGTCCGATTCCGCCGCCGATCCGCTGGCGCATCGCGGCCTGCAGGTGGTCGTGCGTCAGCGCCCGGGCGTAGCCAATCCCTTGGCCGCGACCGAACTTCACCAGCTTGCGCGCCGCTTCGCCGCACAGCACGCCGAAGACAACCTGAACGGCTGGGATCTCAATCTGGATGATGCGGCGCACTTTGCGCGCGGTTTCTATGGCCTGATTGGAGAGCAGTTGCCGGTGCTTTATGGCGCCTCGATTCTGCTCCTGATTCTGGTCGTGCTCAATGTTTCCTCTCTGCTCGGACAGCATGCCTCCCGCCGTCGCCGCGAGGTCGCCATTCGCACCGCGCTCGGAGCTCCGGTGCGCCGCATTGTTGCGCAGACCTTCACGGAAACGGCCTTGCTCGCTGCAGCCGGCGCCTTCTGTGGCTGGCTGGCCTCGCTCGGCGTCTCGCGCGCGCTCTACGTCCTGCTGCCCAGCTTCGGCGCGACTCTAGCCTTCAATCTCCAGACCGACTCGCGCATTCTCGTCTTTGTCACCGCAGTGGCCATTCTGGTTACGCTGGCCTGCGGCATGGCTCCGGTCCGCCAGTCGCTCAGCGGATCGCAGAAAGATGTCATCAGCGCCGGTGGCGCCGCCGTGGTGGGCGCTGGACGCAAACAGTTTGCCCGTCGCGTGCTGCTCGGCCTGCAACTCGCCATCTGCTTTGTGGTTCTGGTCTGCTGCGGCTTGATGACGCGCACGGCGCTGAACATCCTCTCCCGCCCGGTCGGCTTCAATCACGCCAACTGCCTGACCGCCGAGCTAACCTTCTCTCGCGCCGGCTACAAGAAGGATCAGGTTCCAGTGCTCCGCGCCGCGCTCGCCGATCGCTTGCGCGCGCTGCCCGGCGTCACCGGCGTGACCTACTCCTCGCATCTACCCATGGCCGACGAAGGCTCCGGCAATACGCAGGACTTCGCCGTCGCGGGCTACACGCCCGCCAAGGGTGAGGACATGGAGGTCATCACCGACTTCGAAGGCCCGGATTTCTTCCGCACCATGGGAATCGCCATCGGGCGCGGCCGCGATTTCCTTGCGAGCGACAACGCGCAATCCACGCCCGTGGCCATCGTGAACGAAACCATGGCTCGCAAGTACTGGCCCCAGGGTGACGCACTGGGCCGCAGCATCACCTACGACAAAAAGACCTGGCAGATCGTCGGCATCGTGCCCGAGTTCATGTATCACGATCCGTCCAATACCGATCCTCTTCCGTTGCTCTTTCTGCCCATCGATCAGGAAGGCTATCCGAGCTACGCGCAGTTTGCCGTCCGCACCAACTCGAGCCTGGCCACGCTTGCGCCCGAGCTGCGTCAGGTGGTCTCCTCGCTCGATCGCTCGCTGCCGCTCGAAAACCTGATGAGCTACGACGAGGTTATCGCCCAGATGTACCAGATGTCGCGTCTTCCGGCAGAGCTGCTCATCGTCTACGCACTGGCGAGCCTGCTGGTAGCCATGCTCGGCCTCTACGCCGTCATGGCCTACGCTGTTGTCGAGCGCAGCCGCGAGTTCGCGCTGCGCATGGCTCTCGGTTCTTCGCGCGCCGGCGTCTTCCGCCTCGTACTAGGAAGCAGCGCCGCGGTTGTGATGATCGGTCTCGTGACGGGCGGGCTTGGTTCGATTGCCGCAGTGCGTCTCTTACGCTCGATGCTCTTCGGCGTGACCGCCTCTGATCCACTGTCTTATATTGCGGCCGCCGCGTTGCTGTCGCTTGCAGTCGTGTTTTCGGGGCTGATCCCGGCGCGGCGCGCGGCTTCGATTGAACCCATGCAAGCGCTGCGTTCCGAATAGCGCGTCTTCGAGGAAATTGAAATGAACACACTCGTTCAAGACATTCGCTTTGCGCTGCGCCAGTTGAGCAAGTCGCCGGGCTTCACATTTACGGCGGTGCTCACGCTGGCGCTTGGCATAGGCGCCACTACGACGATTGCGAGCTGGATCAGTTCGACCTTGCTCAACCCCATCCCTGGCGTCAACGGGACCGGCAACATGATCACGATCCAGCGGGGAGAGAGAACCGAGCATCCGTCGCCTCCGCTGTCCTATCCGGATTACGTGGATTTACGCGAGAACGCCAAGAGCCTCTCAGGACTGCTTGCGTATCACGACGACTTCATGAACATCACAGGGACCGGGAAGCCAGTGCGCGTTTATGGGGCAACGGCCTCAGAAAACTATTTCGATGTGCTCGGCGTGCGGCCCATTCTCGGCCGGAGTTTTCTTTCATCGCAACAGAGTGAGCGGACGGGAGTTGCGGAGGCAGTGCTCGGCTATGGCCTTTGGAGCGGCCAGTTTGCCGCGGATCCGGCGATTGTAGGCAAGACAATTCAGATCAATCTGCATTCCTACACCATCGTGGGCGTGGCTCCCAAGGGCTTTGAGGGATGCAAGAGCGGATTGCGCACCGATATCTGGATTCCGCTGGGCATGTCTCGGCAAGTCTGGGGTTGGGATCCGCTCAATGACGGCGGAGGCGGATGGCTCAATGTTCTTGGCGTTCTGCGGCCGGGAGTCGATCGTCATCAGGCAGAGAACGAATTGAATCTGCTAATGCAGCACATTGTCGCCCAGTACCCGACTTTGCACCGAGGCCAGAATCACATCTCCACTGATCCTCTGTGGCGCTCCCCGTTTGGTGCCAACGTTTATCTGTCAGGAACGTTGCCGATTCTATTGGCGCTCGCTGCGGTGCTGTTGCTGCTGGCCTGCGCCAACGTGGCGAATCTTCTGCTGGTGCGTTCAGTAACGCGGCGCCGCGAATTCGCAATTCGCTTGTCAATGGGCGCGAGCCGGTGGAGACTGGTGCGGCAGCTCATGGTAGAGAATCTGCTAGTCGCTTTGGCCGGCGGAGGCCTGGCGCTTCTGGCCACGGTCTGGACAGCCCGCACTCTGAGCGCCTTTCTGCCTCTCACGTCTCTTCCGCTTTCGATCCACGGAAGGGTTGACCGCACGGTGTTGCTGGCAACGATTCTCGTTTCAATCCTCACGGCAGTGGTCTCTGGCGTGGCCCCGGCGTTGCGCGCTTCCGCCATTTCCCCAATGTCGATTTTGAAAGATGAGGCTCTCAATACGTCCGGAGGGCTTCAGAAGTCCCGTCTTGCGGCTGGTCTTGTGATCGCACAGGTTGCCATGTCACTAGTCCTGCTCACCTGCGCGGGATTGTTTTTCCGCAGTCTCGACAAGGCACAGAGAGCCGACCCCGGCTTCGATCCCAACCATGTGTTGCTCGCATGGTACGACCTGGGCCCCATGAACTACACCAGCGCCAGGGGCATCGAGTTTGACCGGCAATTGTTGGCGCGCCTGAAGGCGCTGCCTGGTGTCCAGTCAGTCACCCTGGCGGATTTTTCACCGCTCAGCTTCACCATTCACTCCGATGCCATGCTGCCTGCAGGCTACGTGCCGCAACCGCGTGAATCTATGGAGATCGATCGCGGGCTTGTGGGGCCGGACTATCTGCAAACGATGCGAACGCCTCTGCGGGCCGGGCGCGACTTTACGGACGCGGACAACAGCAATACGGAGCCGGTGGCCATCGTCAACCAGGCATTCGTCGATCGCTACTGGCCGGGTCAGGATGCGATTGGCAAGCGGATTCAATGGTCTGGAGTATGGCTAAAGGTAGTGGGCGTGGCGGCCAATGGCAAGTATCGGCGGCTCGTTGACGAGCCCGCGCCGCTGTTCCTCGTGCCCATGTCGCAGTGCTACAGATTTGGAGCGATTCTCCACATCCGCACGGCCGGAGATCCGCTGGCGCTCACCTCTGCCGTGGAGCGGACCGTCGCCGAGCTCAATCCCGATCTCCCACTGTTCAACGTGACCACTCTCAAGGCGAATATGCAGATGGGCAGCATTTTTGAGCGTATCGCAGTGGTGTTGGCAGGTTCGTTTGGCTTGCTCGCGCTGATTCTTTCAAGCGTTGGAATCTATGGCGTGGTTGCCTACACAACCAAACAGCGCACACATGAAATTGGAATCAGGATGGCGCTTGGCGCGGCCAAGGGAAATGTCTTCCGCCAGGTGCTGAAGCAGGGACTGGGACTGGCGCTTGCAGGATTGACCGTCGGCCTTGCTGCTTCTCTTGTTCTGACCCGTTTCCTGCGCAGCATGTTTGTCGGAGTGGGCCCCAACGATGTGCTGACCCTTGCGACGGCGGCTATCCTGCTCTGCGCGGTCGCGCTCGCAGCTTGCTATTTTCCGGCGCGGCGCGCGGCCTCAATAGAACCTATGCAAGCATTGCGCACGGAATAGGAACGGAATTGGAGTGGCACCTATGATGCAAGCAATCGTTCACGACATTCGTTACGCGCTGCGCCAATTGCGCAAATCGCCGGGATTCACGCTGACCGCGGTGCTGACATTGGCATTCGGCATCGGCGCCACCACCGCGATTTTTTCCATCGTCGAAGGCGTGTTGCTGCGGCCGTTGCCGTTTGCCGATTCCGCTCGGCTGACTGCGGTTGGAGACACCATTATAGGTGCGAGTTTCGGCAGTATGCCATCCACTACTTCGCTCGAAATCGGCCAGTATTCCCGCGGCCTCACCGCCTTTTCAAGCCTGGGAGCTTATCGCCAAACAGGCTTTGAACTGTCAGGCTTCGGCGAGCCTGCGCAGATCAACGCGACGCGGCTTACCGCGGGCATCTTCCCCACGCTGGGCGTATCGCCTGTAATCGGCCGGCCCTTCACGCAGCAGGAAGACGACGGCAGCCAGCAGGTCGCAGTGATTAGTTATCAGATGTGGCGCAGCCGCTTCCACGGCGATGCGAAAGTCCTCGGTCAGAGGCTCCTGCTTGACCGCAAGCCTTACGAGATCATCGGCGTGATGCCGCGCGAATTTGAATTCCCGTTGGTCTCCGGGCAGTTGAACCGCAGTGAACTTTGGGTGCCAATGAGCCTGAGTCCGGCGGAACGTTCGCCAAGCGCTGCGGGAAGCTGGAACTACACTATCGTCGGGCGGCTCAAGCCTGGCGTCACACCCGCACAAGCACTCGAAGATATCGCCCGTACCCAGCGAGACATCGTCAAGGGTTTCCCGGCCGCCATGGCCAGCCTCCGACTCGCTCCCGCAATCCAGTCTCTGCAAGAGGCCGCTGTCGCCGAGGCCCGGCCGCTGATTCGCACGCTATTTCTGGCCGTCGCCGTGGTTCTGTTTATCGCTTGCGCAAATCTTGCCGGACTGTTGCTCGTCCGTGTCATTCGCCGCCGCCACGAAATCTCCGTGCGCCTCGCCCTGGGCGCCAGCAGCGGGACGATTGTGCGTCAATCTCTTATCGAGGCAATGTTTCTCAGTATAGGCGGAGGACTGGTTGGTTTGGTTCTCGCTTCTGTTGCATTGAGAGTGGGCGTCAGCTTTCTGCCTGAAACTCTTCCACGCGTCAACTCGATCGCACTTGACTGGCAAGTTGCGGCCTTCGCTCTTGGATTGGCGGTGCTGACGGGCCTTATATGTGGGCTGCTTCCGGCACTATCTGCCGCGCACACAGGAGTCAACGAGGCGCTGAAAGAGGGTGGACGCACGGGAACCGCGGGCAGTGGTCATGCAAGACTTCGCTCGGCTCTCGTCATCGCCGAGTTGGCAGTTGCGCTCGTACTGCTCACTGCGTCCGGCCTGTTGCTGCGCAGCTTTGAAAAACTACGGCAGGTCGACGTCGGTTTCCGGACCGATCATATGCTCACTGCCAGCTATGGCCTGCCTCATCAACAATACTCCACGCAGGCAGCTGCCGACGGATTCAACATCCAACTGTTGAGCAGACTGCAATCAATGCCCAGCGTGCACGCCGTGGGCATTACATCCAACCTCCCCTTGTCTGGAAACAATAGCAATGATGCCTTCTATCCAGAAGGCTACGCGCCGGCCAAAGGAGCCGGGATGCTTTCTTCCTGGCACTCACAGATTCTGGGAAACTACTTCAGCGCAGCCGGCATTCCCATCCTGCGCGGGCGCTCATTCACTGAAGCCGACACACTGGGATCGCCGCTGGTAGTCATCGTGAATCGAAAGCTGGCAGAGCAATTCTGGCCGGGACAAGACCCCATTGGCAAGCGCATTCACCTCGGATTACAAGAGACTCCGCTTCCTTGGATGACTGTAGTTGGCGAGATTGGGGATATCAAGCAATATTCGGCTGACGCCGACACAACGTACCAGCTCTATCAGCCGGCAAGCCAGTTCAAGACAAGCCTGGGCCAGTTCGCTTCACCCGACATGGTCACAGGCAATTACGGCACTATCGTTCTGCGCTCCAGCATGCCGCCCGAACAGATGGAGGATTCGCTGCGCACCGTGGTTCGTTCCATCGACCCACAGCTTGCGCTCACGCAGGTCGAATCCATGGACCAGTTGATTGCCGAGGGGCAGGTATCGCGCCGCTTCAACACGGTGCTGATATCAAGCTTCGCGGGCGCGGCGGTGCTGCTGGCGTTGATGGGCATCTATAGCGTCATAGCGTTTTCGGCTGCGATGCGCACCCAGGAGATGGCGATTCGACTCGCGCTCGGCTCGCAGCGCGCCGGCATTCTTCGGCTGGTGCTAGTTTCCGGCGCGAAGCTGGGACTGACAGGTTGCGGCATAGGAGCAATGGCGGCCTTGTTCGCTACTCGCCTGTTGCGCTCTTTGTTATTCGAGGTGGATCCGCTGGATCCGATGGTGATTGGGTTGGCTGCGATCTCCATTTTTCTGCTCGCGCTCGCGGCGTCGGCCATTCCCGCGCGGCGCGCAGCTTCCATTGAACCCATGCAAGCGCTGCGCGCGGAATAGAAACGGAATAGGAGAGGCGTCGATGATTCAGGCAATCATTCAGGACATTCGTCTCGCGCTGCGGCAGTTACGCAAGTCGCCAGGATTTACGCTGACCGTGGTGCTTACGCTGGCACTGGGAATTGGAGCGACCGCGGCTATTTTCACGCTTGTGTGCGACGCATTGTTGAGACCGCTGCCCTATACGCACCCTGAGCGGCTTGTTGTGATGGAAGAGCGGGTTGCAGAGTTTCTCGACATTTATCCGAAGCTCCCACTAACCGCCAACCACTTCGTCAACTGGCAGCGGAACAGCAGCAGCTTTCAGTCGATGGCGGTAATGGAACAAGACTCCATGCCTCTGGGCATCGGCGGGCATCCCCTCCAGGTGAAAGTCGTCCGCGCAACGCCCGGCATCTTCGACGTGCTCGACGTCGCGCCGCAGATAGGCCGTCCGTTTGCAGCCCAGGAGGCCGAGCCCGGCCGCGACCGTGTCGTAGTGCTGATGAACGATCTGTGGCGGACGCAGTTTCAGAGCGACCCCGGTGTCCTGGGCAAATCCATCACCCTCGATGGATTCCCCTATACCGTAATCGGTGTGATGCCGTCGTCGTTTCATCTGCCCGTCATCCAGGATTTCGCCAACAACACCGATCGCGCCAAGCCGGTCGAAGCTCTTATGCCCAAGGCATTCACTCAGGATCAGTTGGCGGAAGCGATGGGCGACTTCAATTACTTCGGACTCGCGCGGCTCAGGCCCGGAGTGACCGTCGCACAGGCCAACGCAGAGCTCGATGCCCTCCAGCACACCATCTCCGCTTCGCTACCGCTGGACGAGAAGGCCACTCTCTCGGCCGTGCTAACGCCCTTTCAGCAGTCCCTCGTCGGCGGCGATCGGACCCAACTGCTCATCCTGCTCGCCGCGGTCGCGGGACTGCTCCTGGTCGGCTGTGTCAACATCGCCAATCTTCTTCTCTCTCGCGCCGTAAGTCGCCGCCAGCAGATGGCCGTAGCCTCAGCGCTCGGCGCGAGACGCAGCCAGATGCTGCGCATGGCCATGCGTGAGCCCGCGCTACTCGCCGCTCTCGGCGCCGCGCTAGGCATTCTACTGGCGGCAATCCTTGTGCCGTCGATGCAACATTACCTTCCGCCGGCATTAAATTTCAGGGGGCCTCTGCACCTGGATTGGGCAGGAGCTGCCTGCGCAGTTTTGCTTGCGGTTGCGGCGACGCTGTTTGCGGGCGCAGTCCCGGCATGGATTGGTTCCCGAACGCAGCCACACGATGTACTGCACAGCGAGTCGCGACTGGCAAGCGAATCGCGTAGCAGCAAGCATCTGCGCAGAGTGTTGGTTGCCGTGGAAGTCGCCGTCAGTGTCACCCTCGTACTCCTCACAGGTCTGCTCACGTCGAGCATGGTCCGGCTTATGCACACCGATCGCGTCTTCGATGCCGATCGCGTCTTGACCGCTGACGTGAACTTGCCCAGCAATGCCTACCAAGGCCTCCAGGCTCGTGCGGCGTTCTACAAGTCGGCGCTAGAACGCCTGCGTCAGCTTCCGGGCGTCGAGTCCGCCGGTATGGTCAGCGTGCCACCCCTCGCGGGAGACTTTTGGATCGACATGATCCGCGTTCCCGACGACACCCGTCCGTTCATGCAACTTCCCACCGAGCATTTTCGCTGGATGAGCCCCGGATATTTGGAGGCGATTCATTTGCCCCTGATCGCCGGGCGCTACCTGAGCTCCAGCGACGAAGGCAAACACGTTGCGCTGATCTCGGAGTTTACGGCGCGCACACTTTGGCCGCGCATGAATCCCGTCGGCCGCCAATTTAACCGCTCCGGCTCGACCGAGGCGCCCTTCACCGTAATCGGCGTGGTCAAAGACGCACGGACGATCTCTCTGGCGAATGCCGACCCGATGATGGTCTACATGCCTTACTGGTACCGGTGCGATAGCACGAGCGGAATCATCGTGCGCACCCGACAGGATACGGCGGCGATGGCCGATGCCGTTCGCAAGACCGTTTGGAGCGTGGATCCCGCGGTCTCCATCCCCGTGATCCGCACCCTCGACGGAGTCGTCGCGGACTCGGTCGCCAACCGTCGCTTTGAGATGGACCTGTTGATGCTCTTCGCCGTAAGCGCGCTGCTCCTTGCCGGACTGGGCGTCTATGGCGTCGTCACCTACTCCGTCGTCCAGCGCCAGCATGAGCTTGGCTTGCGTATGGCGCTGGGCGCGCAACGGACAAATATCTACGGTCTGGTGCTGCGAGATGGCCTCCTGCCGGTCCTGGTGGGCGCGGTTGCCGGAATTGGCGTCGCGTTTGTATTTGCGCGCCTGGTAAGAAGTCTGTTGTTTCAGATAAGCCCGTACAATCCCACAATCGCCGCTGGCGCCGTATGCGTGCTTGTGGCTGTGGGAACCGCCGCCTGCCTGCTGCCCGCGCGTCGCGCGGCCTCAATCGAACCCATGCAGGCATTGCGCGCGGAATAGAAACGGAATCGAAGAATCGGAGAACCGCGAAGATGCAGATAATCATTCAGGATATTCGCTACGCGCTGCGCCAACTGCGCAAGTCGCCGGGATTCACGCTGACCGCGATCATCACGCTGGCGCTGGGCATCGGCGCCAATACCGCGATCTTCACGCTAATCCAGGGCATCTTGCTGCGCTCGCTTCCGGTCACCGACCCCGCACGTCTCTATCGCATCGGCGACAACGACGACTGCTGCGTTGAAGGCGGCTTTCCAGGTGATGCCGGGACCACGGGCGATTACTCCATCTTCTCTTACGACCTTTATCTGAATCTGAAAAACTCCGCGCCGGAGTTTGAGCAACTGGCCGCGGCGCAGGCGGGCCAATGGCATTGGAGCATGCGGCGCGGCAATGCGTTGCCGAAGTCACTTCGCGGCGAATTCGTCTCCGGCAATTACTTCTCAACGCTGGGCGTGGGCGCTTATGCAGGGCGCGTTTTCAGTGACAGCGATGACAGTCCCGCATCGCAGCCCACTACCGTACTCAGCTACCAGGCGTGGCAGGGCGAATACGCCGGCGATCCGTCGATTGTCGGATCCACGGTTTACATTCAGGCGCGGCCCTTCACCGTCATCGGCGTTGCGCCTCCCGGATTTTTTGGAGACCGCGTATCGGATTCTCCACCAGATTTCTGGATGCCGGTTCAAACGGAGCCTTATGTCCGGGGTCCGAGCGCCATTCTCCATCATCAGGAGTCCAACTGGCTTTACCCGCTAGGCAGAGTGCGCGCCGGTACGAATATTGGCGTATTGCAATTGAAGCTTACCGCTGCGTTGCGCCAGTGGCTTTATACTCGCCCGCTGCTCACCGCGAACGGCGGCGCGAGCGTCATTCCCAAACAGCATGTGGTTATCACACCCGGCGGCGGCGGCATTCAGAACTTGCAACAGGAGACGGGCAAGGGTCTGAAGATGCTGATGATTCTTTCCTGCGTCGTACTGCTCATCGCCTGCGCCAACATCGCCAACCTGCTGCTGGCGCGCGCCACAACGCGACGTGCCGACGTTGCGCTGCGCATGGCCCTGGGCGCGGGCCGTCGTCGCGTCATCCGCCAGATTCTCACCGAGAGCGTGATATTAAGCTGTCTGGGCGGATTGGCTGGATTGGTTGTTGCATATGCCGGCTCACACACCATTCTTGCACTCGCTTTCCCAGACGCCACACACCTGCCCATCAGCGCGAGTCCATCCCTGGCCGTCCTGGGCTTTGCCTTTCTAGTTTCGCTTGTTACCGGCATACTCTTTGGCGCGGGGCCGGCGTGGTTGTCATCGCATGCACAACCTGCCGAGGCGCTGCGCGGTGTGAACCGCTCCACACGCGACCGCTCTTCGCTGCCGCAAAAATCTCTCGTCGTATTCCAGGCTGCGCTGTCTTTGGTCCTGCTTGCCGGAGCCATTTTGATGACCGAATCTCTGGCCAACCTGGAGCATCAGAAGTTGGGCGTCACCACTTCCAATCGCTACGTGTTGCATTTTGATCCGGCCGGCGCAGGCTATACCGTTGACCGTCTGCCCGCGCTCTATCGCCAGATTGAAGACCGCTTCGCCGCGCTGCCGGGCCTCGCCAACGTCAGCATGGCGCTTTATAGCCCGCTTGAAGGCGACAACTGGGGCGAGTGCGTCATCCAACAAGGTCATCCAGCGCCCGGGCCAAACGACCAATGCGGATCGACCTGGGATCGCGTCACTCCGCATTTTCTCGATTCCATTGGCGTCTCCATAGTGCGCGGACGCGGCATTACCGAGCAGGACACGGCTACTTCGCCGCAGGTTGCCGTGGTCAACGAAGCCTTCGTCAAGCGCTTCTTCCCCAAGCAGGACCCGGTGGGCCAGCATTTCGGCATCGATCTGCCGCAGTACTCAGGCAGTTGGGAGATTGTGGGCGTCTTCCACGATTTCAAGATGAACAATCCGCGCGATCCAGCGCGCCCTGTTTTCTTGCGGCCACTTTCTCAGCAGTTTACCGGCTTCAAAGAAGACATGATGATTTCGACCGAGACGCAATCGATGTTTGTGAACGCCATGATTCTCGACTTCAACGCGCCTCAGCAGAATGTGGAGGCGCTGATTCGACGCAACCTGGCCGGCATCGATCCAAATCTCACAGTGATGGATCTGCGTTCCTTCGATTCACAGGTAGCCGGAAACTTCACTCAGGAAAGGCTGATTGCACGACTCACCAGCCTCTTCGGAATTCTCGCGTTGACTCTTGCCTCGGTCGGTCTTTATGGAGTCATGTCCTACTTTGTCGCACGCCGCACCGGCGAGGTTGGCATCCGCATGGCGCTCGGCGCAACGCGCTCGAGCGTAGTGGCCATGGTGCTGCGCGGCGCACTGTGGCAGATACTTGTCGGTCTTGGCCTCGGCATTCCGGCCGCGCTCATTGCCGGTCATCTGATGGCTAGCCAACTCTACGAAGTCAGCAGCGCCGACCCGCTTGCCCTGGCCGGCGCAACGTTAGTGCTTGGGATCTGCGCTGCCGTTGCGGGCTTCATTCCCGCCCGCCGCGCCGCTTCCATTGAACCCATGCAGGCATTGCGCACGGAGTAACTAGTTGTTCGAGATAGGAGTAACTTGATGATTGAATTGAAAAACGTAGAACGCAGTTATAAGGCAGGCCACGCCGAAACCTGGGTATTGCGCCGCATTGGTCTCACTATCAAGGAGGGCGAGTTTGTCACCGTGATGGGCCCGTCGGGCGCGGGAAAGTCATCGCTTCTCAACGTGCTGGCGCTGCTCGATGACGGGTGGCTGGGCGAGTATTGGTTTGGCGAAACGGCAGTGCATAAGCTGAATCGAAAACAGCGAGCCGACTTGGCCCGCCAGCGCGTCGGCATGGTTTTCCAGAGTTATCACCTGCTGGATGATCTTACTGTCGCCGAGAACATCGATCTTCCGCTCTCTTACAAGAATCTTCCGGCCCAGGAGAGGCAAGGGATGGTGGCCGACATTCTTGACCGCTTCCAGATTGTCGCCAAAAAGGATCTGTTTCCTTCGCAGCTTTCCGGCGGACAGCAGCAACTGGTGGGCATTGCGCGCGCCGTGGTTCACGCGCCTGCGCTGCTGCTGGCCGACGAGCCGACGGGCAACCTGCACTCCACGCAGGCGCGCGAAATCATGGAGCTTTTTTGCGAGCTAAATCGCGCCGGCACAACCATCGTGCAGGTGACGCACTCTGAAGAAAACGCACGCTACGGAAAGCGAATCATCGAATTGCGCGATGGCTGGCTGAAGCGCGATGAGATGGTGCATGCAAGGGAGGTAAGCGTCAAATGAAATTCATGAATATAAATCCGAAAGAAAGTCTTATGATCTTACGGCAGGCGCATAAAGCTTTTAGTCAGCGGGGTTATTGCGCAATTTTCTTGGCTGCGATTCTGCTATTGCAGGCCAGCATGGCCTTGGCCGTAGAGCCAGCGCCTGCAAAAGCGCCCATTGAGTCTCCAGCGCCGGCAGCCGAAAGTGTGCAGACGGTGCAAAACGGCATTCCCTTTGACCGGCTGTTGCGCCGTTCTTTTAACCCCATTGACGCCTATCGCGGGAAGACGGCACCGCCACCCAGTATGGCTAACTCAGCGCGGCTTGACAGCCTGGTGCGCGACGGCAAACTCTATCTGTCGTTGCGCGACGCCATTGACCTTGCACTCGAAGACAATCTCGACATGGTGATCGCGCGCTATAACCTGCCAATCGCGCAGACCGACATATTGCTCACCCAATCCGGCGGCATTGCTCGCGGCGTAAACACCGGAGTGGTGCAAGGCACGCCCGGCGGCGGCGGCGTAGGTGCCGGCGGAGGCACAGGCGCTGGAGGAACCAGCGGTGGCGCGGGCGGAGCGGGCGCGGGCGCTTCGGGCATTGTCTCATCCACGCTGGGAATCGGAACCACGGTGGCCAGCTACGATCCAGTGATCAACGCGACAGTTTACAACGACCATACTTCGCAGTTGCTTACTAACCAGGTAACTCTGGGCGTGCCAATCTACCATCTCAACACGAACCTTTTCAATATGAGTTATACTGAATCCTTTCCAACGGGTACCTCGCTCGCTGTGCAATGGAACAATAACCGTCAGACTTCGAACAGCCCGGAGAACGGCTTGAATCCAGTGCTCAACGTGGCCACGGGAGTTCAGATTGCGCAACCGTTGTTGGCGGGATTTGGGTTTGGCCCTAACTTGCGCTTTCTGAGAATCGCGCGTACTAATCAGAAGATTTCCAACATAGCATTCCGTGCTCAGGTCAGCGCAACGGTGATGCAGATTTGCCGCATCTATTGGGATTTGGTGAGCGCCTATGACACCGAACAGGTGGGCGAGCGGTCGGTCGCATTTGCTACGGAGACGCTGAACACGAGCCGTAAGCAGCTTGAGTTACAGGCCATTCCGGAGATGGATGTACTGAAGGCGGAGGGCGAGTTAGCTACACGGGAGCAGGATCTGACCATAGCTCGAACTAACCTTGAATTACAAGAGCTATATATGAAAAACGCCATAACCCGCTCTCTCGATAATCCTATTTTGGAAGAGATGCCGGTGGTCCCGGTGGATAAAATCGGCGGCCAGATTGAAACTGTTTCCGAGCCAGTGCAGGATATGATTGCTACGGCGCTCCAGAATCGCCCCGAGTTGCAGGAATCTGCTCTGTTTGAACAAAACAGCGAATTGAGCCGCAAAACGGCGCGCAATGCATTGCTACCGTCGCTGGCGGTCTACGGCCTCTACAACGGTACCGGGGCGGGCGGCGCGGCGAATCAGGGGAGCAAAATCATGGCGCCGGGCGGGTACAGCGGCACACTGCAAAACGCTTTGAACGGCTCATCGCCGGAATATCAGGTGGGCTTTCAGTTGAGCGTGCCGTTGCGCAACCGCGCGGCCAAGGCCGAGCAGGATCGCACCGAGCTTGAGTACCGGCAATCGCAGGTATATTTGGAGGAGCTGAAAAAACAAATTCGCATCGAAGTGCGCAGCGCGCGCTATGCTTTGGAGCAGGGCGCCAGTCGCATTGATGCGGCCCGCAAGGCCCGCGACTTGGCGCAGCGTACGCTGGATATCATGCAGAAGGAGCAAAAGCTGGGCGCAGGATCGAATCAGCAGACACTTTCGGCCGAGCACAACCTGGCACTGGCCGAGTCGGCGCTGGTGGCGGCCGAGACCGCCTACGAGAAGGCACGCATCGAGGTGAGGCGCGCCACTGGCAGCGTCCTCGAAGGATATGGCATCGCGATCTCCGATGCCAAAACAGGCGCAGTGGAGGCAAGTCATCTCCAATAAAGCGGAGCCAATTCGGGTACTGGTTGCTGACGATCAAGCGCACATCCTGGAGGCTGTGGAGCTGTTGCTCCGCCCGCAGGGCATCGAGGTGGACTGTGTGCGCTCGCCGCAGGCGCTGTTAGAGGAACTGGGCCATCGCGAATACGATGTGCTGCTGATCGACCTTAACTACACGCGCGACACCACATCCGGCCAGGAGGGCCTCGACCTGCTGGCCCGCATCCATGAATTCGATACGCGTCTCCCGGTGATTGTGATGACGGCGTGGGGCAACATTGACCTGGCCGTCGAAAGCATCAAACGCGGCGCGCGCGACTTCATTCAGAAGCCCTGGGAGAACGAGCGGCTGCTCTCGCTGATTCGCGTTCACGCCGAGTTGCGCCAGGCGCTGCGGCGCGCGCGCCAGTTGGAACTGGAAAACCGCTTGCTCCGCGCAGAAGGCATGCCGGAGTTTGTGGCAGGCGCACCCTCGATGCGGGGAGTGCTGGAGCTGATTGCGCAGGTTGGCCCATCGGACGCCAACGTGCTCATCACGGGCGAACACGGGACGGGAAAGGAAATTGTGGCTCGCCTGTTGCATGCCGCTTCGCCGCGTGCGCGCATGGCGCTGGTAGCCGTGAACGCCGGAGGGTTGCCCGAAGGCACCTTCGAGAGCGAGATCTTCGGCCATGTCAAAGGTGCCTTTACCGATGCGCGCACTGACCGCATAGGGCGGTTCGAGCTGGCCAACGGCGGCACATTATTTTTGGACGAGATTGCCAATGTTCCCTTGCGCCAGCAAGCCAAGCTGCTGCGCGTGCTGGAAACTGGCGAACTGGAGCGCGTGGGCTCGTCGCAAACCCGGCGCGTCGATGTGCGGATTCTCTCCGCCACCAATGCGAAGCTCGACGAGGAGGCCAAGGCCGGCAACTTCCGCGAAGACCTTCTCTTCCGCATCAACACAGTTGAGATTCACTTGCCCGCGCTGCGCGACCGGCGTGAGGACATACCGCTTTTGGCGCAGCATTTTCTGGGGCGCAACCGCACTCGCTACCGCAAGCAGACCATCGGATTTTCGCCTGCCGCGCTGCAACAGATGATTCAGTACGCGTGGCCGGGCAACGTGCGCGAGCTGGAGCACACTGTGGAGCGCGCTGTGCTGCTATGCCGCGGCGACGAGATTGACCCGGCGGATCTTGCCATTGCCGCCGCGCGCACGTCCACGCAGTCGTTTGAAAACATGAGCATCGACGAGGTCGAGGCGCTACTCATCCGCAAGGTTCTGCGTCGCTGTGACGGCAACATCTCGCAGGCCGCGGAGTCTCTCGGTCTCAGCCGCTCTGCGCTTTATCGCCGCATAGAAAAATATGGACTATGAGAAAGGTGTGCGTCGCAGTCGCCGCTCGGCCGTCCGCCGAGCGTGGCTGTTCTGTTTTTTGCTGGCATTGCCTGCGTTGGCGTTCACCGGCTTTCTTTTTTATCAGCGACAAATCTCACTTGCTCCAGCTCTGCTGCTCATTAGCAGCCTGCTGCTTTATCTTGCGCTTGTAGCCGCCGCACTGATTGACAGTATTATCCGCCCCTTGCAGACGCTCTCCAATGTCGTGTCGTCGCTGCGCGAAGGGGATTATTCTTTTCGCGCGCGCGGAGCAAGATCGAGCGAGAGCGGAAATCAGGATGCGCTCAGCGAGTTGGCCTGGGAGGTAAACGCGCTTGCCGACCTGTTGCAAAAGCAGCGGGTCCGGTCGCTCGAAGCGACGGCTTTGCTGGCGCGCATTCTTGAGGTGATGCACGCGCCACTGTTTGCTTTTGACCGCGATAATCGGCTGCAATTGGTCAACGACGCGGGCGCGCGGTTGCTGGAAATGCCTCATGCACGCTGCTTTGGCCGCAGCGCGCACGAGCTGAATCTGGAAGGCCTGCTTGCCGCACAGGACCAGACAATTCACTCATTCGGCGCGAAGACTTCGCGCTGGCTGCTGCGGAAGGCCACCTTTCGCCAGGATGGCGCGCCGCACACAATGCTGCTGTTGGCCGATGTGAGCCTGCCACTGCAAGAAGAGGAACAGATGGCGTGGAAGCGGCTGATTCGCGTCCTCGGCCACGAGCTTTCAAACTCGCTGGCGCCCATCAAATCAATCGCCGGCAGTTTGCTGGCGCGGGCAGACGCGATGGGCGGAGACAATGCCACCGCGCGCGATTTTCGCCGCGGTCTGGGCGTGATCGAGAGCCGAGCCGACGCGTTGCATCGGTTTGTGCAGTCGTATCGACAGCTCGCCCAGTTGCCCCCGCCGCAGCTGAAGCCGGTGCCGCTGGCGGCGCTGATGGAACGCGTAGTGCTGCTGGAGCAGCGATTGCATGTACAGCTCGATCCCGGGCCAACTGTTGTTTTGTACGCGGACCCAGATCAGTTGGAGCAGATGTTCATCAACCTGCTCGCCAACGCGGTGGATGCATCGCTGGCCAATGGAGCGCAACCGGTGCGCGCGGGTTGGCAACTTGCGGGAGATTCCGCGATGGTTACTATTGAAGACCGCGGCCTGGGTATTGCCAACACTGAGAATCTATTTGTGCCGTTTTATACCACCAAGCCTGCGGGAAGCGGAGTGGGGCTGGCTCTGGCCCAACAAATTGCCCGAGCACACGGCGGCGAAATTCGACTCGTCAATCGAGAGGATGGCGAAGGGGCGCGCGCTATTGTGCGATTGCCGGTGATGCAATCGTGAGGGGTTTTACCTGAAGCGGAGATTTGTGGTTTCCCACCCTTCCGCAAAATGCGCGGAAGGGTGGGGCACGGAGAATGTCCATTGAATCAGACAAAACGCCCGCGCGCTGCGCGGGCGTTTTGTCTGATGAAGAATTGATGGAGTACGCTATTTCTGCGCGGTCTGGACGGGTTTCTGCACGGGTGGGGCCGGCGGGTTGACCTGGACATTGAGGAAGTTGGTCAGATCGTCTATGTCCTGTTTGGTGCCGACCATGGGCGGCATGAAGCGGCGGTAGGGCGAATCGGGCTTGTAGTCGTGGAGCATGGTGATGAAGCTGCGGATGTTGGCCTGGTCGCGTCCGGCAAGGAGTTTTGCGAGAGGCCGGTAGCCGTTGAGCGTGTGGCAAGAGCCGCACTCGCCGCGGAAGATGGCTTCACCGCGGGAGTAACTTGTGGGCAAATCAGACATCTTATCTTCGCCTGGAGTTTCAATATTATCCAAAAACATCGGCCTCGGATCTTGCCATACCCACATGGAGTGAGCCAGATAACCTTCTTGATTGAAGCGGCTGACGTAGGGAACGCGGACGCCGTTGGAAAACATCCAGCGGCCGATGACGTAGGGCTTGCGCAGCATCTCGCGGGAATATTCGCCTGCGCCGGTGGCCATCAGCGCCAGCAGCAGCAGGGCAATGGCGTGCGAAAGGTTGAAGTCTCGCGGATTGCGATAAGCGAGGAAGTAAGCGACGCCCACGATGGTGGCCGAGGTGATGATGATGAGCAGGGCGATGCGCGTGACTACAGAGAAAGTTCCGGAGCCGATGGTGCCAATGCCCAGGGTGAGCAGCGCGCGCTGAGATTCAGGAACCATCCATAAATACCAGATGAGAATGAATGGCGTGGCAACGAATGATGGCACCAGCCATTTCACGCTCCACTTGACGAGGGTGGTTTTAAGCTCGGGCTGCTTGTCGCCGTCGATGCGGCTGGCGGTGATGAGCGCCCAGATGCCGGCCAGCGCGCAGCAAACGCAGGTGCGCAGGAAGAGGCTCGGCCAGTAAGTGGGATTGAAAAAGGCATACCAGAATTTGCTCGCCTCGTGACCAGTTCCGGCGACCGCCAGCCAGGTGTCGCCCGGCGTGAGCATGAAGGTAAGAATGCCGTTGATGATGATGAGCGTAAAGGCAGAAGCGCCGGCATAAACCCAGCCAACTTTGAGATGCAGTTTGGAATCGATCTTGCCCCACGTGGAGTAGTAGACCGCGATGGTCGTCAGCTCGACGAGAAAGAAGACCCACTCCATGGCCCAGCCGAAGACAAAGTTATGAATCAGCGTGCTGGTGGCCTCGGGGTGTGTGAGGCCGATGGCGAACCAGATTCCCACTCCGCTGACGGTGCCGAAGACGGCCGTGAGGACAAGGAAGAATTTGGAATAGACGGCCAATTGTGTGAGCCAGGCGTCGCGCAGCGGGCCTGCGGGCATACGCATGGCTTTGCGCTCGGCAAGCGGCAGATAGAGGCCACCGCCCACGGCAAACTGCGAGATCATGACGTGGAAGATGGCGATGATGCCGATCACCCAGCCCGAGCCGAGAATTGGAATGTCCCAAAACGGATAGTTCATTTTTTCTTCCTTACCGAATCGTCCAATAACCGATGACGGTGGTGGCCAGCAGAGCGAACACCGCCAGCAGGCCGAAGTAGTGAGCGGCGCGGGCGCGCTGTCCGAATTCCTTGCTTCTGTCGTAGAAGGGAATCAGAACCCAGAGCACGATGCCGAGCGTGAACAGCAGGATGCCCACGATCTCGCCGGCTTCACCGCGAAGCACGACGCCCAGCAGCTTGAGCATCTCGAAGGGGCTCATGAAATACCACTCGGGATGAATGCCGACGGGCGCGGGTGCAAGGGGATCAAATGGTTTGCCGAGCGACCAGGGGAAGACCGAGGCCAGCAGCGCCAGAATGTTGAGCGAGATGAGCCACATGGCCAGGTCCTTGCGCAGGAAGTTAGGCAGGAAGGGCATGGTCTTGCGCTCGGCGGCGGGTTTGGCTTCTTCGCTGGGCGGAACGGCGTTGCCGTAGCGCTGGACCAGCCAGAGATGAAACCCGAGCAGCGGCACAAAGATGGCCGGCAACACTACGACGTGCAGAGCAAAGAAGCGCTGTACTGTGAAATCGCTCACATCCGGGCCGCCGCGCAGCATATTTGCGATGGCCTCGCCTATCCCCGGAATCGCCGACGGAATCTGCAGTCCGACCTTGGTGGCGAAGTAACTCAACTCATCCATGGGCAGCAGATACCCGGAGAAACCGAAGACCGAGGCCACTCCCAGTAGTGCCATGCCGCTGAGCCAGCCAAGCTCGCGCGGCTTGCGGTAGGCCTTCATAAAGTAGACCGAGAACATGTGTACCAGGATGGAGAAGATCATCAAGCTGGCGGCCCAGGCGTGCGCCGAACGGATGAGCCAGCCAAAGTTCATCACAAACGTGATCTGGCGAACCGACTCATAGGCATCGGCGCCGGGCTGGTAATAAACCAGCAGCAGCACGCCGGTAAAGCACTGCACGATAAAGAGGAACAGCGAGATGCCGCCCCAGTAGTACCAGAAAGATTGGGAGTGGACGGGGACGGTCTTGTGGCGCGCAAAGGCGGCCAGTTCAGAGAGGCCCAGGCGCTCATCGACCCAATCGTAA
>Ga0182016_10000892_pt1 | contig 36953 bp, 27 predicted proteins | sample 712S2MmetaG_FD_120491 | JGI IMG/M metagenome (GOLD analysis project Ga0182016, IMG submission 120491) | Permafrost microbial communities from Stordalen Mire, Sweden - 712S2M metaG | ecosystem: Environmental > Terrestrial > Soil > Wetlands > Permafrost | place: Sweden: Stordalen | collected...
AACAGGCCGACTTTGATTTCCAAACGCGATTTATCCATGCTTCAAAATAAAATTTCCTTCTCATCGGCAACGCCGTCAACAAATTGACGCACAATCGGGTCGCGCGACTCGAAAAATTCCTCCGGCGCGCCGCTCGCATAAATTTTTTTGTCGTGCAACATCATCACCCGCTGGCCGACGCGGCGCGCGGTGCGCATATCGTGCGTGACCACCACGGTTGTAACCTTGAGATGCCCGTGCACCCGTATCATCAGCTTGTCAATGCTGTCCGACACGATCGGATCCAGCCCGGTCGTCGGCTCATCGTATAGCACGATTTGCGGCTCGTAAATGATGGCGCGCGCCAGGCCGACGCGCTTTCTCATGCCGCCGGACAGCTCGGCGGGTTTCTTGTTCTGCGTGCCGGGCAAGTCCACCATTTCCAGCGCGGCGCACACCCGGCTGGTGATTTCACCCTCGGTCAAAATCTTATCACGCCGCAGCGCAAACGCCACATTCTCCGCCACCGTCATCGAATCAAACAACGCCGCGCTTTGGAAAACCATGCCGAATTTCCGCCGAATCCGCAGCAACTGGCGCTCGTTCATCGGCCCGATATTTTCACCGTCAATCAGCACTTCGCCGGAATCCGGCTGCAGCAGGCCGACGAGGTGCTTGAGCAAAACACTTTTGCCGCCGCCGCTGCGCCCGATGATGACGACCGATTCACCGTTTTCAATCCGAAAACTGACGTCGTCCAAAATTTTGTGCGTGCCAAAACTTTTCTGGAGATGCCGGACTTCAATCATAACAGGCCGACGAGTTTGCCCATGACCAGCGTGAGGAAAAAATTCGTGATCAAAATTGTGATGGACGAATACACGACGGCCTCCGTGGTGGCGTGGCCAACCCCTTCCGCGCCGAGGCCACACGTCAGGCCCTTGTAACAACCGATCAGCGCGATGATGCCGCCGTAGATGAACGCCTTCACCAGGCCGATGATCACGTCCACGTCGTGCGTGTATTTCAGCATGTTATCCCACAAATACGTCGGTTCGATGCCCAGGATATGCACGCCGACCAGGTAGCTGGAACTGATGCCGACGACGATGGATTCCATCGCCAGCAACGGCAGCGCGACGTGCGCGGCAAGGATGCGCGGCACCACCAGATAATCCACCGGATGCGTCGCCAGCGTCCGCAGCGCGTCAATCTGCTCCGTCACGCGCATCGTGCCGATTTCGGCGGCGATGGAGGCGCCGACGCGCCCGGCGACCATCAACGCCGTCAGCACCGGGCCGAGTTCGTCACACAAAGACACGCTGACGACCGCGAGCGTCGCCGTGTCCATCTTGACCTTGTGGAATTGAAAATAGGTTTGCGCGCCCAGCACCATGCCTGTGAACGCGCCCGTCACCAGCACGACCATCTGCGATTTCACGCCAATGGAATAAATCTGGTAAAGCAGGTCGCGCCAGACGACTTTGCCTTTGAGCAGCGACGAAACAATATCCCTGGCCAGAAAAGAAATCTGACCCAGTTCCGAAAGCACAAAATGGACGCGCTGGTTGACCAAAAGATTCATCGTCGCGCGCAAAATAGCAGAACCGCTCGGACTTTGGCGAGCGCGGGATTTGAGGAAAGGATGACGCCGAAGAACGCGCGCCGAAGGTCGTAGCATATAATTTTGAAACCGAAAAATCTTGCGTTGTCGCGAATCGTCTGACAACCTGAATATTCCTTGATCGCGGGGTGGAGCAGCCCGGTAGCTCGTCAGGCTCATAACCTGAAGGTCGTTGGTTCAAATCCAGCCCCCGCAACCATTCAAAACCCCTTGTTTTAACAGGGGGTTTTTGTTTTACCTGCTTCCTCTGGGAGTTGGTAAAATAACGGAAAAAGTGCCGCCGTTGGTTGATTTGTTGGTTTTTTCGATTATCTTCGTTCCAAGGGTTTCCGCAAGTTTCAGGCAGTAACATAACAACCTTGAAACAATTATTATTATGCCCCTTGAATTGCGTATCGAAAAAAAAGGGCGGGTTCGCCGCGTTCGTCCATTTTGGTATGGTCGTTTTGAAATCAATGGCGACCGCCAGTGCCTTAATCTTGGTGTAAAAGTCAAAGGCACTCCCCCTGCGTCACTATCTTTGAAAGATGAAGGCGATATGGATTTTGAGCGATCCCGCGTGGTAGCGCGGGCGAAATTGGAAAGCGTTATAGAGGAAGCGCGCACCAAACAAGGCTCGGTTCGTTTGGTCGAAAAGCTTTACGAAATAAAAACCGGCGAAGTCATCAGGACGGTATTGCTGGAAAATCTTTTCCAAGAATGGGCGAAAATTCCGCGCAAGCGCAAACTGGACGAACGCTATTCATCGCAGTGCCAGTCCACGCTTAAACGATTCGCGGCATTTGTCCGCAGCGAAAACACAAAAGCAACCGAAATCGCTCATGTAACCCGCTCGGCGGCGCAGTCATTTCTGGATGCAGAGTCCAAGCGTGGCGTTACTGCCAAAACGTGGAATGAAACGCTAAAGCTATTGCGGACGACGTTCAAACATCTGCTTCCGATTGGCGCAATCAATCCATTTTCAAATGTGCCGACACGAGAAACAGAAACAATTTTTCGCAAACCATATTCACCGGAGGAACTAGCGGCAATTGTAGATGCAGCCCGCACTGATGAGTTTATCCGACCGTTATTGGTCACGGGAATATGCACCGCGATGCGGCGTGGTGATTGTTGTTTGCTTCAGTGGAAAGACGTGGATTTGCAGCGGCGGTTCATTGCTGTTAAAACGGCGAAAACGGGGCAAACGGTGAGCATTCCGATATTCCCGATGCTTTATGACGAGCTTAAATTAGCCGCCAAAAATCAGAATCCAAAAGACAGTTTCGTATTTCCAGAACAGGCTCAAATGTATCAAGAAAATCCTGATGGCATTACATGGCGCGTTCAAAAGGTGCTGGCTGTAGCAGGGTTTCGGGACGAAGAAGAATCGTTGCACCCGGACGACAAGTTGCTGCCTGCCCCCAAACAGGGTAGCGCAGACATCGTTCGTGGAGAGATTCATGTGGCGCGCAAGGAAGGATTGCGGCGGGCGAGCGTGCGGGATTTTCATAGCTTTCGCGTAACTTGGGTGACGCTGGCGCTGACTGCGGGAGTGCCATTGGAACTGGTGCAAAAGGTTACGGGACACAAGACAACAGACATCGTGTTGAAACATTATTTTCAACCTGGGCAAGAAGCGTTCAGGTTGGCATTGCAGTCTGCCATGCCTAAACTGTTGACGAATGGACAAAAATCCCCCAAGGATGAACTGTTAGATATTCTCGCGGGAATGACGGTGAAATCTTGGAAAAAAGACAAAATGCGGATGAAAAAAATAATGGCAGCATTGTAAAATTACATTGGCCTATGGCATAGGAGGCAATCATGCAATCTTGGCAAATAAAAGCACTTGAACTTGAACAGTCCGCATTGGAATACCTTGATAGAATCATTGCTGACCATCCGCTATACGCCTCGCTCGGTTTTGTCTGTTTATTTATGGCATTTGGCCTCTGCCTGATTTTGCTAATAATCAGAGGACGAAAAAATCTAAAGGGAAAATCCTATGTCCCGCCAGTTATCATATACATGTCGGAACCGCCACCACCACCGCCCGACAATTTCGACCCATTTCCACCGCCGCACCATTCGATACATTACGACGACGATAGTGATGAGTATCAATGACGCCATTGCGAAGTATTGGCATACTCATTTAATTGGTTCGGGAGCGACTGACGGACATAGCCGCAGGAAGACCTGTTTGCCACATTGTCCGACGCTCAAATCGTCGCACCAGAAAACCCGGTCGCCTTCAATAGCTTCAATCTTGCGGATAAACAAGCCATTGCGATGCAAATAACGGCCACCCACTTTTAGGTCACTTCCTTTAAGGTGCGAAAGCGCCGGTGCAGCTAATGTTTTTTCAGGCATCGGGATTCTTTGTTTAGATTAACGACAGATGAATTTATGCGCCGTCAATCAGAATGTTGCAACCCTTAAAATCAATCATTGCTTGGCGGCTCTAATTCAAAGCTGGTTCTGATTGTGGTGTGGTGGATTTCGTTTCCGTCACGACAATTTCCCGAATTTTCGGCTGGTTTTCCGCAATCAATAGATGATATTTTTCAGGTATTTTCATCAGCCCGGACAATTCCAGCCGGCAGATGGCCGTTTCAACCCGCCGCAAGGTGTAGCCAGAAACCAAGATTTCGTGCGTGGCAAAAACCAGCCGCAATTTTTGTTCCTTGCCATCGCCGTCCAATTCGGCAAACACGAATTGATCCAGCGGCAGCACGAGCAAACGTGTCGGAGTCAATTCAACGCGCAAGCTGCGTGCCTGCGTATCAGTGGTGTAACATTCGGGTGTTTTGGTGTTCATGTTTTTGTCCTGGTTGAGAGCGACAACGGGATTGTTTCAATCGGCAAAACGTATCGGCGGCGCGCTGGCCAAACCGCAGTAGATAAACATGCAGCCGGTCCCAAAGCGGATTGCGGGTGAGCGGGCGCAGGCCGCCGGCAAAATCCAACGCCAAAGGCCTGTGGCCGGAGCGCGCCAGATTCTCGCGCAATTGCTCCTTGTCTGGCGTAAAAATGCGGACGCCGCGCCGCCCGCGCGAAATGGTGACATACCATTGTTGTGCGTTGGTAGCCGCCTTGATGGTGGAATCGGAAAACAGAACATAATCCAACGTCTTGCCCTGTGAACCGTAGGACGTGACCGCGTAGCCGGGAAGAAATTCCCGAAAACTTTTGTCCAAAATGCGGCCGTCAGTCAGTTCAATTTTCCCGTCGGCTAGAGCCGATTTCACCGTGACCAATTCACCGTTGGTAACGGGAGCGCCGGAAGCCAGCTTACGATTAGCCTTGAGATGCAATTTGTCGCCTTGCGCGACTGGAATTTCGCGCGGCAGGCAAACGGTGATTTTATCCAGCACCTTGTTTGAGACAATGATGGTTTTACCGCCAATCTTGATGAGAATCCCGGCCTTGACGATGCCCGCCAATTTCCCGCGCTTTCCCTGTCCGGCTTGCCGCACTTTCTGATTGAACACAATCACCGCATCTTTGGGATAAAATCGCCGGTCACGCTTCTGCGCATTCGTCAAATCCAATTTGTCCAAGGCTTGAACCGTCATGTCATTTACGCCAAGCAATCCCTTCGATTTCAACGCATCACGCACCTTTGAATTGATGCGATGGACTTCCGCCCAAGTCTGCGATACCACCACGGCAGAAGCCTTTTCTTCCGCCAACCGGACATATTCATCGGCCAGCTTATCCGCCTGTTCACCCAAGCCGCAGGAAACCACCGCGCCCATCTTGTCCAGCCGTTCAAAAGATTCGGCGAGCTTTCCCGCCGCCGCCACTTCCACGGCCTTGCGATACTGCTTGATTTTGGAACTTTCCTTTTTACTGCGGCCAAGCGCCGGGTCTTGGCGGCGAATCGTGTGAAGTTCGACCGGCTTGACGCCGGAATGCCGTTCAATGGCCAGCAACGCATCGGATGCCTCAACCGCTCCATGTTGGCGCGTGTCGCCCGACAGAATCACCCGCGCCTTGCGTTCACACGCCAGCCGGAGCAGTTCGGACATCTGCCGCCCGCCAATCTGCCCGGCCTCGTCCACAACCACCACCGCACCATCAACGAGTTCTTGTTTGAGCAGAAAACTTGTCACCGTCGTCGGCGACGGAAATTTCGCCTGTTCCATCGCCACGACTTGCTGGCGTTGCGGCGCGAGCACGACCACGTTTTTGCCGGATTGCCGGACTTGCTCAACCAGCTCGCCCAGGACAAAACTTTTGCCCGTGCCCGCGCCGCCACGGAACAGCGAAATGGCATTGGTGGAGCGCAGCAGCGAATCCAAAGCCAGACGTTGCTCGTCATCCAGTTTTGGATCTGCCGTGTAGGAATGTTCCACCAGTGGCCGGCAATTCCCCGCGCCGTCCTTGACGGTCTGGACGATTTCCATTTCCCGCAACAGCACTTCGCGCAACGTCACTTCGGCGGGACGTTCCAAATTGCGAACGTAAGGACGCTGGTGCGTGAACTCTTTGAGTTCATCCACGGAAAAGTTTTCCCCGCGTCCCCGTTCCAATGCCTGCTGCCATAATTGGCATTCCAGCGTGACCGAATTGCGGTCAAACAGATGATCCTCGGCCCATTGCACAGCCTCGCCCGTGCTCATCCGGCTGGCGGTAATTTTTACCGGATGGTTCGGAAGCTCCCGCAGAGCCGCGCGCTCGCCTTCACTCAATTGCACGTCCCATAGCGCCCGTTGCTCGTCATGGCTCAACTCCTTTTGCTTCCGCGCCCGCTCCGCCGTGGCAATCAACCGGCGCATGGCCATCAAATCGCCACCCGCACATTCCGGTTTTTCGGCCAGCAACTTTTTAATGGCCTCATCAATCTGCGTATGCCGCTTGGAAAACCGTTCGCAAACATCTTCCGAAACACCCTCGATTTGAAAATCACCACGCGCCTGGTTGCGAATCTCGTAACCGAAGTCACGCAGCTTGCGGGCGAGTTCATGGTAATAGACGTTCTCGGCGAATTTTCGCGCCCGTAACAGTTCATAATTTTGCAGCGCCTTCCAACGGTTTTCAACGGCATCAAAAGTGGTATTGAAGACGATGCAATGGGTATGCAAATGCGGGTCTAAAGAACGGGAGGTCTCGTGCGTGAACGTGGCGGCAACATAATTGCCGGTGGAACGGTCACAGTTTTCTTTCCCCATACGAACGCGCGTTGTGGTGAACACCTCAAATTCCTTCAACGCGGAGCGAACGGCTTGGGCGTGGGCTTCCCGAATCCGTTCATCCGCGCCGACCAGCGCCGCGACCGAAACCGATTTGGGCGGCGAGAACGTGAAGTCGTAAAAAATCCGGCGATTGGCGGCCTTGCCCCCGGACTTGTCCATCCGCATGGTGTTCAGGCGTTGCGTCAAGGTCTCGCCCGAAGCTGGGTGCAGGTTTTCGCAAAGATGCAAAAATGCTTCCGCGCCGACCTTGCCTGACAGGCCGAGCTTTTCCGCGCCGATCCCAAACCATTGACCTGTCACCCGCTGGCCTTCGTCATAGTAATCCCCCACGCAAAGATGTTCCTGAAAGTATTCCTTTGCGTTCTGCAAATTGTATTGCGTCTTGGCTGTGACCATCGGAGACAGTCTGCCAAAACCTCGTTTTCAAGTTGTGTAACCCGTTACACAACTTGACCGGCAAAAATTGTTTTACTGGCAGGCATGGAAACGAACCAGTTCACATTTCCGACACCGAAGCCGGGCGAACAACTGTGGGGAATCTATTTCACCGACCGGGAATATGCCCGCGAGATGGGCGACCCGTTGCGTGCGGTTGTTGCAGCGCCAACGAAAATCGCCGCCGAGGAAGCCGCCGCCCGACTTGGCTTGAGTAGTGCCTGGGCGCATCCCCTCACAACCGAACAAACCAAATCCATCCGGGAGTCGGCAACACGGTCCCCGGAACAACCCCGTATAACCATGCAACCCACCACCGCCGAATTACGCACCGCCGTCGAAGTTTTGAAGATGCTCGACCAGCGCATTCACGACCACGCCGCCCATTCCGTAAATCAACTGCCGGATACTGAATTGGGCAGCACTTATGCCGCGCACATCAAAGACCAATCCATCGAACAAACCAGCCACATTGAAAAAGTCGCCATGCAGTTGCAAAACTGGCGCGATGAATTGCTGCAACAGCGGAAACAGCAGGTGGCTCAATCAGTATGAGAAGGAACCCTTTTTCAAGCGCACGCGTTACCCCTTCGTCACCGAAGGATTCTGCGCTAACCGCGTCGGGGTGCATTTGCTATTCGCGTGCAAACCGGCCCGCGAACATTGGTGCTAATCGCCATGCTAACCAGTTGCTAACTCAAATGCTAACCAAAGTGCTAACGCATTGCTTGCGCTGGCTACCAACCATTTTGCTGCGTCCGTGCTAATCGCGTTATGAACCTGACTGCTATCCCACCTGACGCACTCAATCGCTTTCGTCATGCTGCGTCGCTGCTAACCCAGGATGCTAACTCGCGTGCTTCGCGGCTGCTAATCCTTAAAGAAGAGATTGCCACGCTCCGCAAGCACGGCGTTTCCTACCGCTCCATTAGCGATTTGCTAACTCAAAATGGCATCCCCACATCCGATGTTTCCGTCATGAAATTCTGCCACCGCTTTTTGAATGAAAAACGCCCGCGCAAATCGTCCGCTAACCGCCGTCCGGCGAATCATGCTAACCGTGCTAACCGTGCCAGCTCGTCAAAAACCGCGCCGGTTGCTCCGGCCACAGCCACACCGCCACCCGCACCGGCCATGAATCCAAAACCCGCACCCGTGCCAGCGGAAACTTCCGCTTTTACGTCGCGCGGGCCTCGCATCGCCAAAGTTGAACAACTGCCACCCGGAGAAACAATATGACCAAACGCCTTGATTTAATCTTTAACGGCAAGGGCGGGGTCGGCAAAAGTTTTTTTGCCGTCAACTTCGTCCAATACCTCAAAGACAAAAATATCCCGTTCACCGCCTGCGACTGCGACAACGAAAATTCCACGTTGAAACGCTTTCATGGCGACGACGTGCAGTTTTTGGATTTGTCCCATCCGCGCGGCCTGGACGCCATGATTCACGCGCTGGAGAAAACCGATCTCGTGGTCGTGGACTGCCGCGCCGCGTCCACCGAAGTGTTCTTCAATTATTTCGACGAGATTGATTTGGCGCTGACGCTCAAAAACCTGTCCACCGCACTGACGCTCATCATGCCCATCAACCAGGAGGCGGACAGTATTGACCAGCTTAACCGCATCACCGACAAGCTCAAAAATGTGTGTTCCTACGTCGTGCTGCGTAACACCGTTCACAGCGATACTTTCCCTCTGTTTGAAAACACAGTTATCCGCAAGCGGTTGCTGAAGGAGCTTGGCGCAAAGGAGATCACCATGTCCAAAATGCAACCCTGGCTCGTGGAGGAATTGAGCCACCACAATCTTACCATCACGGCGGCCGTGGCCGGCGGTCACACGCACTTGCTGGACCGCCAGCGGCTGCAAACCTGGCAGCGTAAATTTTATGCCCAAATCGAATCCGTAGCCGACCTGCTGCTACCCATAAAATCATGAGCGCGTCCAACCAGTCCACGCCGCCCGATTTTGACGAGGATTTGTTGCAGGCCGTCGCCAAATGGAAGGAGCAGTGCAAAATCAAGGATGATGACCCGGTTTTATTATTGCTGGATTTGTTTCGGATTCATCAGGCGCATTGGGATGAAATGCGTGACCGGCAAATGCCCTCGCTTGATAAATTTAAGACGGACATCGCGGCCTTGACGGAAGCGGCGGCAATTTTGAAGGAACGGGCAACGAAAGAAATCCGGGCGGTGGAACTGCCGAGCGCCATTATTGCCGCCGTCATAGCCGCGCTCGCCGGTTTTCTCATCGGAAAATTTTTATGAACCTCAATTTTGTTCCAATCCCTACGTTTCATTTTCCAGCGTCATTCCAATTGCTGCGGGCTTTTGGAATTGGATACGCAATTTTATTGTTCATCATCGCAGCGAGAACTTTGTTTGATCGCCGTCCCGTCGCGCAGCTTGGCGGCCTGACTTGGAGGCGGAACCAATTCTGTCGCGGCTGGCTCATCACCGGCGACACCGGTTCCGGCAAAACATCTTCCGGCATCAATCAACTGGCACATCAGGTGTTTCAAAATGAAGAAAAATGGGGCGGCCTGTGCATTGATGAAAAAGGCGTCTATTGGGAAACACTCTCGGCGATGGCGCAGCACTACAAGCGTGAAAACGATTTGATTCATTTGCAGATTCAGGCAGACGGCCAGACCGGACCAGCATCGCATCGGTTCAACCTCACCGGCGACCGTAGCATCCCGTTCACGACGTATGCAAAATTCGTGGTGGACACGGCCACCAGTCTCGGCCAGGGCGGAGACAAGGGCTTCTTCAAAAATCAGGCGCAGACACACATCGCTTATGCGCTGGAACTTCTCGCCGAATTGCAACGGCCCGTGACACTTTCCGGCGCGCTGGCTGTGCTTTCCAGCAAGCCAAAGCTGGACGAGGAGCTGGAATTTCTGAACAAACTAGCCTTGCAGACGCCGCGCCGCGTTGCCCTGAATTTCCATTTCAAAAATCGCTTTCTGGATCAGCCGGCGGAACAGCTTGGCGGCGTCCGCGAAACCATCGGCAATTATCTCCAATACTTCCTGACGCCTGAAGTCGCAGAAATCTTTTGTGTGGCGGAAAGCACTTTCGATTTTTCTGCCATTGACGAGGGCAAAATCATCCTCGTAACCATGCCGCAGAAGTTTCAGACCGAGCGGCGCTATGTGAACACGTTCTTGAAACTGCTCTTTTACAATCATGCCTTGCGCCGGTTCGATCAGGTCAAAAGCCAGCGCGGGAAAAATAATCTGCTCATCCTGTGGGCAGACGAGGCGCAGCGGTTTATGACGGCCAGCGAGGACGGCACCAGCGACTACAATTGCGTGGACGTGATCCGTGAAGCGGGCGTAACCATCGTTGCCGCCGCGCAGTCCACCACGTCACTTGTGCCGCCACTCGGCGCTGACAAATCCAAAGTGCTGACGTTGAATCTTCGCAACCGAATGATTTTTCGTTCCGCCGATGAAGCCGATGCGGTTCAGGCGGCGGATTTTCTCGGCAAAAAGCGCGTCATCAAACGCTCGTGGGGTTCAAGCGCCGGAAAGCGCAACGTGAATTACAACGAAACTGAAGAACACAAAATCAAGCCGTATCAACTCCGCACGCTCCGCGACCACGAATGCGTGCTGGTTCACTGTGAAAAAGGATACCGCCGTTTAACCCTGCCGCCGCTGGAAGCCAATGGACAAATCGCCCGATGGTTCCCGTTGTGGCGAAAATTGTTCTGAATCAACCTGTCCATGAAAACACAAAGGGAAATCCTCAAATGGTTGCAGGCCAATCTTGGAAAACGCTGCACGGCACCCCTGACCAGCACTGATTGTTTTGCACTTGTGACCAGTGTCAATCTTTGCAACCTCATCGGTTACGCATCTGCGCCGCCAGAACTTTTCATGGCCTATAGTGCCATCGTCCGACAAATGCAGCCGCATACGCGGGGATTGGCGTATCACGCCATTGCCTGTGAATTGGACTGGCCACACCGTGACATGATTTGGGAGCTGGCAGGACTTCAGGTTGACGACAAGCCCAAATGCAAATGTGCGTTTGAAAGCTAAAACAAACTACGCCACAGTTAATGGTTGACAATTCACCATCCAAATGGGCAAAAGCTCCATTGAATCGTCGGCAGACTGCGGTTTTCCGCACCGGGCTGCGCCGCTGGTTTCTCCGAAACCTGCTGAAAACCGCAGACTGCCGCCGCCATCCAGGGCCTGAGTCCATCCGGTTCGGGATCGCTTCACTTCTCTGCGCTTTGCAACCGCGTCCGACCTTCGCCCGTCCGCCGGTTGCTTGCGCTTCGTTCCGTTCCGCGACGCCGAATCCGGAGGACACAGGCAGCAGATGGAAACAATGACAAAATCAATGCCCAAAACTGCGCGACAATCGGCTTGGCGGCTTGCACCAGGAAAAAAATCTTAAAATATTTTTTGCCCTGCAAACATTGAATGAAAGTGGTGTCGAAATTGAAAATCAGCCGAGTCGGCCCGTATAAAATCAGCGTGCTTTCGTGTCAAGTATCGGCGGTGATAGTGGTTTCGTTCAATGTTTGCAAGGTGTCGGTCGCCAAATTCGCAGTCCAGCAAATGTGCGCCTGATAAAATAGTGGTGTCGTTGAATGAATCAGCGACACAACCAAGAAAGCAAATTATGGAAACAACTGAAATGACGGACACACTCAAAAGCATCAACACAACTCCGCACCTTTGCCGGAGCAAGGTAAAACAAACCGCGCTGGAAATTGCCGCCGCGATCCGGCCGGCCAATAAATTTAGCCGGGTCGGCATGAGCTTCGTTGAACGCATCGAAGCAAAAGTCCGCGCCGCCATCCGCGAGGAAGTCAGGATTCATCCCAGCAAAGGCAAGACGCTTTTATGATGCTCCACGATGAAAACCAGCTTTGATGTTCACATTTACGGTGTTGATTTTTGCCGTGTTCATTGCCGCGATTATGACCGACATCAGTATGATCGCGGATTTATCAAAGTAGTCTAAAATATGCTCATGGTTTTCGCTATGGCGCAAATTACTCTGGACGGCTCCGGCCCGCCAACGCATAAACCAGCGCATGATTATTGTCCAAGGAAGCATTTATCATGTCCCTGATTAGAACAGTCATTCCGGTTTTCGTGCCAATCCAACCGGAGGACACCAGCGGCGCAAACTCCGTATTGCTAAACCATCTCTGAATGCTTTTGTCCGTCAGACGCCGGCCCTGTCTCGGCCCCAACGACTCATTGCTTTCCTTGAAATACTTCACATATTCCACCGGCACATACCAGCCCTTGAACAATGACGTTGACTGCGGGTCGGAAAATTCTTCCTGACAAAACTTGATAAAGAACGCTTCGTTTCCAAGGCGATAATCATGCAATGCTTTTTCAATACTTTTCGATTTGTGTTTGGCCTTGAATTCTTCGATTACCTGCAACTGTTCGCACAGTCCCGGATCATTCAAATCAAAACTCCAGAACTTTGCCGAAAGTTTTTCAAGCCGCTTGTATTGAACAAGCACGCACGAATTATATGCGGACTGGTGAAAAATGAGATCAACCCCCAAACATTCCTCCAGCGATTTTTGATGAGCATTTACCACCGTCAACAAATGATCCGGCTCCAAGCCTCGCCCCTCCCGGCGAAGCTGGACAACCCCACCCTTGCATGATTGAAACAGTTCCCAACCAATCATGTGCCGCATTTCGTGGGCGGTGATGTCGCTCTCCAGCGTTTTCGCATTTGACAGGTTCAATATGAATGCCTCGCCTCTTTGCAAAATTTCCTTTTTTAATGGAGGCAAGTTTTGCTCCCGTGAAAATTCCGCAAAATCCATGGCTGCGCCAGTGGCATCATATTGCTCTGCGATAATGTGCTCCACCAGATTGCTCACCGGGCTGATGGTTTGCGTCCGAAGACTCTCCAGTTTTTGCAACGCAGGAGCGACGTGAGGTCGTCGTTCCTTTATCCATGCCAAAAGATTCTGCCATGCGTCAGAAGCAAGACGATTATCCCGTTCAGTAAATGCCTTCTGAATTGCGTCTTTGAGAAATTCAGGCGTGCCCGCCTCGCGCAAATCCAGCCGCTCCAATGAGACATTCTGGTCAAAAACGATTCTGACACCGCCGGTCACAGTTTCTGTGCTCAACCTGCCCAACCATATTGAATCCAAAACGTCACGGTCGAATGCCACCAAACAAAGCTCACGTTCGGCTGGTTGGGTATCGCGCCGGCTGAATTCAGCAGAAAAACGCCCGCCTTCCCCAATTTTGTTGCGAATATCGCGCGCCTCACCTTGCCGCGTGATTCGCAGCGTCAGGCCACCATAAAGCACAAGTTCGTTTTGAGTCATCGCAAACCAAACACAGTCATTTAATGTCGCGTTGGCGCGGCGCACGTCTGCGGGCAAGCGCCTTCTTGATGCGTGCGGTTCTTTCCTGGTCGGGAGGTTTAAGACCGTCCAGCAGCCGGTTGGGACTGCTTTCCAGAAATTGGGAAAGTCGTGCGAACGTCGTTACGGCAAACGGAAAATTGCCGTGCTCAATCGCACCAATGGTTTGCACATGGACGCCCGCCAACTCCGCAAGACACTCTTGAGTCAGGCTGGCATTGAGGCGGGCTTGGCGGATGTTCCGCCCAAGCACACGCAGGATTTCGCGGTTGTTCACTCCTTAAAGTGAGCAACGATGCTTCCATAGTTGACACCGGATAACCACTAGATTAACATTCCGCCTGTCATGTCTTACCGGGGTTCATCTGTGCCCATCTCTGTTGTGTTCAACAGGGCCACCAGGCAAACTGCGTCCGCATTTGACGGCACGAAACAAATGCTTTGCAATTCAAGACAACGACGAGGGAAAGCTGCTCAATGTGCTATTGAGGTTCGGCTATGAACAATAAAGCCAAATGAAAAATACGCCGGTTGTTTTTGTGTCTGGCAGAGCTTCCGAGGAAGACCAGCAGCGCGCCCTTGAACTAGACGCGGTGGATTTCATCAGCGAGTCGTTTGAAGTGACCGATTTTATTTTCCGAACCATTTCACATACCAAGATCAAAAACCGGCCTGCTCCGGGCTGTTTATCTGAAGGAGTGACCAGATGAAACAGCGCACGACGGCTATTGTTCGGCACGCGTGGGGAAAATCGCCAGCTTGCCGCCAGATTGGAATTGCGAGCCGATTTTGCTCAACGGCAAATTTTTGGGAAACAAGTCTTCGACCCGGACGCCCAGCACGCGAGCCAGATAAAGCATTTCACAATCCGGCACTCTGCGCCGCTGCGATTCCAGACTGGCCAGCGAATCACGGCTTATGTTCCAACCGCGCAGTTGAAGTTTCGTGGCAAAAGTTTCCTGCGACCAGCCTTTCTTTATGCGCCGTTTTCTCACCTGCGAACCGATCAAATTCTTTGGAATGTCCGTCACGGTCATTGACGGTAGCGCAGATGCGTGGACAATCTGTGTTCACACAAACACAAATGACGCTCAGATTTTGCTTTTTAGTTCTTGAGTTCTGCGAGGGAGGGTTTAGAAACTTGTCGAGAATGAATCGGAAGTCAGATGACGCCATAAGTTTTTCGCCAAAAGCGCAGACTGAATGGTGCTCAAAGCTGGTTCATCGAGTCGCGCGCTTTCAGCCCGCGCGCAAAGGGCGCAAAAAGAATTTTCATTCGACCCCCGATGAAAGCCTTTCAAAGAAGTCTTCAAGCATCCGGGGGATTTTATCTTTGGACGGCCAAAGTTCATTCGGTTCAACCCGCAATGCTCTGGCAAGGCAAAGCAGTTCAAAATCGGAAACCCACCGCAGTTGCGTTTCGATCTTGGCGAGGGTTTGCCGGCTCAAATCCCAACCCCACCGGCGGCAGCGCGCCGCCAACATCGGCTGCGTCAGCTTTTGCTGGTCACGCAACCGGCGGATTTGCAGGCCAACCAGATTTCGCGGATTTTTCTTCATGTTCCAGCTTCCGAACCAGAACGATAAAAAAGGCGCGAATTCAAAAGGTTCGGAATTCCGAACCATGATTTCGCTTGCTAATGGGGAGGCTTTTTCAGATTTTCGTTTTGACGACAATTTCTCCCCGCGCCAAATGAAAAAAATCTCGAAAGGATCAGGTTGAAATATCCGTAATGTCACCCATCCGCCATTCGCCCGTCTTGAAAACAACCAACACTAAATAAAAAACGCATGAAAACCATCAGAAGACATTGGATCACATTAGGGGGAATTTGCGGCGGTGGAGTGGTCATTGTTGCCACCGCATTAACCGCCTTGTCACAATCCGCCCCGGTCTTGACCATCACGGCGCTGGGCACAAACCAATTTTCCATCACCATCACAAATAATATCGGCACCGCCACCTATGACCTGCTCTGGACACCGGCGCTGGGAAACCCGGATTATCCGTGGACGTGGGCGGTCCCCGGCACCCCAGGCCAGACCAATTATCAGGTCAACATGAGCGTCTATCAAACGGGTTTTTTTCAAACGCTTCTGGACACGAATAGCGTTCCGCTTTGGGAGGCAGCCGACCCGAACAATCCGGGCGCAGGAATTTTAACCGTGTTCATTGACAACCCGGCCAACGGTTCACTGATCCAATAAGGATTTTATGAAACAAATCGGAAGCGAACAAAAGGCAGGATGGTTTTCAACTTTGACGGGCGGCGCGGTCATTTTGCTGGCAACTCTTTTGCTCCCAAATTCCGGGCATTCATCCGGCACGGTGACAAACCTGAACTGGCTGGATTTGGACGCGGCCCTGTCCGGCGGCGGCACGGTGACGATTGCCTGTGATGGTATAATCTACAAGTCCTACACTGGCGCGGACAACATCACCACGAACACCGTCATAGACGCCACTGGGCATCATATCACCCTTGACGGCTGGAGCGGATGGGGCGGCCAGATGTTTAACGTGTCCACCGGTGCAACGCTGACCCTGAACAATCTGACCGTTGCCGACAGCATCATAAATTTTACCGTAAATAACATGCTTATTGTCCCCGGCGTGACCAATGGTGGCGGCGCAATATTGAATCAGGGCAATCTGGTCATCAATAACTGCACGTTCACCAACAATTATGCGCAGGGAATCAACGGCACCAATGGAGTCAGCGGCGTAAACGTGACCAGCGGAACCGCCGGAAGCGGCACGGCGGGCACGGTGGGAGGCAGCACAGCTGGAGGAGCCATCTACAATCAGGGAACACTTACTGCCAACGGCAGCACTTTTAGCGGCAATGCCGCCATCGGCGGAAACGGCGGTTCGGGTGGAAACGGCGGCAACGCCACCACCGGCACTCCCGGAAATGGTGGAAATGGCAGCATCGGAGGGATTGCCCAAGGCGGGGTCATCTACAACGTCAATGCCGCCAATGTCAGCATGACAATCACCAATTGCTATTTCTATGGAAACCAAGCGGATGGTGGTATAGGTGGACTAGGAGGAAACGGTGGTGTGGCCAACAGTTCCGCTGGTGCCAACGGTGTTGGCGGAGCCGGGACGAATGGTTACGGCGGTGCATTATATGTTTACCGAAATGCCTTCGTTTGGAATTCGACCTTTGGCTATCAGGCGACCTTTGGCGGCAACGGTGGTAATAATGGACAAACGACCGGAGGGAGCGGTAACAACGCGGGTCCCATCGGCGCGAACGGCTACGGCGGTGCCATCTACAATGCCGGGACGAACACCATCATCAACTGTTCATTTTTCCAGAATGAGGCGGTTGGTGGAAACGGCGGTAACGGGAGCGGCGGCACCGTTGGCGGCACGGGTGGGGCGGGCGGGAATTCGTGGGGCGGGGGAATTTACAGCACGAGCCAGATTGGATTGACCAATTGCACCCTTTCGATGAATGACGCCTACATTGGGGCGGGGGGAAGCGGCGGGTTACCCTCTGGCGCATCAGGAGCCAACGGCACGGTGGGAGCGGGAGGCAATGTGGCCAGAACCAATGGCACGTTCACGCTGAAGAATTCAATTTTAGCCGGTGCCTCCGGCTACGGGAGCAACGGCTACGGAACCTTTGTTGACGCCGGTGAAAACATCAGCGACGACGCCAGCATCACCTTGAACGGGACGGGCAGTCACAGTTCAACCAATCCAAATCTGGCACCTTATCTGGAATATGGCGGAGGCCCAACGCCCGTCATAGCATTGCAGGCCGGAAGCCCGGCCATCAACGCGGCGGACAGCACCGCCGCGCCGCAGTATGATCAACGCGGGTTTATGCGGGTCGGAGCGCCGGACATTGGCGCATTTGAGTATGGCAGCGCCGCCATCAAGATTTATCCCGCCGGGCCAACCGCCTCGTTGAACGGCGATGTTGGATTGTTTTTACTTGGTGGATTACCGCCGGCACAGACTCCGCTGACGGTGAACTACACCATCAGCGGCACGGCCAGCAACGGGGTTGATTATGTTAAAATCACCAATTCTGTCACCATACCCAACACCTCCACCAATGCTAATTATGTGCGGATTCCCGTGCAGGGCATTTTAGGGGCGTTTTCCGTGACCAACAAATCAGTCACAGTGACGCTCAATTCCGGCACCAATTATCAAATTGACGCCACCGATTCCGCCAATCCCGGCACCGCCACTGTCCTGATTTCGCCGCAAAGCACGTTCAATTCAGCCGCGCGTTATGTGCGGGGCACATCCACCGCGTCGGATTTTCAATCGTTTGTCGTCCCGTTGAATTTTCAAACCGGCGTTCCACTGGCGGCGACAGGCGGCAATGCCACAAACCTGTTTCCGGGCAACCTGTGGACCAACACCCTCTATCATTTTGATGCGACCAACTCGGCCTTGGAAACCAACATTACGGGCCGCATTGCCTTCCAGAATCCCATCGTGGCCTTTGGCAGTCCGGTGGGCGGCAGTCCTCTGTATCAGAACCAAGGTTACAGTTTCGGGATTCATGCCGGTGACGCCACGATCAATTATTCCAATGCGCTGCGCATCCAAGTCTATTATCGCTCCAATTCGGCATGGGCCGGAACCATCAGCCTGCCAATTTCAAATCCCGGCATCAGCAACCAACTGGCGAACTTGGTCACCAGTGGTTTTTCACAGACCTTCACCCAATTCGGACTGCAAACGGTGTGGCTGAACACGCCCAACGACCGATGGGGGGTGTTGTTCTCGTCAACCTATATTCTCACCCACACGGCGGTTTCGTCCGTCGTCACCAATTATTATTTTGTAATCGAAGAAATGGGCAACGCGGCGGCAATCCAGCCGATGGTTCTCAATCAATCTGGAACGCAGGACTGGTCGAAACTTTACGCGCTGGAATTCAGCCAGATGCCGGCCAATCTTTCCACCTTCATCAACCAGCCGCATTTTAGCGAACAACCGCTGCCGCCGGCTTACGCAGGGGCGACCTTGCAGGAATTGACCAATGTTATTCCCACGCTGCCAAATCTGTCCTCACTGATTCCCTCCAATTACCTGACCCTTGACGGCAGCCCCGAACTGCGGCGGCATCCGATTCTTGACCAGTTCGTGGCGAACATGGGCAACGACCCGCTGGCGCTGGCCAATTATGTCGTCAACGAAATCGGCCTCGTGGACGCGGTTGATTACGACACGAATTACAACAGCCAGCCCACCATCAATCTCGGCGGTGTCAACCGCAGCGCACTGGCGACGTTCCAAGAGGGACAAGGTTCACCGATGGAGCAATGCGCGCTGATGGTTTATTTGCTGCGACAGGCAGGAGTCCCGGCAACTTATATCTTCCCGACCAACGGCGGATTGCAGATGTTGAATTCGCAGGTGAGCAAGCTGTTGAGGATGCAGTTACAAGGGGCGCAAAATTCCCTTGGCCAGACCAATGTGCCGCAGTTGATCGCGCTCAATTATCCTTGGGTTGCGGCCTACATCGGAACGAATTGGGTGCAGATATTCCCGTGGATCAAGGACACGGAAATCACCGAGGGCTTTAATTTCTATGATTACATGCCGACCAATTACAACAGCGGCTTCAAGTGGCTGACGGCTTTCATCAATAGCGACACCAACATCTTTTCGTTGAGCAGTTCCGACCAGCCGTTGAATTTGCTGCCCGCTTTCATCCAGCACAACCTCAATCTGAACCATTACGGCCTGTCGGTGGACGACATGGGCGTTCAATGCGTCAATCGGCGGCACTTGTATTCGCAATGGAGTCAGTTCCCGGAGCCGTTCGCGTTGGCGGGCACGCCGCTGGTGATTGAAAGCCTGAAGACCAACATGAGCCTGTTCAATACGCTGGAGATTCAGGTTTATAGCCAGAACAATCCCACACGGCTGATTGACACGACCGCCATCCCCATCGCCGAACTGCACAACCGCAAGTTGCTGCTTCAGTTCCAGCAGATTGGAACCAACAATCTGCACAACATGATTCTGTCGTTGGACGCCTATTCCCCGAACGTGACCAACACCTGGACTTTCAGCACGCGGGCCGATCCGACCTGGGCGATGAGCGGAACCAACCAGCTCGACAGCACGGATGACAATATCATCTTCCAAACTACGCACACCCGCGAACATTTCCTGCCGGGCAATTATCTGGCTCCGTTCCCGACCAGCATCAGCAATCTGTGGGGCTATTACTATTTCGAGCAGGGGACACAGAACGGGCAGACGTATGTGTTCACCGACACCTTCCGTAAGGGTGATTTGGTCGCGTTTTGTTTCGATGTCGGCAGGGTCACGACGGCGATGCTTAATGTTTATGCCCAGCAACTCTGGCAGTTCAACCAGAACGCCAACACCAACCAGCCTGCCACCATCAACCCTGCCATTTATGAAGGCACACCGGCCTATCTGCTAGGCATGTCCTATTACAACTATGTTGACCAGTTCACCACCCTCAACAGTCAGTTGCACAAGGTTCAGCTTATGTCGGAATACCAGCAGGGTTACGGATTGCTGCGGCCCCAACGCGATTCATCCGGCAATTTGATTAACGGCGGCCAGGTCAACCTCATCACCCCGGCGGTTCACATGCCCAACAACGGGCTGGCCACGATTTTCAATGCCTCGTCCCACCCGGATTCGGGACAGGATTTTGGCTCTGGCTATCTCAACTGGTGGGCGCAATCAGCTGTGCAGGGTTCGGCGGCGGAGGAAGGCGTGCTGCGCAGTTTTTACCAGACCAACGCCCTTTCAACGATCAAGCTGTTGCAGCAGGCGGGAACAAACATGGTCATGCTGGATTCCGGCAATTATCTGGCAGCCGGTCAGGTGAGCTACAATGGCGTGCAGCTTCAAAATGCCGATGCCACCACATGGGGCCAGATTGCGAATTATTTCAGCACTGATTTAAGCGGGTCTGACGCGGTGGCGTTCATGACGCCCGGCGTGGTGACCAATGGCACCTATGTCGGCGTGGGGGCGCTTTATTTCAGTTATGACATCTACGACGCGGCGGTCGGCGGCTTGAACGGCGGTTATTCCGACGACCTTCCGACTTCAACCTTCTCCTACGCGAATTCGCCCAATATCACGGTCGCTCCGTCACCGTCGGGATCAACCACGCCATTCCAGTTGTTGACCACTTCAACGGCGGACAGTTCCGGCAATTCAGACAATTTGGTTGGTGGTGCCACTGCCACCTGGACGCAATCCGCAACGGCCACCAGTCTTGGCAATGGGCAGACACAATTAGACCCGTCGCTGGCTCAAAGTTTTGCCGACCTTGCAACCATGTATGGCACCCCGCAAAATGCTTCCAGCACATATTCCCAGCTCTACAATAACGGCACGGCCAGCACTCAAATTCCGGCTTACAATGATGGATCGCAACGGGTGTCAGACCCGGTGAACATGATGACGGGCGAGTTTTATGTGGACGCACCGGACATCACCTTGCCCGGCCCGATGCCGCTGCAAATCCGCCGCAACTACGGCAGCCAGAACCTCGCTGAAAATGAATTCGGCTTCGGTTGGAAAATTAGCGACGTGCCTTTCTTGAGCATCGGCACCAACTCGACCCTCATTTATGCCGCTGAAATGGACGGCACGATGGTCGCCTACCGTCAGACGGGCACCAATGCCAATGTCTGGTTGCCCCAACCAAAGGACAACCCGGCATTGAACAACAACAGCAGCATCGGCATCGGCTCGGTGGGCAATTTGTTTAACAACCGCCTCCAGCTTTCGACTCCGGGAGGCACGAACATTTACACGCTGGCCGGGGCTGATGGCAGCACGCGAACATTCACCCAGGCATCCTATCCGGTTGGCACATTCACCCGTCAACGTCCTTATCTTAATAAATGGCAGGACAGCAAAGGCAATTATTACAGCTTCCAATACGGCACCAACTCAACTCAAACCGATTACGGCGAAGTCAACCGCATCCAGAGCAGCAATGGCAATTTCGTCTGGTTTGTATATGACGTTTATGGACACATCATCGAGGCACATACCGGCGACGGACGGATATTAGAATACGTTTACGATGAATTCGGCGATTTGGTTTCCGTGACACTGCCCGACCAGATGGAGATTGATTACGTTTATCAGCACGCCAATTATGTAACCAATGGCGTCACGAATATTTATTCCACGCACCTGATTGTCGAGGAAGACAAGCCCGATGGCCGTGTCCTCCAGAACATCTACGATTCGCAACGGCGCGTTACCAACCAGCTTTCCACGGCGGGCGTTGACCTCAATCCCGTTCGCACGGCCACATTCGCCTATACGAACAATTTCAGCCTGACTTCACCCACCAATCTGTTGACGGGCGTTACCGCCATTTCCGATTACTTCAACCACGTCACGACGTATTATTACACGAACAGTCTGGTGCGGCTGATTGTTGACCCTCTCAACCAAACCATCGTCCAGAACTGGTATGAGACCAACACCGTTGGCGGATTCCAACGCAGCCTGCAATCGGTTACGGACAAGCGCGGCCTGCAAACCGCCTATTTGTATGATTCATTCGGAAACCTGACCAATGCCGTCATCACCGGCGACCTGACCGGCAATGGCATTCCCACGCAGACCGCCACCAACACGGCCAGTTACAACGCCAATAATCTGCCGATGCAAGTCACTGACCCCATTGGCAACAGCACGGTGGTTATCTATGACCCGACCTTTACCTTCCTGCCGCAACAAGTCATCCGTTATGCCGGAACAACACCCGTCAGCACCAACTTCCAAATTTATGCCAGTGTCACCAATGTGGTGGTCAACGGCAGCCTCACACAAACCAATCTGGCCTTCGGTGTTTTGACCCGCCAGATTCGGGCTTATGGTTCGCCGGACGCGGCCACCAACGATTCGTCTTACAGCGGTCAGGGCTTTATCACGAGTTCTATTCAATACTCCGGGACGGGCGACCCGAACGTGGCGAACCAGTTCTTCTACAATGAACGCGGCGAGCTGGTTCAACGCACGGATGCGGTTGGAGCCGACTACCTCTACGATTTTGACCCGATGGGCCGCCCAATATCGCAGGAAACCTTTGATGCCGGCCAGACGATTGCGACGGATTGGAAATTCCAATATTACAACGCGAACGGCGAATTGAACTGGATAGACGGTTCACGTTTCAATCCCGAAGACTACATTTTCTATGATTACGATGGCGCAGGCCGTCCCACGACGGAAATCCACTGGCGTTCGGAGGCTAACAGCAGCGGCACCGGCGTCGAAGCACCCGCCGGTAACAACCTCTACGCTCAAACTTTTAATCAATTTGACCCGCTGGGTAATCTTGTTTCCAAGATTGACCCGCGTGGAGCCGTGACCACCAACGGTTGGGATGCTCTTTCTCGTTTGGTGAAAACCACCCATTTCGACATCAATGGCTCCACCGTTTTGAGTTCTGAAGGGTTCAGCTATGAGCCGGGTGGTCAGGTGCAGTCCCACACCAACGCGCTCGGTGGAATCACCACCACTCTTTACACCTACACTGGCAAGCCTGAATTCCGCAGCAACGCCGACGGCTCGACGAATGGATGGCTCTATTATCTGGACGGGCGCACCTACCGTGAAATTCAGGGGAACGGCGCGTATTGGCAAACAGCCTATGACGACGCAAACCGCATCACCACGCGCATTTTCTATTCGGCGGCAGGCGTGCCAGAGGCGACCAACTCGGTTCAACTGGATCGTCGCGGCAACGTGATTCAAAAAGTGGACGAAGGCGGCAATGTGTTCACCACTGCCTTTGATGGTCTGGATCGCGCGAAAGTCACGGCTGGCCCCCTGGTTGTTACGGTCACACAAGCCGGCAATGGCATGAATCCAGTGGGGACAAACATCACCTATGTTACCAACATACTTCAGCAGACCATCACGAATTTTTATGATACTGCCGGGCGCGTGTTTACCAATGTAAATACATTGGGCGAAATGACTGTCACTTTTGCAGACGCTATTGGCCGTCCCACGCTAAAGCAAATTTTCAGTGCGTCGGGCACGCTCGTGCGCCAGACGAGCATGACGTATTCGACCGACCATAACAGTGTCACCACCACCAACGGTTCCGGTGCCAGCGCCATTGTCAACACGACTTGGACTGATAATGACGGCCATACCGTTTTGGCAATCGTCTATCCCTCGGCGAACACCAACGAATTTACGTTGAACCGTTTTGACCTCGCCGGAAATTTGATTTCACAACAGCACGATTCATCCGCCAGCGGCGTGGTCACGACATGGACGACGGCCAGTTACTCCCTTGACGGACTGAACCGAACCATCAGCAAGGTTGACCGTGATAGTGCGGTGACCACCTATGCGTTTGACTCGATGAGTGATTTGACCAACCGCACGATGCCGGGCGGTTTGCAATGGCAAGCCACATACAACAACGCCGGACAGATGACCCAGGAGCAGAATTTCGGCGGCGGCAGCCCGACCCGCACCACGACCTATTCTTATTATTCGAGTGGAAATATTTTTGCCGGATTGCTCCAGACAAAAACCGATGGGCGCGGTGTCAGTTGCATTTACAGTTACGATGATTGGTTGCGCCCCACGAACATGGCTTACAACGGTTCGTTGCCTGAACAACAGCTAACCACCACCTGGCAATATGAACCGCGCGGTTTCGTCACTGGCATTACCGAGCAGTTTGCCAGCACCAATACCGGCCCTAATACTTCAATCCAGCGTTCTTATGATCCGTATGGACAATTATCGTCGGAGTCTGTCACTGCCGGTTCATTCGGTTATGGTGCCGGCCAAAGTTTTGATGCTGCCGGACGGCGCTCGCAACTTGGAATTGGCAGTAGCAGCTACGGTTTCGGCTGGCAGGCCGACGGCAACTTGGTTTCCGCCAGCGAATCGACCGGCAGCGGCGCTTACACTTACAACACCGCCGGACTTTTGACCAGTCGCACGGTGGGCAACCGTTACACTATCATAGGTTCTCGCGACGGCGAAGGGCGTCCCTTGTCTATCACCAACACGGTTAATTTATTGTCGGAATTGACCGAATCGCTCACCTGGTCGGGCGATGGCTTGCTTACCGCGCATACGTTGGCGCGGGCGGATTTCACCGACCCACACGTTTATACTTATGCGAACTTAAGCCGCCGGCTCGTTCAGGAACAGGTCAATCTCAACGCCTCAACCACGTTCACAAACGCGATGGTTTATGACGGCGGCGTTGCCGCCGGCCCCGGCGTGCTTACGCAAATGGGATTGGCCAGCGGTGCGTCAAACGAATGGAGCGGCGCAGCCGACGCCTTCTCGCGTGTCGCGTCTGAAACCAACAGCAGCTTCCAATATCCGGCCTATGGTCATGTGAACGGACAATCCGTTCTCTTGAGTGCGTGGCTGGACAGCCAGCCGGTTTCCATCGCCGCCATCGGCACCAACGCCATGCAATGGCGCGCGATGATGGACCTTGCACCGGGCGCGCATCAGTTGAAAGTCAGCGCCTTGCATCCAAGCGGTTTCTACACCGCATGGACAACCAATTCATTCACCAATACTTTGGCCTATCAAAGCACCGCCGATAGTTATGATTCGGCAGGCAACATCACCAACCGGGTCTGGAAAAATCCCAGCGGCACGGTTGAACGCACGCAATCGCTCTCATGGGATGCTCGTGGACGGCTTCATGCCATCACCGAACGGGATGCGAATAATTCAGGTTACAACTGGAGCGCGGTTTATGACCCACTCAACCGCAGGCTGCAAACAACCACGGTGCTTGTGACCAACAGTGTCGCCTCAACCGCGCCGCCGCAAACCATCAGTTCTTATTTCGATCCACAGGTTGAGTTCTTGGAACTTGGCGTTTCCTATGGCGACCAAACTGTGTGGAAACTTTACGGGCCGGACTTGAACGGCAAATACGGCGGACTCAACGGCACAGGCGGATTCGATGCGGTGTCACCGTATTTGAATTTGTTCAATCCGGTCATCAGCGATTTCCGGGGCAACATCGTGGCTGAAATAACCAACGGAGTCGTGTCGTGGAATCCCGCGCGGCCAACTGGCTATGGCGCGGTGCCGAATTACCGGCCTTTGGCGTTCGCCAACGGCGCGGACTTGGCGCAGTCGTCCGCATGGCGCGGGCATTCGGTGGACATCACCGGATATTACAATATCGGTTTGCGGCCTTTCGACCCGATTTCAGGTCGCTGGCTGACTTATGATTCGGACTGGAACGAACGCGACCCGAATTACTATTCATTCTGCGGCGGCGATCCGGTCAATGGTTTTGACCCCAAGGGAAAGTGTGTTCAAAACACGCCGCCGAGCTTGGATTTTGGAATTGCGCCGGTAATGGAGACAAGCATCCAAACGATTCTGCATTTTCAGGATGGCACTAGCTCGCTTCCGACTTCAGGTGCCCAAATATATGACCCAAGCACGGTGGCTGGATACAGCTACAACGTCGTCACGCAACCCACCGGACAGTATCAATTTTATCAAAGCCAATACGGTTTGCCGGCTGATTACGGCCAAACGACGATTACCCCGATTACTACCACGCAGATTGAACAGCAGCAGAGAGTCCAGTTTTTGGCGGGTTCAGCAACGGTTCTGGGTGCGGTATTAACGGATACCGAGGGTTTACTTGGAGATAGTGGAGCGTTTAGCACAATCGGTTCAACCGGCAAGGTTGGTGAACAGTATCTTCAAACACTCGGAGGAGACTCACAGGTATATTTCAACACAAGCCAAGGGGCCCGTTATGTTGACCAACTTGTAGGAGATGTCGCAAACGAATCGAAAGTTGGCTATCAGTCCCTTACTCCTAGTATCAGCCTGCAAATTTCAAAAGACGCGGAGTTACTAAATGGCGGCAGTGTTCAAGGCGTTAACTGGCACTTTTTTCAAAGCCCAGTGACCGGACTGGGTGGGCCATCTCAACCGTTGCTCAATGCGTTGCAACAAAACGGAATCAATGTCATCATCCATTAACCATGTCATACACCATAATTCAACCGCCGTTTACGCTCAAATTCCGGGAAATGTCCCAAAAGGAACTCAAAGACTATTTCCAGTGGTTTATGAATGCGCTTCCGCAAAGAATCAACGAACTCGCCGGGGCGGTGAGGCAATCACCCGGATTTGAAACTTGGCAGCCAGATTTTACACCCGCTTCATTGGATACACTCGGCAAATGGTTTGCTAGTCAAATCGAGACACGGAATCGCACCCAAGAAGAACTACAAGGAATCAAAGACCGATTGGTCTTTCCGATGGAAATACCGAACGAGGAATTGACGGAGCGAACATTTTCCGTAGCAATAGATGTGGGGATGTATTTTAGCCAAGTCCTATTAAAGAATTATCCTACTCTAAAATGGGAACAACCATTTGGCAATAAAAAATTCGCTGATTACGGTCAACCACTGATTACCGGATTTGGTCCTGTCTCTGTCAATCCTGTGAGAATAGGGCACGTTATCGCATACGGTTTGGCCAAAAAAACTTATACCAGTGGCCGCTTGCGTGAAATTTATGACATCTGGTCGAAAAAAGTCCAACCTCCGTCTTAATGAAGCATGTAGCTCCTAAAATTCCGGTATTTGAAAAATACTCACAGGACAATGGCTTTGAACTCAAGCTTGGCCGATGGCAATCCGTTTATTCGGAAGGTCAGAAAAAATTGACGATTCCTGTCGAGATGTTAACGCAGGGCGATTACCTATGGGAATTTGCGAAAGCCAACATTCGTGCTTGGGACAGTCCATTTGAATCGCAACACATTGAGCCAGCAGAAGTATCTCGCATTGTTGAAAGAATCCAACGGTTCATTGAACTGACTGGAAAGAGCGTTCGTGTTTATTGAAATAAAATGAGACATTTCCCTTTAGCCACCTTGTTACTTTGTCCATTGCTGGCAACGGCACAGCTCGCAGTAACTGTTTCGCCGCCGAAAGTCACCGGGCAAAAGACGGTGGTAACGCTTGCCATGAAAAACAACTTGGGCGAGAAGGTAGAATCAGCGCGTGCCATTGTATTCTTATTGGACGAACAAGGCACGATGGTCGGACAGTCAACAAAGTGGGTAATCGGCGGCACAAAAGCACGGCCAGCTTTGGAACCAAAGAAAGAAACGACGTTCAATTTCGTCATCACCAGTCCTCGACCGTTAATCTCCACAAACTTGACTGCCAAAGTGAGCTTCAGCCGTATGGTGTTGGAAGATGGCAAGTTGGCTGATCCCAAAACAGACGTGCTAATCACGAATACAAAATGAATATTAAACCCGGAAATTTTTAACTGTTAAATCCCAAAACTATTATCGCCATGAAACTACAAGGACAACCCGCAATCTGTGTTTGGCTTGCCACAATCCTCATTGGTCTGTTTGCCGTGCCTCCCAATGCAGCCAAAGCCCAAACATCAGCAGACCTAGCCATAGCGATTTACAACACGCCGCTGGACGTTTACACCAACGATTACATGCCTTACTCGATGTTCGTGACCAACTTTGGGCCAGGCACCGTGTCCAGCGTCGTTGTGACCAACATTTTGCCCAGCGGCTTTTCGTTGATTGGAGCCTCGCCGGCATACACATTAACCGGCAATACCCTCACTTTTAACCTTGGTTCATTGGGGAATCTTGCAGTGCAAAAACTGACCGTCAGGGCGAAGCCAGCCAGCGCAGGGAGCTATACCTTTACCGCAACAGTCAGTTCGACAAGCAATACCGACCCAAACACTGCCAACAATTCAGCAAGCTTCAGTGTCGGGGTGGGGAATTATCTCTCCGGCAATCTGGCTGTTAGCTTAATCTCCACTCAAATGTATGATTCTGGCAACGGTTTGGTGGAACAATGGATGCAACTTACAAACACCGGTTCATCTCCAGTAGCATCGGCGCGGGTTGCTGTTACTGGCCTCCTAACAAACATGCTATTCAACGCTGCTGGCACAAATAATGGCAATCCGTTCGTGATTTACGGGTCCACCCTCAATCCGGGTAAAAGTGCAAACATGCTGTTACAATTTTTCGCACTCAATTATTTTGCATTTAACAATTCACAGTTGCAGCCCTTTGCAACGTCATTGGCCAACCTGTCTCCGCCGGCAAATCTTTTCGGGCCAACAAGTCCTTATTTAGTATTCCGATCAACGACTACAAATTTTATGTTTGGAGGCACTGAAATCGCATATTTTTGGTCAGTCCCAGGTCTCAATTATACCTTGGAATACAGCGACAACCCTCAATTCGCAAATCCTTTAGTTATGTTGCCGATCAGCAGAACGGCAGGAGCAAACCAAATATTATTCTATGATAATGGCCCTCCCGCAACGGTGAGTTTTCCAACCAATAATGCCCCTCGATATTACCGCATGTATATCAATCCATAGCAGTGAAGATGAGAAAATGAAATTTGACCTGACAGACCGCTACGTTTTGGGAAGTTGTCTGGTCTGTAAATCTAATCTGAGCAAGAGCTTTTCAAAACAGGTCGCAATTTTGATTTAGATATGATAGCATTTTGTTTACCCAAATGGTGATGCGCTAGCTTGGGCGTGTCATTTTAGAAAATCTGGCGCGTCTCCTGCTTGGAAAACATTCAGCGTATGTTTTGTTGATACAAATATGCGGTATGCAGGCCGCATAATTTTTGAAAAGATTGGGTTAAAGCACCCGTCACTATGGATGTTAAATAAGCAGCCACACTGACAACACCAGTTGATTTGCGGATATGCCAAAACTTCGCATAAAACGGTTTTATTACCGGAACGGCCGCGTCCACGCAGAGATCAGGCAGATGGGCGGGGAGTTTCAGGGTTTTAACCGCACCTGGCATCACAACGGCCAACTGTCCGAGGAATTGCGCTACCGTCACGGGCTTTTGCACGGCACCAGCCGCCAATGGAATGAAAAGGGGCAGTTGCTCGGTTCATTCACCATGAACCACGGCACCGGCAGGCAATACTACTGGCATCAAAACGGAAAATTGAGGCTGGAGATAAATTCACTCAACGGCAAATTCTTTGGGCGCAACCGGGCTTGGCTGCGGGACGGCACGCTGGTTCAGGAAATTTATTACATCAGCAACATTGAGGTGATTCGCACCGCCTACTTGAAAGCGGCGCGCCAGCATCCCGACTGGCCGCAACATGAAGGAGAACCGGCGGGAAAAGTGGCGCGCGACAACCGCGCCTTGGAACTGCGGCAGCATGAATTGTTCATTGAATCCCTGTTGGAAAAATCCCACGCCGAGGCACGGCAATGGTTGAGCACGGCCAAGAATCCCGATCTTCACTCGCTGGCAAGGTTTCGCACGGCAAAGGCGGCGCTTCAGTTTGTGGAATCGCTATATGACGCCGGAGCGGAAGCCGTCATTGCTGCGATCATTTATGCGGGCAGACGTGGAAAACAATTTGCCGACCGGCTTCTGGTCAAATTGCCGAAAGCATCGGCAAAACGGAAGGCACTGCGAAAGATTTGCCAGGAATTGTGCGCCAAGCGGGGCGGGGCATTTTTGCCGGACGAGAAGGACATGGGTGAGAGCCACCTGTTTATCCTTCTGGAATAAAGCCGCTGGGACCAACGGGCGGGAACTGACACGGCGGCCTCGCTAACATCGCTCCGGCCCGCCTTCGTCATTTCCCGCCCGCTCGTCCCTTGCGCGGAATTTTGGAAACGCAGCCGCGTCCGCTTCCGTCAGCGATTGGCGGCGGCGTTGCGTTCCGTCTCCGTTCCTAAAATCGTCCCTGCGCCTGCACTTCACTTGCCCCGCCCGCCAACCGCAGACCGAAGCTGGTGCCTCATCAACCCCGCCAAGCCGAAATCGGTTTCAGAAAATCGTAAAAGCAAAGTCCAAAACTACTATCATGCGCGCCTAATAATTTTTGGGAACGATTCTATAAAACCGCTGAACACTTGAATGATTCCAATTAATGTAAGAATTGAAGCTGCCGTCATTGGGAACGACAAAGAGCGTGACCCAATCGCTCAAATTAGTGGAGGTTTGGAAATCAAACTCCGTATCCGCAATGCCCGCCACCTGCCAGCTATATTCAGACGTAGCATTATTCATAACCAGTGTCATCTGAATCGTGGTTTGATTTGTGCCCGCTTGAAACTGCGGATAGGCAACCGGGAGATTAGTCGAACCGTCGTAGGTTCCCCATTGTTCTCCGGTTTGCACATCTGTCGAATCGTCGGGGAAACCAGGAAGTGTGCTCCACATTTTTCCAAGTTTGTTAAAGCTGATTCTTACCGGTGGCACGATCACTCCCGGATCCGCCGGGGATGAACTGGCATTCAAAGCCGCCTCGTTCAGCCAATTGGTTGTCCCCGTCCGGGAAAACCAGTATGAATTGTTCACGAGGTTCGTTGCACAAAAGAGAAAATCCGGCTGAACTGTCACCCGTTCCAATTGTTGTTGCACGATGTTGCCGTTGGTAATGTAAGTGTCCGTGAACTGGTTTGTTGCCGGCAGGAACGCCCCGGACAACGCATCAAATGGCTGCGGCACGAATGTGATTTTATCAATCCCCGGACGCCAGGCCGCGTTGACAAACGCGCTTCCGTTCACGCCACGGACATCCGCCGGCAAAGTTTCGTTATTGACGTTGTTGGTCGAATACAAATAGCGCAGTCCGCCGACATCATCACAAGTCAGTCCACCAAAAAACGCGCCCTCTTCCGGCACGCCATTGGCCACGGTTGTTGGGTTTGAATCCAATGGATTGAAGGGGAGTGTGACAGCCCAGGCATTCGTCTCACCGCCGAAAACGGAGTATTGCAGTTGATACGTCAAAAGCGTGTCACCGATGTAATTTGAGGGCAGATCGGTGAAGGGGTCAAAGTTTCGCTGGAGCAAGTCGCCGGTGATAACGCCATTGGTGAACTGAAAATCTTTCAAACAGAAAACTCCGATGCTTGGAGCGGTAAGGCCGAGATGTTCCACCAACAGAAATAAAGCTTCCGATTTCAAGTCAATCAATCCCTGACTTTGAGCCGCGTAGTTGTAATAAGTGGCATCCGTCGGGTAGTTGCTGGCGTCAATTTGGGAGGCTGGCGGCAGATTGTTCAAAACTGCGATGGCGTTTTCGACGGCGGCCACGCCGTTGGTTCCGAAATAATCCAGAAAGGACTGGTCAAACCCGTAAGTCACCACCGGCACATTCCAGCGATACTCATTGCTGATGCACATTGGCCCGCCGATTTCGTCTTCGTCCGATGGATAAAAGCCGTTCGTGAAAGTCATCCATGACTCGAACGGCCCAAGCAACGAGAAAGCGCGGGCATCCATTACGTTGAAAACGATAATGAAAATCATTATCACCAGAGGCAATCTGACCTTCGGCTGCGCGTTCATCTTTAATCCGCAATTTACGGATTTTTAGAACTTCCAGCAAACTTTTTGAAGGCTTAAACAGCGGCCGCAATGCCCGCGTCCGCAGCGCGATGAAAAGCCGGGGCAATTATATGTCGGCGTCGGAAAATTCAAGGACACTACGAACCGGCTCAAACAGGACTCGCCGTTTCGTTCCTCCTTGAGTTTTCCGCCGCCGCCAAAGCCCGCTTTTAGGTTTCCATCGCGCACACCTGTCGCTGCGAGCAAAAGTTGAAAGCAAAACGAATGTATTCAGCGGACAATGAGACAGTCGCGGGATTCGTCCACCTGCAACCTGCCGCCCGAATTGTTTCCGGCCAGCAGATGCACGGCCACCGCATCGCCAACCTGTTTTTCCACCGCGTCACGCATCGGGCGTGCGCCGAGCTTGGGGTGAAAACCCTTTCGCACAAGGAACGGCAAAACCGCTTTATCCAATTCCAATGTGTGACCGCGAGCCGCGAGAAATTCAATTTCCCGCGCCAGAAATTTCCCGGCAATCTCCAACTGGTGTTCATAGCTCAAGCGACCAAACACCAGTTTTTCCGTGATGCGGGCGAAAATTTCCGGGCGCAGGGCTTGTTGTGCGCGGGACAAAACGTGCCGTTCCAATGTTGCGTCGTTGGAATGTTGCAGGCCCATCAATTCCGCCGAGCCGATGTTGGAAGTCAGCCACACATAAAAGCCGCTGAAATCCAAAGTCTGTCCCGTCGCCACGGTGATGCGGGCGGCATCGAGCAGTTGCAATAATATGTCCAGCACGCGCGGATGCGCCTTTTCCGCCTCGTCAAACAGCAGCGATCCTTCGGCGGCGCGTTCGCGCACCGCGCCCAAGTAACCGGCCTCGCCCAGCCGCGCGCCAAGCAGCAGCCCCAAAGATTCCTGCGTTTGGAATTCCGACATATCAAAGCGGAATAGTTTTTCCGCGCCGAAAATCTGGTTGGTCAGCACGACCACGGTTTCTGTCTTTCCAACGCCGGTTGGTCCGAGCAGGAGGAAACTTCCGCGCGGGCGCGCAGGTTTGGTGAGGCTCAATTCGCCGCGCTGCACCACCGAGACCACGCGCGGCAAAACCTGATTCTGACCGCGGATTTCTTTTCGCAAGATGCCCTCCACCTGGCGGAGGCGTTCGAGTTTTTGAGTGTCAATCGTCGTTGTATTCATGGCTTCCATCATGCCTCAAAAAAATTTTCAAGTTGTGTAATGGGTTACACAAAACGTCCGCCGAAAAATGAGATGCTGGCCCACGAATCGGCGGAAGACTCCGCCGCGATAAAAAAAAACTAAAACTATGAAAAAACTATTCGTTCCAAAAAAAGTCCATGCGCGTCTGCGCTCCGTGTTCACCATCGCGGCCTTGCTCGCGCTCAACGTCCTGCCTGCCTTCGCGCAGAGCACGACCTTTAACTCCACCGATCTCAAGACCGGCATCAGCAACAGTCTGGCCGTGATTATGATGTTCGGCTTTGTCCTCGGTATCTCATGCGTCATCTATGGCGGTTTCGCCATCCGGCGTGGTGATGTTGACCAAGGCAAAATGTCCATCATCGGCGGTGCCATCATCGCGGCAGCACCGGCGGTTATCTATGCCTTCTACAAAATCTTCGGGCTGGACACCAACAGCGCCGTCGGCGTCGGCACCTTCTAACCAGACGAATCCTCGACCCAATTATTCATCGGAACATGAAGACCGAACTGCGATTGACCGACACCAACGCCGCTTCCGATTCCAAAGGCCGCACCTGGGGATTGGAAGGCGGGCTTTTCTGGTGGCTGATCGGCGGCATTGGCACAGGCATCACCCTGTTCTTCGTGCTGCTCGTCATGGTCGGTCTTTCGCTCGGCGTGTCCTTCCTGGTGTCGCTCGTGCCGGTGCTGGTTTGCCTCGCCTACATCTTCGGATTGCGGCAGGGCAAACCGCCCGGTTACGACCGCGATATTTTTGAATACGCAGTCAACGGACGCGGCTTCAGTCCTGAAGTTCATCGTTCCTTCACTCATCCACTTTTATGAATCCTGAAAAATCGCATCTTCACCCCAGCAAACAAAAACGACAATTTGCCGGTTGTGTTGAACTCATTCCACTGCACCCCGTCTGCATTGAATTTATTGACTCACATTGTCTATGGGGCTTTCCGATGGCGCATTTGGCCGATTTGGTTTTTGAGAAAAATCCTGAACATCACGGCAATAAAACGCTGCCGCCCGACCAGCTTGTCCTGCAATACCGCCGTCACAAAGTGATTATCAAAGGCTGGCGGTTGGAATTGCTGGCCGGTCCGTTGATCGCCGGGCGCGTGGCCCGCGTCCATGCCGAGAAGCATCTTGGCCCGCTGATGATCGAAGAAGCGTGGGTTTCGGAAATTCACGTTGTCCCCATCGGCAATCCCGGCCTGCCCGCAACCCCGGTGGAAATTCCCATCAAAAAGCCATGAACGCCGGCGAACTCAAAGACATTGAAGCCAAGCGGCAGGCGTTGCTGGGCCAGCTCACCGCCGCCGAAACCGCGCTGCGGAACGGCCTGCATACGCATGGTTTCGGCAGCACCGCCCGCGAGCACATGGAGCGGGCGCGGGCGCACATTCAGGAAGCCTACATCGCCATCAATGAAACCAAATCCGTGCGCAGCGTCCAGCAGCTTGTGGATGACCTGAACCGCATCCAGCAGGTCATTACGGATGCCAAACGCGGCCAATCCCAACGCATCTGATTTATGTTTGAACGTGCTCCCAACGGATTTTTCGTGAACGACTTGATTTTGTTCAATTCGCTCCGGCGCGGCGGTCACGTCGCCAAAGGCTTTGTCTTTGAAGCGCCCGACCTCACCAACAGCCCGATTGCCGACCTGAACGACTTTCAAGAACAGCTTTGTTTGCTGCTGGCTTCATTGCACGAAAATCAGCGGCTGCAAATCCAGTATTTTTCCGATTCGGACTACAAAGCCGAACTGCTCCGGTTTCAATCGGAGACGGAGAAATTTGAAAACACCTGGACGAAGCGTTCGCGCAACGAGCGGTTTGTGCGCTACTGGCAGGCGATGGTCGAGCGCAAGCTGCGGCGGCAGCGCGTGATCCTCTACATTTCGCGTGCGCTGGAAAAAACGCCCAAGTTGATTACCAGCGATGCCGCGCTCCGCCAGTATTATCTGACGATTCTCGACCAGTTGCGGAGCGAGTTTGAGCAGGTTCACGAAATGCTCCTGCGCATTTTTGACAGCAGCGGCACGCGCGTGCTGCCGATGAGCGACGTTGACCATTTCAAACATTACAAAACTTTCCTCAACCCGTCGCTGGCCGACCGTTTTGATTTTGACGCCGCCCAGGATTTTCTGCCCGAACTTTCCATTCAGGAAAATTGCTGGCACAGCGAGGGCAACGGGCAAAGTGATTTCGGGTTCTATCTCGACGGCCATTATCATTCCGTCATCGCGCTCACGCGCTGGCCGCGCACCACCTATCCCGGCATCATTCAACGGCTCACCAATCTCCGGCTGCTGGATTTCGCCATCACCGTCAACATTGACCCGCTGCCCATCACGCAGGAAATCTCAAAGGAGGAAAAGGAGCATGACCGCGTGGCCGGCGACTACGCCAGTGAAAAGAAAATCTCGCTGCTCACCGTGATGAAAAAGAAGCAGCAGAAAATCTCCGCGCTGATGCAGGGGCAGACCATTCCTTTCAATGCGGTGTTCGTCATCCGGGTTTGGGACAAGTCAAAGGACGGGCTGAACGCCAAAGCCAGCGCCATCAAGAACGCCATCAATTCAATGAATTCGGCGCAGTATTTTGAATCCAACCTGCCGACCACCTCAAAGAACCTGTTTTTCCAGACCTGGCCGGGCTGGACATGGGGCCGTTACGAGCATCGCAAGCTGTATTCAGAACACCGCTACCTAGCCGACATGCTGCCCGTCACCAGCACATTCACCGGCCACCTGAAAACCGCCGAGGCCATTTACGATGGTCCCAACAATAATCTGGTTGGCGTCGAGACATTCTCCGGCTCGAAAGATAATCAGTCACCGCAACACGCCGTGCTACTCGGCATGAGCGGGGCGGGCAAATCCGTGACCGTCTGCGACCTGCTTTCGCAGACCGAAGGTTATTTTGCCTACACCGTCATCATCGAGGAGGGTTTGAGTTACGGCATCTACACGCAGACCGTCGAGGAGGGCGCACGCCCCATCATCATCCACCCGGACGGCGACCTGACCATCAATTATCTCGACACGAAAGGGCTGCCGCTGACGCCGGATCATTTGTCGGCGGCGACCGCGCTCGTCGCGCGGATGATCGGCACTTCGAGCCAGGAGGACAAACAAATGCTGCGTCAGGCGCAAATTGCCAAATACCTGAATCTGCTTTACGAGGATTCGTTTCAGGACTGGCAGAAAAAACGGCACGACCAGTTGCTCGGCATCGCGCGTCATGCGCTCGCGTTGCAGAAATTCCGCGCCGAACGGATGCCGCCCGGCGCGACCACACTCGAAACTTTTGCGGACTTCCGTGACCAAGCGAAGCTTGGAACCAATGGGGGAAGGGAGGGACAGACATCGTCCACAGCAGTGACGAACTTCAACGAATGGGGCACCGAATACATCGCCCAATTCCCGGAAGCCGAAGTCCTGCGTTTCCTGAAAGAACCCAAGACCTCGCGCGAAGTCCGCAATCTCGCCTTTGCCTATTTCACCCCGGAGGAATTTCCGACGCACCGGATGCTTCAAGAATTGATGATGCTCGACCCGGTCGGTTCGGAGCGCGACCAGATCATCGAAATCGCCACCCTCATCCTGCCGTGGTGCCGGGACGGCAACTACGGCTGCCTGTTCGACGGCGTGACCAACATTTCGCTTACCGGCAAAATCGCCCACTTCGAGCTGGGCTACATCCCGGAATCGGCCAAGGAGCTGAAGGCGGCGGCGGGCTTCCTCATCACCAACCACGCGCGCAAGCACAT
>Ga0182016_10000893_pt1 | contig 36887 bp, 27 predicted proteins | sample 712S2MmetaG_FD_120491 | JGI IMG/M metagenome (GOLD analysis project Ga0182016, IMG submission 120491) | Permafrost microbial communities from Stordalen Mire, Sweden - 712S2M metaG | ecosystem: Environmental > Terrestrial > Soil > Wetlands > Permafrost | place: Sweden: Stordalen | collected...
CTGCGCGTGATGAATGGAGCCCGACGGCAGATGTCTTCCGCAGTATGCATGTTTCCAGTCTGCGCTCATGGCTGGTAATTAACTGCAACGGGCGGGCGAAAAAACTGCGGCTTGGGCAGGTTTGTGAGAAATGCGGGCTGGAATCCCCATCCGCGTCAGGGCTTCGGTTTCGGCTTCAGTTCGTCGCAGCCCCACTGGTCGCCCAGGTCGCAGCCCTTCTGCAAAAGCTCGCGTCCGTGCGCCACGTCCTTGGGCACTCCGTGGCCCCTCAGGTACAAATCGCCCAGGTAGCTGCAGCCGCTGGGATATCCGCCATCGCAGCCCTTCAGGTAATAGGTGCGCGCCTGCACGTAATTCTGCGTTACGCCGTGCCCGTATTCGTAGAGAATGCCCAGGCTGGTGCAGCTTGCAATCATGCCGCCCTCGCAAGCTTTTTGGTAGGCCATGCTTGCCCGGTGGTAATCCTGCTGTCCGCCCTTGCCGGCATCGTACATATATCCCAGGCTGGCGCAGGCGCTGGCGTGTCCGCCGTTGCATGCCTGCTCAAACAGTGGGCGCGCCTTATCGAATTCCTGCTGCGCGTTGAGCATCTGGGCGTCTTCGTAAGCTTGCTCGGCCGGCCGCGCCGCATTGGCCTGCTGCTCCAGGTTCACGCGAGCGTCGCGCAAAGACCCGAGCACAAACTGCACCCTGCTAGAGCCTTTCTCGGTTATCTCAAGCTGCTGCTGGGTCTGGTCGAGGCCATCAAGCGTCTCGGCTACAACCTGGTGCTCGCCCAGCTGCACCCCGGCGCCGGCGGTTTTGCCTTCGTCAATCGCGCCATGCGGTTTGCCATCAAGCGACCACTTGCAAGGCAAATCGCACGAAACCACAATCGTCGCGGGATAGACGATCTTTTTCGGCGTCTGGCCCGCCGGGGCCGGTGCCTGGCCCTGCGCCGCCATGGCCCCAACCAACAGGGAAAAAAGCATCGACGGAAAGAGCGCCGCCTGAAATCCAAAACAACCCAGCCGCAGGACGAGCGAAGGGCGACGCGACCGGGGCAAACGGCGGCAAAGGGCGCGTGTTGGCAGATATTGGCCCAAGCTCATAGCAAATCTTGTAATAAAACGGAACGCTGGTTCAGGTGCAAACGCGAACAAACAAGATTCGATGCGCAAAAGCATAGCATCTTTGCGGCCCCGGCGGGGCGGGAACGGCTGGCTGAGCCTGCCGAGCTTTCATGACTTACGGAACGAGCGCTGGGCCGTCAATCTATTGAACCGCAAATTGGATACGGAACCGCAAGTTGCAAGCCGGGCCCGCCGTTCTGCCCGGTTAGGTGGCCGCCCTTAGGGCTGGCCGGATACAATGAAACTTCATTCAATGTCACGCCATGTGGGCGAAAGAGAGCCGGTTTTGGAGCAGGAGCAATTGAGAAATATAGGCAGCCGCATTTTGCGGCTTCAATGGGTTGCGTTTCTGGGTTTTGCGCTTGCCGCGCTGCCGGCAGTCGCGTCTTCGTCGGCAATTGGCACTTTTACCACGCTGAACGTGGCCACCAGCGACCAGAACGGTCGCACCCAGGCTGCTATTCAGGTAAGCGTGACCGGCGAAGACGGCCAGCCCGCAAGCGGCGTTGTGGCCATTGAAGACGGAACGCTGACCCGGGCTGAAGCCGCGCTCGACGCCTCAGGCCACGCCAGCAGCACAGTCACTCTCTCGGGCGGCGATCATCAGCTCCGCGCCGTCTATCTTGGCGACGCCACGCATCAGGAGTCGAAATCGCCGGTCGTTGAATCCTCGGGAACCCCCACCGGTCAGCCCGGTTTCGACGTGAGTATTGCGCCGGTCTCGCCCACCACATTTCCTATGACGCTCACCGCCGGCCAGACGGGAACCTCGCTGATCACGGTGACGCCTGAGAGCAACTCCCTGCTCACCGCGCCCATGTTTGTCACACTCTCATGCTCGGGCCTTCCCAACGAGTCTTCGTGTACATTCACGCCAAATAGCATTGAGATAGTGGCCACCACCCCCGCCAGCTGCACATCCGGATCGCCGGCTTCAAGTTGCCCGCCCACCAGCTCGATGCTGCTTGAAACTCAGGCGGCCGGGTCGAACAACGGCAGCATGAACGTGGGCCCCGGTGCAAACTTGCGCCCCATCGCATGGGCGCTATTGCTGCCCGGCGTGCTAGGCCTTGGTGGCTTCGTCTTCGGCGGCCGTCGGCGGGCGTTTCTCAACCGCATGGCGCTGGTTGCGCTGGTTGGGGTGGTTATGTCGCTCGGCATGAGCGGCTGCAGCCCACTCTACCGCTATTACAACCACGGCCCCGGTCAGCCGCCAGCCACTCCCTCGGGCACTTACACCGTCACCATCACCGCGCAGTCAAATAATGGGGTCACCTCGATCGCCAGCACAACCACAGTGGTGCTGACCGTCAATTAGGCAGCGCAGCAAGGCTCAATGAAGCGCCATTCCGCACTCCCCGCGGAGATTTACACGCTGGTGGATCAAACGCCGGCCACGGTGCTGCTTGAAGGTGCGAGCCCGGGAAAATACGAGTCAACCGAGGAGCCGTGGACGCAGCTGTTCACGGCTCCTTTGCGTGTATGCCAGGCGCGCAGCGCTCAGCAACTGCCGGCCCTGTTTGCCGCCATTGAAGATGCATTGCGCGCGGGACTGTGTGCGGCGGGTTTCTTTGATTACGAGTGTGGCGCATGGTTTGAGCCTGCCGTAGCGCGAAAAGGTGAAGAACGCAAAAACGCCCACGCGTGGTTCGGAATCTACGAGCGCGGCTGCCGCATTGACGGCGCAACCGGAAATTTTATCGACGAGCCGCCGACTGAGATCCTGGCGAAACTCCAGGTGCTCCGCGACCGGCTGAGCGCGGAACGAGCAGACACAGCCTCAGGTGGAGTAGCGCCTTTCACTGCGGAATTCGCAATCGACGAGGCTGACTACGCGCGCCGCATCGATGCGATTCATGAGTGGATTCGCGCCGGCGACGTGTACCAGTTGAACTTCACCGCACCCTGGCGATTGCGCGCGGAGGGCAGCGTGGCCGATCTCTATGCGCGTCTGCGCAGCGAGCAGCCGGCGCGTTATGGCGCGTATATTCACGCCGAACGGCAACACAAAATCCTGAGCTTTTCTCCGGAATTGTTTTTCAGCCTCGACGAGAAACGCGGCATCGCCACGCGGCCCATGAAGGGCACAGCGCGTCGCGGCCGCACTACCCGCGAAGACCGTGAGCAAGCCGAGTGGCTCACGGCCGACCCCAAGAACCGCAGCGAAAATGTGATGATTGTCGACCTGCTGCGCAACGACCTGGGACGCGTGGCAAAATTCGGCTCGGTGCGCGCCGAAAGACTCTTTGCCGTCGAGCGCTACCCAACGCTCTGGCAGATGACCTCAACCGTAACGGCCGACCTTCGCGAAGATGCAGGCTGCGAGGCAGTCTTCCGCGCGCTCTTTCCCTGCGGCTCGGTCACCGGTGCGCCCAAGGTGCGCGCCATGCAACTGATTGCCGATCTCGAACGCGAGCCCCGCGGCGTTTACACCGGCGCAATCGGCTACTTCTCGCCGCAACGTACCGTGTTCAACGTGGCGATCCGCACGCTCGAACTCCACGGCAGCACGGGAACCATGGGCGCAGGCAGCGGGGTCGTCATCGACTCGGTTGCGGCCGACGAATACCGCGAGTGTCTGCTCAAGGCAAAGTTTCTCACCGCTGCGCAGGGCGGCGCTTTTGAAGAGTTCTCACTGATTGAAACAATGCCGTGGCGGGGCGCGTATCCGCTGATCGAATTGCATCTGGACCGGCTGATGGATTCGGCCGCGTACTTCGATTTCGCTGCCGATCGCGACCAGGTCCGCGCGGCCCTCGAAGAATATGCGCGGCAATTCGAGGTCGGCTCAGCACAACGCGTGCGATTGCTGCTCGATCGCCCAGGCCAGGTGCAAATCACGCATCAGCCGCTCGTTCCCATCGATCAGGACCGCGTAGGCCGCGTGCGCATCGCGATAGACCGAACCGATCCAGCCGACCCCATGCTCTTCCACAAAACCACGCAGCGCGATTTGTATACGCGAGCCGTCGAACAGGCCCAGCGCGAAGGGCTCGTCGATCTGCTCTTCTTCAACATGCGCGGCGAGCTCACCGAAGGCGCAATCAGCAGCGTGTTTGTTGAGAAGGATGGAAAACTGCTGACGCCGCCGGTTGATTGCGGCCTGTTGCCAGGCGTCTATCGCCGCCATCTGCTCGAAACGCGCGACGACATAGAAGAGCAAATCCTCAACGAAGACGATCTGCGCAACGCCGACGCTGTGTATCTCGCAAACGCAGCCCGCGGCTTGCGCCGCGTGCAGGTCGAGTTCGAGGTCACTGCATAAATACCGCTGTCATCCAGCGCCGCCGAAGATTTTTCGAGCGATAAGCACATGGCGGCGTCTGTGTGATTGAAAGAGCGCAGCGCAACCGGGGGCGCCAGGCGCGAAGAACTCTTTCGAAGCTCCATTTTTGAGAGGCGATCCATGACACTTACTGCCGCATCCGCGGGCAGACACTTGATCTCTGCCTGTTTGCTCTCCACGCTCGCACTCATCGCATTCGCGCCGCGCGCAATTGCCCAGGACCAACCCGCAGAGGCCAAGCCCGCAGAGCCGCAGGAGTACAAGACCTTCTACCTCGTCAACACCACGCAGGATGCTGAAAACGACATCTCAACCGACCTGCGGAATATGCTGCCACGCGCGAAAATCTACATGGTACGCACGCAGGGCGCAATCACCATCCACGGCACCGCCGACGATCTTCAAGCAGCCCAGCGCATCATCGCAGATATCGATCGTCCCGCCAAAACCTACCGCCTCACCTTCACCTTGAATGAAGGCAATGCCAGCAATTCAGCCGGCTCGCGGCGCATCTCCATGGTGGTTCAAGCAGGTGAAAAAAGCACAGTGAAACTGGGCAGCAAGGTTCCCATCGCGACAGGAAACTACGATACTGACAGCTCCAAAGCCAACTCCGAAGTTCAATATGAAGACGTTGGATTGAATATCGAAGCCTCGCTTAACAGCTCAGCCGACGGGCTGCGCTTGCACGCCAAGATTTGGCAGTCGAGCGTCTCCGACGAAAAATCGAACGTCGGAATCCAGGACCCCGTGCTTCTGCAGTCGGTGTTCGATGGTTCTTCAACGCTGGTTGAAGGCAAGCCGCTGAAGCTGGGCACTCTCGATGGACCGGGTGGCTCAGGCAAAACAGAAATCGAAGTGGTCGCCGAGCCGGTGAAGTAAGATGAGCGGCCGGCGCAACACCCGGCCTTACCCCGCGCTCTTCACCATCTTCACCACGCTCACAACCTCGCCATTCACAAGCGGCACATCAATGCGCTCCACTTCTTTGTAGCCTCTGAGCCGATAGAGCGGAAGGCCGGTGAGTGTCGAGCCCATTTCAAATCGGCGAAAGCCTGCCGAGACGGCTTCCGCTTCCACGTGCGCCAGTATCTGGCTCCCGAGTCCCTGTCGCGCATACGCCGGATGAACGAAGATAGCGCGAATCTTCGCCGCGTCCGTCGCGGGGTCGAGCAATTCAGGCTCGCGGCCAGGTCCGCGGTCCGCTCCAAACAGCGTCCTCCGTTTCGACCATCCTCCGCCGCCGGCCAACGCCACCGGCGCGCCTCCCGCCCCGCCCTGTGCTTCCGCAACAAAGTAGGTGCGGTCGCGAATCAGTTGCGTGTCAACCCCAAGCGCTGTGCCCAGCGCGCCTTCAATCTGCGCCGGCGTGTAATCGTTGGCCTGCAAGCCGCGCACACTCGCTTCAACCAACGCGTGCAGAGCGGGTATGTCGTCTTCTGTAGCAACCCGAAGCGAGAATCGGATTCGGTCGGCCATCGAGAAAACTCCTACGCTTTGGCTACTTCAACCAGCGTGGAATAAAACGTTGCCCCCGCGCCGATGTCGGTGAGCCGCTCGCTGGTGAGCGCGTTTACGTTGGAGCCGTCGCCATTAAGCTTGGCCCAGTCGAGCCGCGCGGCAACCACGCCCGCAGGCAAATTCTTGTTCAGCATTGCCGTCAGCCGCAGCGATCCACGATCGTTGAATACCCGCACCGCGTCGCCTTCATGAATTGCCCGCGACTCGGCGTCCTGCGGGTGAATCTCAAGGCGCTGGCTCGTCTTTGCCTCCATCCTGCGATGGCCGTCGAGATTCGCGAAAGTCGAGTTCATGTAATTGTCGGCTTTGCGCGGCAACAGCTCCAGCGGGTATTGCCTTGCGCCCTCGCTCCAGCGCGACTCGGCCGGCGGCGTGAATCCAGGCAGCGGATCAAGGCCCGCTGCGGCCAATGTCTCCGAGTAAAACTCAATCTTGCCGCTCGGTGTTGCAAACGGCCCGCGCGTATACGGCAAAAACGGCCGGCCCTCGGGGTCGCGATGAAAAGCCAGCGGAATATGCCCCTCGCGCTCCAGATCCTCAAAAGTAATGTGCTCCATGCCGGCGTTCTTTGAGTGTCCGTCCTCGCCAATCGCCAACGCCTGCCGGATCATCTCTTCCGGCGTGTCGCGGAAGCACGACTCACTGAAGCCCATGCGCTGCGCCAGTTGCCCGAAGAGCCACACATTCGATCGCGCCTCGCCCGGCGGCTCAATGGCCTGCTTTGAGAGCTGCACAAAATAGTGTCCGTACGCGCCCTGGATATCGGTGTGCTCGAGAAAAGTCGTAGCCGGCAGTATGAAATCCGCGTAATCCGTGGTGTCGGTGAAAAACAAATCGTGCACCACGGTAAACAAATCTTCGCGCGCCATACCACGCAGAACAGCGTTCTGGTTGGGCGCAACCGCCACGGGATTCGAGTTGTAAACAAACAGCGCATGCACCGCCGGGCCGACGTGGGTTCTCTGATCCCTGAACACTGATCTCTTTTCTCTGATCTCTGTTTTCCGATCCCTGTCTTCTCTTCCCAGATGATTAAGCGCGTGGCCCAGCTCGCACATGTTCACCAGTCGCGCCTCGCGCCCGATCGGCGAGGCCAGCTGCAGGTCCGTCCGTTCCACGGCCTTTTTATTCCAAGCGAATGCGCCTGAGGTCGATAGCGCGCCGCCTCCGCCGCGATGCTTCCACGCGCCGGTCAGTGCGGGCAGCATGGCGATTGCGCGCACCGCGGCGCCGCCGTTTTCGCTGCGCTGCACGCCGTAATTCATGCGAATCGCAGCCGGCTGGGTGGTGGCGTACTCGCGTGCAAGCTGCTCCACTTCAGCCGCGGTCAGTCCAGTCCACCCGGCAACCCGGCTGGGCGTATAGTCGCGCACGCGCTCCGCCAGCTCTTCAAAGCCATGCGTAAATTCGTCAATGTAGGCGCGGTCTTCAAGCCCGTCGCGCAAAATCACGTGCATCATGCCCAGTGCCAGCGCCGCATCGGTGCCGGGCCTGATAGCGATGTGCCAATCGGCCAGCGCCGCGGTGCGCGTGCGGTAGGGATCGATCACAATGAGCCGCGCTCCGTTGCGCCGTGCATCTTCAATCATCGGCCACAAATGGACGTTGTTTCCGTGCACGTTCGCGGCCCACGCAATAATGAGCTTCGCCAGCCTGAAGTCCTCAGTCGCGGTAGACAGCTTTTTGCCGTACACCAGGTTCCAAGCCTGCCCGCCGGCCTCGGAGCAGATGGTGCGGTCCAGCCGGCTCGCGCCCAGGCGATGAAAAAACCGCCGGTCCATGGAGCCGAAACCCAGCACGCCGATCGTTCCCGCATAACTGTAAGGCAGAATCGACTCGGACCCATACTGGTCGCTGGTCGCCTTCAGCCGCAAAGCGATCGTGTCCAGCGCCTCGTCCCAGCTCACCCGCTCAAAGGCCTCGTGTTCGCGGCCCTTCGTCAGCGCTCCCTTGGCTACGCCGGCCTTGCGCTTCAGCGGATACAGAATCCGGTCGGGCGAATAGACGCGATCAAGATACTTGGCTACTTTGCCGCATAAAAATCCCTGTGTAACCGGCTGCGATGGGTCGCCCGCAACTTTGATCGCGCGCCCTGTCTCGTCCACCGTCACCAGCACCGCGCACGAGTCGGGACAGTCGTGCGAGCAAACGGTGTGCACAATGCGGAAAGGGGACGCCATGTCTTCATTGTAATAAGCTGACTGCGGAGGCAAAACCATGCGCAGTTTTCTTCTGGCTCTAGCGATGATTTGTGCCGGAGCGGTCAGCTTTGCCCAGTCCACCGGCGGCGACGAAGCCGCCATTCGCGCCGTGATGGCCGCGCAGGTGGCTGCGTGGAACAAAGGCGACGTGGCCGCGTTCATGCAGGGATACGAAAACTCGCCCGATACTACCTTCGTCGGCACTACAGTCAAAACAGGATATGAGCCCATTCTCAAGCGCTACGAGTCCAACTACACCAGCGCGGCGCAGATGGGCGCGCTCACCTTCTCGAATCTTCAGGTGCGATTGCTGCCCGGCTCCTGCGGCGCCGTGGAGTACGCTGTCGTGACCGGCAGTTTTCATCTCGACCGCACCCAGAAAGGCGCTGCAACCAAAGACGACGGCATCTTCTCCCTGGTTTGGCACAAAGGGCCCGATGGTTGGAAGATCGTACTCGACCACACCAGCTGAGTGCGCTCACACCGGCCACGTCGCCTCCTCTATACTGTTCACGCCATGAGCTGCCTGTTCTGCAAGATCGTGAGTGGGGAGATTCCGTCAACGCCCGTTTACCAGGACGAGCTGACCTACGCCTTTTCCGACATCAACCCCATGGCGCCGGTCCATGTGCTGGTGGTGCCCAAAGAGCACCTCGATTCAGTTGACTCTGCCGGCAAACATCAAGAGGCGCTGCTTGGCCACCTGATGGCCGTGGCGGCAGAGATCGCGCGCGGCAAGGGCCTCACCAGGGGCTATCGGGTGGTCACCAACGTGGGCGATGAAGGCGGGCAAACCGTCGATCACCTGCATCTGCACCTGCTCGGTGGCCGCCCCATGACCTGGCCGCCCGGCTAGTTTCCAGAGGCTTGAGATTCAAATCAAAGGGCTACAGCCTTCGTGACCGAAGTTTGCCGCGTTTCCTTCGGCAAACTGGGTCGAAAGGTCTGCAAGAGTCTTTCAGCCATTGCTGGGAATCAGGGGAGTATGGTGCGCCCGGAGAGATTCGAACTCCCGACCTAACGCTCCGGAGGCGTTCGCTCTATCCAGCTGAGCTACGGGCGCACTCTATAAGCATAGCGCATCTCGCTTTTTCCATATTGCCGTGCCCTTGGCCCCGCGATAACACATTGCCAAGCCTCCCCGCTGAGCTGTTTTGGACATTTTCCATGAAAATTGGCAAAGGAGGTACATCTTTCGGGTCATTTCCCCCTGTTTCCTGTGGCCCATCCGGCTCGTTTATGCGAGCATTAGTCACCGTTTGCAAAGTTACGTCGGATATCTAGTTCAAATATTGAGTTGCCTTGCTTGGCGAAACGGCGGCGTCCCCGGCTTGTCGGTCGTACTGAGACTGCGCCGTCCCTGCCGTTCCCTGGATCTTTGATCGCCTGCTAGTAGGATACGGAGTACGCTATGAGTCGCAAAAGAGGTTTCCTTGCCCGTCTTGCATCTTCCCGCCAGTCACTCAAGACCGGAATCTTAGCCTGGAGCGGAATTCGCCCCCTGAGCGTTGCCGCTGTGGCCGCGCTGGCCCTGGGCGCCGCCGGCGTCCGCGCGCAGGCTGCTTTTCCAAATGAAAACGTCGGCGCGTCTTCGAGCGGCCAGGCCGTCCAGGTCACCGCTGCGGCGCACGGCACTGTCGCGTCCTTCGACGTGTTGACACTAGGCCAGGCAAAGCTGGACTTTACCGCGGATACTCTTCCGGCCGACAGCGCCTTTACCACTTGCTCCGGCGCGACCCTGGCAGTAGCGCAAACCTGCAACGTGGGCGTGATATTTACCCCTTCGGTGCCGGGTACGCGCGTTGGAGCGGTGGTCCTGCTCGACGCCGGCAACAACGTTCTTGGCACTGCCTACGTCTCCGGCATCGGCGTGGGCCCGGTGGCTGCATTCGTCCCCGGTTACGTCACCCCATTTGCAGGCAACGGCGACAACCTGGGTGCTCTCGGTGACGGCGGCCCGGCAACGGATGCCGAACTTTATCTCCCAGCAGGCGTGGCATTTGACGGCGCCGGCAATCTCTACATTGCAGACACCGCGCACAACCGGGTGAGAATGGTCTGCGGAGGCGCAGGCAGCGGCATTATCAACGGCGCGCCGGACTGCACCGCTGCGGGAGTTATCGTTACCATCGCCGGCGGTGGCCACGGATGTGCCGGCGACCTGGACACATTTGGCGACGGCTGCGCAGCCGCGTCGTCATCTCTCTCCAGTCCGGGCGGCGTCACCGTTGACGGCGCCGGGAATCTCTTTATCGCCGATACAGGCAACGACCTGGTTCGTATTGTGAGCGCTGAATCCGGCATCATTACGGTGTTTGCCGGCAATCTGCAAGGTGCAAAAGGACTGTGCGCCGGTAAGACTGACAACCTGGGCGATGGCTGCCCGGCCACTTCTGCCACTCTCGATCAGCCTGAAGGCACGACCTTGGACCTGTCAGGGAATGTATACATCGCCGATACCTCCAACTCCCTCATCCGATTGGTTGCGCCTTCCGGCGTCATTACCACCTTTGCCGGTGCCGGCGTCGGCTGCTCAGGCGCGACTGATGGGCAGGGTGACGGTTGCAGCGCCTACGGTGCAATTTTGGACCATCCATATCCCGTGGCCTTCGACGCGGCGGGCAACATGTATATTCCCGACTCCTCACACAATCGGGTGCGCATCGTCGCGGCAACAAGCGGAGCTGTCACTTCGTCGAGCACGATTTCGATATTTGCGGGCACTGGCGCGCCCGCCTATACGGGTGACGGTGGTCCGGCCAGGACCGCCTCGCTCTTTGCTCCTTCCGGCGTGGTCGTCGACCCTGCACAGAATATCTACATTGCAGATACCCAGAACAGCGCCATCAGAAGAGTGAGCGCGGGCACGCAGGATATCGAGACCATTATCAGCGAGACAAATAATCAGACATACCTGTCGACCCCAACGCCTGCGTTTGTCGAGCTTCACTTTTACGAGCCGGTCGGCCTCGCTTTCGACGGCCAGGGCGACCTGTTCGTCGGCGACACCCTCGAGATGGTGGTGCAGGAGATGCAGAGCAATTTGACACTCGTCGACTTGCTGCCGCCGCCGGCCACAAATGTCGTTCGCGTCAATTCTCTGTCAAAACCGCAACCCATCACCATTGAAAACATCGGCAATTCGCCGCTCGATCTTACCGGGCTCACTGCCCAGACCAACGCTCAGATCGATGCCACTACCACCACTTGCTCCGCTTCCACTCCTCTTCAGGTTGGCAGCAATTGCAACGTGGGGGCGGTGTTTGCTCCAACCACGGCCGCCGATCCCCTCATCACCAACATCGATGTCACCGACGCGGCGGCAAACTCGCCGTTCGACATTGAGATCGTGGGCGACGCCCTGGCGCTTAACTCCACCACCACCACCATCAGTTCCAATCCCAATCCATCGGAGTTCGGCCAGCCCGTGGTATTCACGGTCAACATAACAACCGGCACCGGCACTCTGAATGGCACGATCACACTCACTGATACCTTCAACGGCACACAGATAACCCTGACGCCTTCGGGCGGCATTCCAGTCACTGCAACGGGCACCACGGCGTCCGCAGCATTCTCGACCACTAGACTCGCCGTCGGAATGCACTCCATCGTGGCCGCGTATGGCAACGACACCAACGGCCACTCCTCCAGCACTTCCATTGACAACGGCGCGTCGCCCTTGTCGCAGATAGTGAATGAAGTAACGGCCACCGCGCTGGTTTCGAGTACGGGCACAACCCCGTCGGCTCTAGGTCAAAGCGTCACCTTCACGGCCACGGTCACCACCCCCAATGGCGGCGGAGTTACGCCAGATCAAACCGTTACGTTCATGAACGGCACAGCCGTTCTGGGGACTCCCCAGACGCTGCCCGCGAACGGCATCGTAACCTACCAAACTTCTACCCTGCCGCTGGGCAGCAATCCCATCACCGCGGTCTACAGCGGCGACGCCACTATCGAAGTTCTCGGCAGCACCTCAAACGTGGTCAACCAGGACGTGCAGACCACATCCACCATCGCAGTCACCTCGGCGCCGAGCAATACCACCACCTACGGATCGCAGGTTACCTTCACAGCAACGGTGACACCCGGCGCTACCACTACCGTGGCGCCAACAGGCACGGTCAACTTCCTCGATGGCGGAACACAAATTGGCACCGGAACCTTGAGCGGCAATCCCGCCACCGCGCAATTTCAAACCTCGTCGCTGGCGGTGGGCACGCATAACATCACCGTCACCTACCTTGGCGATACCAATTTCACAGGCTCTACCTCGTCGCCGCCATACGTTCAAACCATCACCGGTACGCCCACATCCATTGCAGTCAGCGCCACACCCAATCCGGGCATCGCCGGCGTGCCCGAGCCGATTACCGCAACCCTCACTTCCACGGCAAACGCTTCGCTGTTGACCGGCTCGGTCACCTTTACCTCGGGCGCCACCACACTGGGCACGGCGAATCTTTCCAACGGCGTCGCCACCATCACTCCATCGCTTGCAGTGGGCAGCTATCAAGTGGTGGCTACCTTCGCCGGTAACGCCAACCTTGGTGGCAGCACCTCGGTTGTCTATCCCCTCAGCATCGTCACCGCAACCACCTCCACCGCGCTCACTGTCACGCCCGCCACCGCGCCAGTCGGCAGCACCATCACCTTCACCGCAACCGTTACGGGCAACGGAGTTATACCCACCGGCACAGTCACCTTCATGGCCGGCGGCACGGCTATTGGAACTCCTCAAGCCCTGACCAACGGCACCGCCGTCCTTATCAACTCGTCCCTGGCCGTCGGCACTTATGCCGTCACCGCGGTCTATAGCGGCGATGTAAACAATTCGGTCAGCACCTCGGCAACGGTGAACCTCACCATCGGGCTCATTCCCACCACTACTGACCTCGTCGCTTCAGTCACCTCAGGCACGCCTCCGCAGGTGCTGCTGGTAGGTGTGGTCAGCGGCCAGGGTGGACCGACTCCTACCGGTACAGTCACCTTCACCACCGGCGGCACAACCCTGGGCTCGGCACCGCTTGACTCCAGCGGCGTGGCATCCTTCACGCCGAACCTCCCCAATGGAACGTTCATGATAGTGGCTGCCTATGGCGGCGACACAGATCACTCTCCATCGCAATCCGCTCCTGTCAGCGTCAATGGCGCGCCGGCTGGGTTCAGCCTTACCGTCGCTCCCGCCACTCTCAGCCTGGCCTCCTCGCAAAACGGCACCGTAGCCGTGAATGTTACCTCGGTGGGCGGATTCACCGACACCGTAGCCCTGGGCTGCGCGGCGCTTCCCGCCGGCGTCACCTGCACCTACGCCACTCCCTCGGTCAAGCTCGCGGCCAATGCAACCGGGACCTCGCAACTTACCATCGACACCAACTCACCGATCAGCGGCGGCCCGTCGGCTATGAATTCAAGCCACGGTCGCAGCGCCAGTCTCGCCGGAGTGTTTCTGCCCTTCAGCCTCGCTTTCGGCTTCGTCTTCTGGCGAATGCGCAGGCGCACGGCTTCGTTGTTCACCATGCTGCTGGTTGCCGCGCTCTCGCTGGGCGCGCTCATGGCCACTGGCTGCAACAGCTTTGGTGGCTCTACGGTCGCTCCCGGCACCTACACGGTTGTGATTACGGGAATTGGTACCCAGAGCGATACCGTTCACTACACGACCCTGACTTTGACCATCACGAAGTAGCGGCGTGAACGTACGAATTATGCGCAGGAACAAGATGAATATTTTGCCAAATCTCGACAAGCGGCGGAATCTTGAGCCGGCATTCTCTTTCCGGCTCGCCGCGGCCTTCGCGGCCGCATTCATCATGCTGGCAACGGGCGGCGCAGCCCGCGCCCAGGTGGCGCCTACGGCCTCTTCCGGCGGCGGGTTCGGGCTTTCCGCCGGAGTTACCGGCTCTGGTATGTACGTTCAGTACGGCGAGCGCAAGATGGTCGGCATCACCGGCTTCGCAGATCTAGACGCCATGCACCATCTTGGCCTCGAGGGCGAAGCCCGCTTCGTCCAGTTTCGCCAGACCAACGATCTGCACTTCGAAACATATTCTGCCGGCGTCCGCTATCGCAGGAACATCGGCCGCTTCCAGCCCTACGTCAAGGGATTGCTAGGGGAGGGTTTTTTCAATTTCCCCTACAACCTGGCAACCGGACACTACATGGTGGTCACCGCGGGCGGCGGCCTCGACTTCCGTCTCAACCGCAGCGTCCATATCCGCGCGGCTGACGCCGAATGGCAGTACTGGCCCGGGTTTACCTACGGTGCCGGCACCACGCCCATGACCACCCTCGGCATCAGCGCCGGAATCCGGGTCAACATTCGGTAGCTTGCATCTCCAACCCGCGATCCATTAAACCCTCGTTGCCCCGTCCTTTCCGAAGAAAGGGTGGGAGAGCACGAACCTCCGCCCCCATTATTTCCTTATTTGACAAATATGTTGTGTTAACGCAACATATCAATGTGACCGACAACGGCATCCAGCCACCCGGCGAGAGCGGCCTTTACAACCGAATCGCCGTTCTGCGCGCCGAGCGGGGCATCAGCCGGCAGAGCCTGGCCGACGCCGTCGGAGTGAACTACCAGACCATCGGCTTCCTCGAGCGGGGCGACTACGGGCCCAGCCTCAAGCTCGCCTTTCAGATTGCCGGGTACTTCGCCCTGCCCGTTGAAGCCATCTTTTCAACCAGGCCGTTCGTTCCGCTTAGCCAACAAGTTTATGGCGCAAGCACTGGAGCATCACGATGATTGCCGAGTCCTCCCCATTTCCCTGGTTCTCAACCGCACGCCGACGCACGCGCCGCATTGTCGTTGCAGCTTACTGGCTGGTTGCTCTCGGCATCATCGGTGTTTACCAGTGGGCCCAGTTCTTTCGTCCCGGCCACAACCCGGCCGCCGGGCTCATTTTTCCGCTGCAGGTCCTCGTGTTTCTCCCGGCCATCCTTGGCGGTGTGCGCGCCGGAGGGATGGTAAAGCCGTTCAGCGGCGTTCACTTTGTGCCGCTTGACGGCCGCGACTATACGCAAACCCTCTTCGGCCCTCCGCGCCCGCTGATCGGATCCATGACCACCAGTGACGCCATTCTCGACGAGCGCGAGCGGCTGCAGCGCGACAGCGTCCACTTTGCTGCCTACACCTTGGCCCGCTGGCTGGCCTTCATCCTCATCGTGCTTCAGTGCGCCTCCGGCCTCGTGTCCCCTGCCTTGACGTCGCGAGTCGGCGCTGCCGCTTTCCTGCTGATCGCTCTTGTGCTCTGGAGCCTGCCCCAAACCCTCATCCTGTGGAACGAACCCGACGTGGAGACGCAGCAATGAACGCCGAAGTCGTCATTCTCGGCCGGCGCATCAGCATGGCCCGCCAAACCCGACGCCGCACGCTGGTGGTCGCAATCTACGCCGCGTTCGCCCTGCTCATGGCCGTATTATGGTTCACCACGCAATGGCGCGGAACCGGCGCCTGGGTCTTATGGGCTGCCATGTTTGCCTGCCGCTTCTTCCTCGGCGGATACTATACCGGGGGTCTGGTGAAGCCCTTCAACGGCAAAGCGCCAAGAGAGCCCCAAATGGCGCCGTCGCTGCTCGCGCTCAAACTGCGCGTCTACCAACCCGTGCCGGCCGGCGACGGCAGCGCTTACCGCAACGACGAGCGCGAACTCCACCAGCGCGACCACGCACACTACCTCGCGTTTCAGGCTGTCGGCGTGGCTGTCTGTGTGCCCATGCTCATCGCGTCCATGCGCCTCATCCGGCCGTCGCTCATGAGCTGGATTCCCATGCCGCCCGACGCCATGTACTACGGCCTCTCGCTGGTAACCATCATCCTCTTCCTCACCTTGCCGCAGGCCATCCTTCTGTGGACCGAGCCGGATATGGAGGAGCAAAACTAGTCGAGTTTGCTTCAGCGGTGCTATAGCACAAAATTATTACAAATTCATAAATCAATATTAAATATCTGTTAAATTATGTCCCTTAGAGCACAGATCGGCGGTTCGATTCGTGCTCTACTCAACCGCGGGGAAAGACAGCCATGCCTGCGCTTACACTCTTTGGCCGGATCGCGGCCATTTCGCTTTTGGTTGCCCTTCAGGCAGCGACCCTCGCGCAGCCTGCCGTTCCCGCGCCCCAACCCTCAGATTCAAGCATTGCTGCGGCCGCTCCGGCCAACGCTCCCTTCAGCACTACCGTACAGGCATCGCCTCAGGCGTCTACAACTGAGCAGGAAGGCGACTTTCTCATACTGCGCCAGCAGTACCAGGCTGCCCTCGAGGCCTACTCCAAAATCGAGCATCCGTCGGCCACGCTGTGGAACAAGATGGGCATCGCATCCCAGATGCTGTTCGATGAAAAGAATGCCACCCGCTGCTACAAGGAATCTCTCCAGATCGACCCGAATTACTCCGGCGCGCTCAACAACCTTGCAGCGCTTGAAGATGCGCGCAAGAATTTTGCTGCTGCCGAACGCCTTTACCGCCGGGCGCTCAAGATCAATCCAGGCTCAGCGCGAACCCTCAAGAACCTGGGCACAAACCTGGCGATGCAGCGGAGGTATTCGTCGAGTTCTGAAGCATACTCCGAGGCGCTTGCCCAAGATCCGCACATCCTGGACAAGTTCTCCGGGCCGACGGCCGAGGCCCGGGTTCCAATTAAGGTTCGTGGCGAAGCGAGCAACCTCAGCGCACGCAGTTGCGCTCGCGCCGGATTGAACGATTGCGCGATTGCCCAGCTTCGCAAGGCATTTGATGAAGGTTCTGCCACCACCAAACAAGTGGCCGATGGCAAGGACTTTGAAGCACTCCGGGGAACGCCCGAATACGAGCGCCTGCTGGCCGAACAGCAATGAGCAGGCGGTTACCGAAACATTCGCGCATCGAACTGGAACGGTTGCGGAGATTCAATCCTGATTTCGCCAGCTTGCTGGTGCAGCGGATTCACGAGCACGTTCCACTCCATGCGCAATGCCGCTGACGGAACACTCAGCGCCAGAGATCTCCTCTCACGAATCCACGCGTCTCCAATGTCGCGCAAAGGTGCGAAGTTATCGGTCCACCAGCCGTCCGGCAGTGCCTCCGGTTCCAGCTGCTCGGCGGGTTCGCCCTCCGGCAGCCAGGCCGCAATAACCACCAGGTCATCAGGTTGCTGGCTGGGATCGAGATGCACAAACAGCTCGATGGCGGCGAGCGCGAGCGATGACGAACAATAAACCATTGGGATGCCGCGCGAATTCCATCGTCCGCCAAAGCGCCGCGCGCCCTCGCCGCTAAAGGCTTCAGCCGAGTGAATAGCACGGCACAGCCGCCAGACCTTCATCAGGAATAAACGCCGTAGGCGATCCGGCCGAGGATATCTTCGACCTCACGCACGCCGGGATCGGTATCAAGCTGGTCCAGCGGCCGGCCGCCACGCAAGGCACGATTAGGCGTCTTCAGCCACGCAGTTGCCTTCTGTCCGTCCCCCAGTGTTTCCACCGCGGTTGAATAGACCTGCGCCAGCCGCACCGCCCGATCGCTTTCTGCCGCCGTCAACCGCGAGTGCTGGGTCAGGCGCCGGCTCAAAGTGCGCTTGGGGATGCCAATCTTTTCAGAGATTTCCGCCTGGCGCATGTCCAACCGCTCGGCAAGTAGAAGCAGCGCCTGTACGGGCAGCCCCTCGCGCACCAGTTGAGCAAGGGCACCGCCCTTATTCACCGTACTGCCCAGAACATGTTCGCCGCCAAGTACATCCGGCACGGAATGGGTCGCCATGGCACACCTCTATTTTGAGTATACGCCATTTGGCTATTTTTGGAGCGCCATTGTGGTGGATTGCGGAAAGGAAGTGGCCCGAGGCTAAAGCCGAAGGGGATTTGCAGCGGAATTCCGGGGCCTTAAGGCCCCTGCTCCCTCCGGTGGCGAAAAAGCGGCGTCCCAAGAATGGGCACCCGATACACGACTATTTGGGCCCTACCCAACCACCAGGAAGCGAATTTGGTTCGACAGTGGCAACATTTTCAATTACCGCGATCTTGTGGTTCTTTCCGACCTTCACTGCCACGCGGGCCGGCCGCTGGATTTCCAGAATCCTTGCAGTTCTCTTTACGCCGTCTATCGTGACGCCGGCGTCAGCTTGGCGCTCTCCCTGCGCGCGTGAATCGCAAATTCCCAGTGCCACCAATAGCTTAGCGATATTGATGTGGAATTTTTCAGCTGGATTGATGCGAAGTTGGTCCAACAGAGGTTGGGACGCGACAACCAACTTTTCCCAATCAATGTGAACCTCTTCGGTGAATGCACTGATATCTTTCTGCTGGAACATCTTTGCCCAGTTTTCGTCTGCAGCCCTGGCGGCTTCTTCGCCGTGGAAATCGGTCACGATGGTCCGCGCCAGCAACTTCTTGATCTTCATTGGGTGTTCATGGCCCGCGGCTACTCCCGCCTTCAGCGCGTCAATCTCCGATTGCTTCAAATCGGTGAGGAAGACCCAATACTTCCACATGAGCTCGTCGCTGATGCTCATCAGCTTGCCGTACATCTCGGCCGGCGGCTCGTTGATGCCGATGGCATTGCCGAGCGATTTCGACATTTTCTGCACGCCATCAAGTCCCTCGATGATGGGCGTCATGAGGATGATTTGCGGCTTCTGGCCGTAGTGGCGCTGGAGTTCGCGGCCGGCCCCGAGGTTGAAGCGCTGGTCGGTGCCGCCGAGCTCCACATCGCACTCGAGCGCGACAGAATCGTAGCCCTGCATGAGTGGATAGAGAAGCTCGTGAAGGCTGATAGGCTCCTCGGCCTGAAAGCGCTTGTGGAACTCGTCGCGCTCAAGCATTTGCGAGACCGTGAAGTGCGAGGCGAGGCGGATGGTCTGCTCATAGCCCAGCTTGCCCAGCCACTCAGAGTTGTAGCGAACCTCAGTAACCGCGGGGTCGAGGACTTTGAAGACCTGCTCCTGGTAAGTTTTGGCGAACTCGTCAATCTGCGCGCGGCTCAACGCCTTGCGCGTAACGTTCTTGCCTGAGGGGTCGCCGATGAGCGAAGTAAAATCGCCCACCAGAAAAATTACCGTGTGGCCGAGCTGCTGAAAGTGGCGCAGCTTGCGCATCAGCACGGTGTGGCCCAGGTGCAGGTCGGGAGCAGTGGGGTCAAAGCCGGCCTTGATGCGCAGCGGCCGGCCGGTTTTGCGGCTCTCTTCAAGGCGCTCGCGCAAATCGCTCACGCGGATAATCTCCGCCGCGCCCTTTTGCAACAGGTCTAATTGTTCGTCTACAGGTAGAAACTCTGGCATGTCTCAACAAGTATAAATTTCTCGGCAGGGCATAATGAAATCGCCCTCAGGGGCCAAAGCCCACCTGGTTTTGGGGGATTTATCGGCACGAGTACTCTCCTGCCCTGACACAAGGCCCGGCGCGTCAGGATTCGTCAGACGCTGATTAGTCGGTTTCTTCCGAGCTGATGTGCTTGGGATGCGCCGAAAATCTCTCGTCGTCAGGGTCGGATTTGATCTGGTCGGGATAGAGCATCGTTCCCTGCGCATCCACCATGATTCCGCCGCCGCCCGGCTGGCTGGCCTTGGCTGCAATCACCACGCCGATCACCAGCAACAGCACGCATCCGGCCGCAAGGCCAAACGCGACCCTGGCCTTCATAGAATCGTTGTCGGCCTTGACGCTGAAATCTACAAGGCTGTTGTAGGTGGGGTCGTTGGGATCGTAATAGACCGTTGCGGTCGTCGCCGGGCGCGCCCCGACCATCTCCTCTGCTTCTTCTATGGCGGAGCTAGCCGCGCTATTGGCTGGGCAGCCATGGCCGCCATACGGGTTGCCGTCCACGTCAAAGGTGTAAATGCATCGCGATCTGCCTTTCGCATGCGAGTTGCCCACGTGGTTGACGCTGGCTGAAGCCGTGGCCTCGTTGGGCGCGACCGCTTTATCGCGGCCAGCCTCGTAGAGGCCCAGCACTCCATAAGCCAGCGCAAGAATCAATCCCAGCGCCAAGGTACCAAGAATGGACTTCAAATCTCCACTCCTCGAATCTGCAATTGTGTGCCGTGTGTTGAACCGGATTATATGCGCGTTTTCAGGCGTGGCGCTCGTTATTCGCCTTCCGCCTGCGCTGCAAGTTCCTTCTCCATCAACTCCGCCTTGGCCGCCTTATCCATCGCCTTGGCGAGCTTTCGCGTCATCACCTGGAAGTGATACCCCATCACCGCCAGTGTCATGGCCGCGCCAAAGCAGCGCCGGTAGCGCGTGGCCGCCTGCGCAAGAAATTTCCAGTAGCTCCATTGGTGCCGACCCAGAACGCCCTGCCGCACGATCGAGTGGATGAGCGCGCGCATATTTTCCCGGGTAAGCAGTGGCCGGCTGGGCTGCTGCCTTGTCCGCTCGCCCGCTACCCGCTTTACCGGCTTGGGATGCGCCCGATTCAGATAAATCTTTACCCGCTCGTAGTAGGCCTCGCAGCTGTAAATCTTCTTCAGCACTTCGCGATAACCCTCTACCAGCTTCGCCGAATCCATACGCGGCAAAAAATTCAGCTGGTCGCAAAATACGTTGTTGCCGCCGCCCGCGTCCACAATTCGACCCTCGCTCCGCAATCTCCTGAAAAGCTGTGTTCCGGGTATGGCCCATAGCAGCCCCACCATCGCAATCGGAATCCCGCTCTTCTGGATGAACTCCACCATGCGGTCGAAGATGTCTTCCTGATCCGTATCGAAGCCCAGAATGAACCCGCCCATCACCTGCATTCCGTAGCTCTGGATGGCGGCCACGCTATCGAGCAAACTCCTGCGCGTGTTTTGCAGCTTGTTGCTCGCAATCAGCCCTGACTCATCCGGTGTTTCAACGCCCAGAAAAACCGACTTGAAGCCCGCGTCGCGCATCAGCTGCATCAGCTCCGCGTCGTCGGCCAGGTTTAATGACGCTTCGGTGATAAAGTCGAATCGCGCGCCCGTTTCCGCGCGCCACGCTGCCATCGCCCGCAGCAGTTCCTTCGCCCGCGCCTTGTTGCCAATAAAGTTGTCGTCAACGATAAATACCGATTCGCGCCAGCCCTTCGCGCGCAACTGGTCCAGCTCTGCCAGCACCTGTGCCACAGCCTTGGTGCGCGGCCGCCGCCCGTAAATTTCAATAATGTCGCAGAACTCGCAGTTGAACGGGCACCCGCGCGAGTACTGCACCGTCATGGTGGAGTAGCGCTTCATCTTGATCAGGCTCAAATCGGGCAGCGGGCTCAAGGCCATCTCCGGGCGCCCGTCCGCCTGATAAACGGGCCGCGCCGTTCCCGCCTCAAGATCCCGCGCCAGGTCGGCAATCATGCTCTCGGCTTCGCCAATCACCACGTGGTCCACTTTCAGCTCGGCCGCCGGCACGCTGCTCGCAATGGGCCCGCCCACCACGGTGCGCAGGCCATGCGCGCGGCACCGCTCCACAATTGCAAGCAGCGACTCATGCTGAATATGCATGCCGCTCAGCAGAACCACGTCGGCCCATTTCAGGTCGCGCTCGCGCAGCCGTTCCACGTTGGTATCCACCAGCCGCTTCTTCCACGCCTGGGGCAGCAGCGCCGCCACCGTCATCAGGCCCAGCGGAGGCTGTGCCGCTCGCTTGCCCAAAAAATTGAGCGCATGTTTAAAGCTCCAAAATGTCTCAGGAAATTCCGGATAGATGAGCAGCACGTTCATTGGCCATCTCTCAGCAGATTCAGCAGGAGGAGCGGCTGCGCGGGCGCCATCGAAAGATGCGGACCGTGCTTCCCCACATGGAAGCATCGCAGCCCCGCTCGGTGCGGCAAACTAATCCCGCATCCATTCTCCCACCATGCAGCTCAAATGCTGTACAAAAGCGAACAACCTGCCAGGGAATCCCCGCGCCCCCCTGAACCCTGCTCACTGTCCAATAATCACTGACCACTGTCTTTCAAATCAGCATCCCGGCCCAGGGAACCTCGTCGGGCAGGCCCTTTTCAAGCCGCGCAATCCTCTGGTTGAGCGCCGTAACCCTGAAGCGCAGCTCCTGGTTGGTCTTAACCAGCTCCGCAATCAGTACCCGCATGCGCTCGCGCTGCGCGACGTCGGACTCGGTGTTCAACTCGGTCTCCGCCGATTTCATATTCTCCATCTGGTGCGTCATTCGCGCCTCCTTTCAAGAATCCTGGGTGCCCCGGGTCCCTCGCATTTGGGGACCTGGGAAAGCACTGCCGCCAATTGGCGTCGCGCTGACTTGCTGGCTTGCCGGCTCGCTGTCTTTTTCATGCCTCGTCAACAGCCCGCGCCGCCGCATCAATCGCCTCGGCAATCTTGCTCAACTGCTCTGCGCTCAAATCGCCGCGCCCGGTGCGCATTCTCAGCGCCATCCCAAGATTCATCATGGCGCGCATAATCTGCGGAGACCGCCCGCGGCCGAACCTTTTGCCGGCCTTCTCCATGCGACCGAAGATCGCCTTCAGAATCCCGCTGTTCTCTTTCAGCACCGCGCGGCCCGCATCGGTTGCGGCATACAGTTTCTTGTTGCCCTCGGCGGCAGCAACGGTGGCCAGGCCTTCTTCTTCAAGCAGCGTCAGCGTGGGATAAACAACCCCCGGGCTGGGCGCATAACCGCCCGAAAGCCGCTCCTCGATGGCCTTCATAATCTCGTAGCCGTAGCTCGGCTTCTCCGCAATCAACTGCAAAATCACCAGCCGCAACTGGCCGCCGTCAAAAAATCGCTCGCGCCCGTGGCCGAAGCCGTGCTCGAATCCCTCCCAGCGCCCGCCGCCAAACCCGCCAAAGCGGTGCCTGTGCCGGCCCTCGTCGGGATGGCAGTGTTCGTGGTGCTCGCGATGCATTTCTTTCAATCGTTCAAACATAGGTGTGTTTCTCCAATCTCCTCTCAGATACTCTTTCGAGGTATCCAAGATATATCTTAAGATATATCGGATATAGGTCGGAGTCAAGCGGCAGCCAGTAGCCAATAGCCAGAAGCCAGAAGCCAGTAGCCGGTAGCCAATAGCCAGTCGCCAGCTGCCTGTCGCCTGTAATTTGGATCACAGCCAACTCAATTGGACCTCGCTAGACTCTCGCCATGTTCCGACTTCTCCAACAACTCAAGGGGCGCAATCAACGCCTCGACGATAGCCCGCAGTCTTTGTGGGAAAACATCTTCCTTCTCGCCGCCGGATTCTTCAGCCTCGGGGTGTCGCTCTTCGGCCTCCTGGTCGAATTGGGGCCGCACTTTGCCGCAGGCGCGCATGTCGAAATGACAGCCTTCGCTTCCGAAGTGATTATTGGATTGATTGGTCTTCTGCTAATTGTTGACGCGTACCGCCGAATCGACCGGACCATCCAGCATATGAACAAACGATTGAAGTCCACATCGGCGTTGAATTAATCAACAGGCTTGCCCGCCTCGCATCTCCGCTGACTTTAAGTTTGGAGAATCCCGCCGCCTCTTCGCTATAATCACCTCATGCAGCTCTCCCGCCATTCCGCACCCGCCATCGCGCGCACCCTCAGCGCAGCGGCGGCGCGTGCTGCGGCTCCGGCCGCCTAAACTCCGCCCCACCTCATCCCAAAAAACAGTGAACAGTGGTCAGGGAACAGTGGTCAGTGTGCCGTTGCACCCTGCGCAGCTGCTCAACTGTTTCGCTTCTTCACTCATTCACTCGTTCACTGGCACTGATCCCTGATCCCTGATCCCTGTATTCTGGAGTCACCATGGAAGAGTTCTCTCGCATTCAGCGTCTGCCGGCTTACGTCTTCAACATCACCGGCGAGATGAAGACCGCTGCGCGCCGCCGCGGCGAAGACATCATCGATTTCGGCATGGGCAACCCTGACGGCCCGACGCCCAAACACATTGTCGACAAGCTGGTTGAGGCGGTTGCCAAGCCCACCACGCATCGCTACTCGGTCTCCCGCGGCCTGCCGCGCCTGCGCAAGGCTGTCTGCACCTGGTACAAGACCCGCTACAACGTCGATCTCGATCCTGACAGCGAGGCCATTGTAACCATCGGCTCCAAAGAGGGCATTGCGCACCTCTGCCTCGCCATTCTCGACTCGCGCGATACCGTGCTGGTTCCCAACCCCAGCTACCCCATCCACATCTATGGCCCGGTCATCGCGGGAGCGCACGTAGTCTCAGTCCCCATCCACAATCAGGAGCAGTTCCTTCAGCAGCTTGAAGACCTCATCCCGCGCATGACTCCGCGCCCCAAGGCGCTCATCGTCAATTTCCCGTCGAACCCGACCACAGAGACCGTCGACCTGCCGTTCCTCGCGCGCCTCGTCGAGCTGGCCCGCCAATACGGCTTCTACCTCATCCAGGACCTCGCCTACGCCGACATCGCCTTCGACGGATACAAGCCGCCCAGCGTGCTTGAGGTGCCAGGAGCCAAAGACGTGGCCGTCGAGTTCTTCACTCTCAGCAAGAGTTACAACATGCCCGGCTGGCGCGTGGGATTCATGGTGGGCAACCCGGTGCTGGTCTCCGCGCTCGCCCGCCTTAAGAGCTACTTCGACTACGGCACCTTCACGCCCATCCAGGTAGCGTCGATTGCCGCGTTAGAAGGTCCGCAGGAGTGCGTAGCCGAAATCTGCGACACCTACCGCCGCCGCCGCGACGTGCTCGTCGAAGGGCTCAACAAGGCAGGCTGGCAGGTAACCAGTCCCAAGGCCACCATGTTCGTCTGGGCGCAAATCCCCGAGGCGTTTCGCGGCATGGGTTCGTTGGAGTTCTCCAAGCTGCTGCTCAACGAAGCCAAAGTAGCCGTTAGCCCCGGCATAGGCTTCGGCGATTACGGCGACAACCACGTCCGCTTCGCGCTCATCGAGAACGAAGAGCGTACCCGCCAGGCGCTGAGAGGCATCAGGCAGATGCTGGCGAAATCCGCGCTCGCACCGGTACCTAGCTAGAGATGCTGGGTGCCCCGGGGTCTCGATTTTGAGGCATGGAATGCAATCACGGCCGCTTCGCGATGATCGTCGATGCCTGCTGGTTAGCCATCATCCATGCCGCGGTTACTTTGCAGCGAAGCTCGATTAAGCTAACAATCCTCTGAAGGTCTCCGGCAAGATTTCGTGTGAAGATGGACTCGCGATGAGCGATCCGATTCCTCAACCTGCGGATTTCTTCAAGATTGTCATAGATTTCCTGCCTTGCCCGCTACCGCCGGGTCTCGCGTCAAAAGTTGAACTTCAGCGCGCCTTGCACAACGCGCGGCGCCGCCGCGCTAATGGCGTTGCCGAATGTCGAGCTGCCGATGTTGCCGTCAATCGATCCGGCGCCGTTGAACTGCGTGTGGTTGAACGCGTTGAAGGCTTCAACGCGAAACAGCAGCGACTTGTGCTCGGTGAGCGCCAGGTTCTTTGAAAGCGCCGCGTCGAAGTTATCAGCGCCAGGTCCGTGGAAGAAACGCCGCTTTGCAGTTCCCGGCGTGCCCAGCGCATTCTCGCTGAAGTCCGATGCTGCAAAATAGTTGTTGCCGTTGGTGCGGGGATTGCGGTTCAGCTTGAGCGCGCCGCCGCTGTAGTCGGGCTCGTCGATGCTGCTGTTGTTCACTCCATTGGGATTGGTGCCGATCAGCGAGTTATCTCCGTTGTTCGTCATCGTTACGGGGAAGCCGCTGGCAAGGCGCGTGATTCCTGAAACCGACCATCCGCGAATGAGACGATTCGGATGCGATAGCCGATCGAGGGGCAACTGGTAGTCGTAACTGAGCACGAAGTTGTGTTTCACGTCGAACGATGACAGTGCGTAACTGAGCGCGGGGTTGAAAGGATTGACTTCCTCGCCAATGTTCGACGACTGATCGAGTGATTTGCTGTAGGTGTACGCGGCAGAAAACTCGAGGCGCCCGCTGGTGTGCCGCGCGCTGAGCTCGAGCGCGTTGTAGGTGGCGTGGCCGATGTTGGATTGCAGAGCGTTGCTGCCGAAGTTCGATCCCAGCGGCCCGCGCGTTCCGTTCACCTGTCCGCCGCCGATGGGGTAATAGGTTGTGTCTTCGCCGCCCGCGCCGCAAGCGAGCGTGCCCGGCTGCACTTCGCTCTTTTTGCTGAGACTCATGCAAAGCGCGGGATTGCCCGCGTTGGGCTCGATGAGCACGCGTTGCTTGTGGCTCGCCGTGCCGATGTAGCTGGCGCTGAGCACCGTGTTCGGCCCGGCTTGCCGCTCGATCGACAGCATCCACTCTCCGGTGTACGGCACGCGGTTGTGAACGTCGTATCCCGGAATTCCGCTGATGGGCTCGTAGACGCTCCAGTCGATGTTGCCATCGGGATGGCTGCGCGACGAGTTCAACGGCGCAAACGTGTAGGGGAAGGGCTGTCCATAATTCTGCCCGTCAGCCGCACTCACAAACGGCGTTGCGAACAGCGGCTCAGCAGGACTGGTATAGGTGGTTCCGTAAGGTGCGTTGGCGGCCAGCACGCTGATTGAGAGCGCGTCGATGGCGGTGTAGAAATTGCCGAAGCTGGCGCGAATGCTGGTGGTTCCCGAATTGCCCACGATCTTGCCGAACAGGCCTCCGGCGTTAACTTGCGGCGACCACGCCACGCCAACACGCGGCGAAAGTCCAAGGTTGTCAATCGGCGCCAGTGTGCGCGGAACGCCGGGATCTCCGGGAAACAAAATCCCTGCCGGCGCTCCTGGAAACACAACCGACTGCGCGCCCGCGTCGAACGTAGAAATCTGATTGTATTTTTCAGTCCAGGGAGCAATGCGGTCCCAGCGAAGGCCGTAATTCAACGTCAGGCTCGGCCGCGCATGCCAACTATCCTGCGCAAACAGGCCGACGTATTTGTTGCGCGCGTAGAACGGATTCAGCTGGCTCTGGTTGTACTGGCTGGGCACGCCAATCAGAAAATCCGCAAAGTCTACTCCGGTTTCAGTGCCCGAGAAAACAAAGCTGCCGTTGAACTGCGCGATTGGATGCGCGTTCACCTGGTCGGCGTGAAACTCCGCGCCTATCTTCGTGGTGTGGCTGCCCAGCACTTTTGAGAAAGTGTCGGATGCCTGGTAAGTATCATTCGCCTGGATCAATTGATTTGCCGCGGCGCCGATCGAGTAGCCGTTGAAGTTGAGGTTCTCAACGCCCTGGCCCTTGGGATCGAGAGCCACAATGCTGGGTGTGCCGTCGGCATTCGCGAAGCCCTGCGACACCAGGCTCACCCCGAGTCCACCTACCGGCTGCCCAAGGTTGGTAATGTCGCGCAGGTAGCTAAGGTGCGCCTCATTCACTGTTGTGGCGTTGATCGTCTTGGTTGCGCCGACCGCCAGCAGTTGCGCCCGGCCCGTGGTCAGCGCGTCGAAGCCCGGAACGCTGGCCCCGCTCTGTGCCGTGGGATAAGGATTATCCAAGTTGAAATCGTCAATAAAGTAGTAAGCCGACAGCAGCCCCCAGCGTGTATTCGCATCCACACGCGCGCCCGCCTTGTCGTCGCGCACCGACTGGTTATACGCCGATGTTGCAAAGCCGTTGCCATTATTCGGAACCGGAATGTACGTCAGCAGCCGTTGCGCCGGAACCGACCACGCGGTCTTCGGGATGGTCGCATTTCCAAACACGCATTGTCCCGCCTGTGCGTCTGCCTCAGTACAGCCGTTAAAGTAGTACGATTCACTCGGCGTAACCGTATAACCCAGCTTCTCGGTCAGCAGGTCGGCAAATTTTTGGCCGCCCACGGTTCCCGTCAGCAGCGTGTTGCCCTTGCTGTCAACAAAGTCTGCAAGGTTACCCGCGCGGTCATTGCTCGATGGCACGCTGATCTCGCCCGTATCGATGCCCTGCGTTTGCCGGGTGCCCTGGTAGTCGGTAAAGAAGAACAGCTTGTCGCGGCGAATTGGCCCGCCAAATGTTCCGCCAAACTGGTTTTGCCTGTAAACTCCGCGCGTGGGCGAAAAGTAGTTACGCGCATCCAAAGAGGTGTTGCGCAAAAAATTGAACGCGTCGCCGTGGAACTCGTTGCCGCCGTTCTTTGTCACCACGCTCACCTGTCCGCCGCTGAACTCCCCATACTCGGCGTCAAAGTTGCTGGTCACAATCCTGAACTCGGCGATCGCATCCAGGTTGGGAATAATCGCGGTGCCGGCGTTCACGTCTTCCTCGGCGTCGCTGCCATTCACGCTGAAGAAGTTTGCCGTTTCCCGCTGCCCGTTCACTGAAATCGTTCCGGGGTTAAGCGTTCCCGAGGGATCCAGAATCGTCGCGCCCACATCCTGCACGATGTCGGCGCCGATGCTGGTCGAGGGAGCCACTCCGGGCTGCAATGCAAGCAGATCGGTAAAGCTTCGCCCATCCAAAGGAACAGAGGCCATCTGCCGCCCGCTGATCACTTCTCCCGTCTGCGTGCTCACAGTCTCTACATGCAGCGCGTTGTCGGTCACCGTCACCGTCTCAGAGTTTTCGCCAATCGCCAGCCGGCAGTCGAGCGTCAGCACCGCATCGGTATCAAGCACAATGTCCTCGCGCTTATAGCTTCTGAACCCCGTAGCCTGCACTTCAAGCTCATAGCGGCCAACCGGCAAAACAGGCAAGGTGTAATATCCGCTCGCATTGGTGTGCGTCTCGTGCGAGATCCCCGTGCCCGGCTCCCGCGCCGTCACATCCGCGTTCGGCACCACGCTTCCCGACTGATCTTTCACCGATCCTGAAATGCTCCCCGAGACCTCACCAAAGGCAGCGCCGGCGAGCAGCAAAAAAATGCTGGCCAGTTGAATTGCAAATCGGCGATTTCTGCCCGACCGTACCATTCTTGAATTCCTTTTCGTTTTCTTGCCGCCTGCGGCTTCCCGAAGAAACCCACGCGAAGCGGCCAAATATACGACCGATTTGGTCGCCCTTAGCTTCTTCTTAATATACGACAAATTAGGTCGGCGTTCTTTGCAGTGATATAAATCACACCATTTTGTGGGATGGTCCAGGTTTGGTTCTACATAACTGCCTTTAAATCTGCGACTTCAGATAAATTTTCAGCAGCACCCCAAAACACAATGGGCGACTTCGTCATGAGACGAAGTCGCCGATCGTGTCTTGCTCGATGTTCGAACGCCTGATGGCTAGAACGACAGCTTCAGCGCCAGCTGCATCAGCCTGGGATTGTTGACTGTTGAGTTGACGGCGCCGAATCCGATTGCGTTGATGTCGGCTACTGGCGCGCCGAACTGCGGATGGTTGAAGAGGTTGAAGAACTCCGCGCGGAAGTTCAAACCTATATTTCTTTCTGTGTTCAACGTGAACTGCTTGATGATTGAGAAGTCGGAGTTAACAAAATCGGGTCCGACAACCGGAACGCGAGCCGCATTGCCAAGCTCGCCCGCAGCGGGAGAAGTGAAGCATGCGGCGTTGATCCACTGGTGCATGCCGTGATTCGCCGCGTAAGGATTGCAGCCCGAAGCCTGGTCGGGCCGGTTGAAGTTGTTGTCGTTGCCGCCGGTGTTGAACGTAGTTCCGGACTGGTTGTTGGTGTCGATCAGCGGAACCGGGAACCCTGAAGAGACTCTTTCGATGACGGTGGCCTGCCAGTTGCCGAGAAGCGCCTCGGTCACAGGCCTCCAGTCGCTGCCGATCGCCTTGCCCTTGCCGAATGGCAGATCGTAGATGACGCTGCCGATGAAGCTCTGATCGAGGTTGATCTGGGAGAGCGACCAGTCAAGATTCTGCCAGTTGGGCAGCGGGTAGTAAGGTGCGCTCAACTCAGAGCCAAGGCCGTCTGACAGTCCGTTGTCGTAGGTCTTGGAGTAGGTGTAAGCAACCAGCGCGTAAAGGCCGTTCTTGGCCGTCTTGGTTTCGGCCTTGAGCTGGAGCGAGTTGTAGTGGGTTTTGCCGATGTCGCCGAGCATCAGAATCGCGTTGTAGTTTGGCGGGTTGTAAGGATAGAAGTATGGACTGCCGTCAGGATTGCAGCCGATGGTATATCCGGAGATGCTTCCGCAACCGGAGGGGCTGCTGGTGTTGAGATCGTTGCCGCCTGACAGGATGTGCCCGCCGGTTGCGCCGGCATAGCCCGCGGTGAGCAGAACATTGCCAGGCAACTGACGTTCGACGTTGGCGTTATATTGGTGAACCCGGCCGGGCTGGTAGTTCTGCGGCATGTAGTTGAACGTGCCTTCGTAGCTGGCCACATTTTGCGGAGTGGGCAGTGATGGAAAGCCGTTGGAGAGCGTAAAGCCCGACGCCGGAGACGAGCCCAGCTCCGGAGTCTGCCCGGGTAATGATGCGCAGAATGAACTGCCAAAGGCGCAGCCCGTGGAATAAGTAGCGGGGAGCTGATCGGACTCGCCGAGGTTGGGTGGATTCTGCCATAGGCCCTGCGCGCCCTGGCTCCAGGCCGAATCGTGATAGATGCCAAAGCCGAGTCGAAGGACGGTCTTATCGCTGCCCATCACCTTCCAGGCAAGTCCGACGCGGGGCTCGTAGGCGCCCTTGTACATATTGATGCCCGCCGAATTGCCTACGCCGTTCTGGCCGGCAATCAGGAGCGCTCCGGTTTGGGGAATGTAGTCTGAAATGCGGTTATGGATTTCGGTCTCGGGAGTGGTCATATCCCACGCCAGGCCCAGGTTGAGGGTAAGAGAGGGCTTCACGCGCCAGTCATCCTCGACAAAGGGGCGGATGATTTTCCAGCGGCGGCCGGTGACCGGGCCGTCGTAAGTTTGATCGTGGACACCCAATCCTGACATTCCCATCAGCAAATCGGCCTCGCCATTGCCGGGGGCAACGCCGGCACCGGTGAAGTTTCCGAAGAGCCCGACGATCCAGAAGCCGTCAGAAAATTCCTCGGTGCCGACGTTCATCTGATTGTCGCGGAGATCAATTCCGGCATGGATTTCGTGTTTGCCGCGGATGAGGTCGAGATCGTCTTTGAAGGAGAAGATGTTGGTGCCGCCCTGAAATGGAGAGTAACCGCGATCGCCGAGGGACCAGTACCCGCCAATGACTTCAGTGGAAGGCACGCCCTGGCTGTATGAGCCCCCCGGAAGAGCCGTACCGGAAGACGAGCAGCCGAGATCGGCGTTTGGAATTGAGAAGGTTGCCGCCCCGCAGGTGAAGTTACCCAACGAAGCAATGTAGTCGAAGATGCGGTCGTAGCCCACTGTGGCCTGGTTGAGCGTGGTGGGCGAGAACACGTGGCTCCAGCCGATGCCGATGTTGCGAGCATGGTTGATCAAGTTCTCGTTGCTGCCGAAGGCGTTGGATTCAGCGAGTCCCGATACTCCAGGCCCCGATGCGCCGCCGGGGACAAAAGAGAATGCCTGATCGTAGCTGAAACGTGCAAAGAGATTGTCTGAAGCGGTAAGCGTGTCGTCGAGACGGGCATCGAACTTGGTTTCGTTCAGCGAGCGGACAGGCTCGTTGACAAAGTTGTATCCGGCGGAAGGATTGTTGGCGTTTGCCAGCGGATAGATGTTCATCATGTTCTGCCCGACCGGATCGATGAGGTTGGAGGGGATTTTGTTGCAATTGACTCCCGGGGCCTGGCTGCCGTCGGCGTTTGCCATGATGGGGTTGCCGGAGCTGTCGCACTGGAAGTATGGATTCGCCGCGCCGACCATATTTGGATTGGCGATGGGGTACTGTACGGTGTTGCCATTCGAATCCAAAACCGGATTGCCGAAGGGGTCGAGCGAAAAGTCGCCGCCGCGCATGCCCGTTCCAGGAGTCGAGCCCGAAGGCGAAGTGCCTGAAGGTACCAGGCCGGTGAAAGTGATTCCTTCGCGCTGAAATTTCTGTTCGCCATCTACGAAGAAAAACAGCTTGTTGTGGCGAATGGGCCCTCCGACGGAGCCGCCGAACTGGTTGAGATTGAACTTGGGAGTTGTGGTGTCAAAGTCGCCCTTGGCGTCGAGGTCGGTATTGCGGACAAACTCGAAGAGCGATCCGTGGAAATCGTTGGTGCCGGATTTTGTGGTGACCAGAACTGTAGGGCCGGCGCGCGTGCCAAATTCGGCGGAGTAGGTATAGGTAAGAACCTTGAACTCCTGAATGTCGTCGATGGACGAGAAGACGCCGATGCCGCCGGCGGTGAGCTCGTTGTTGTCAACGCCGTCAAGCAGCCAATCTGTACTGTTGGGGCGCGAACCGCCTACCGATAACGAAAACGAGCCGCGAGCGGCTACTTCGCTGTCGCTGCCCTGGGTGAAAAAGCTGTTGGGGTTGGTCTCAGCAGTAGCCCCGGCAGTGAGGGTAGCAAGTTGCACAAAGTCGCGGCCGTTGAGAGGCAACTGCGTTACCTGCTGCGAGGTGATGACCTGCCCGAGCGAGGGATTGGCAGTTTCAACTGCGACAGCATCGGCGGTCACCGCGACATTGGTCACCACCGTTGCCGGCACCAGCGAGAAATCAAGTTCGCGAGCTTCGTCGACCTGGAGGCGCAAATCTTTTGATTCCGCGCTCTGAAAGCCCGTCGCATCGACGCGAACGCTGTAAGTGCCGACAGGCAGCAGCGGGATCAGATAGTGTCCCGCATCGTCTGTTTTCGCGCTGCGAGCCAGGCCGGTAGTCTGAGAGGTGACCGCAACTGCAGCTCCAGGCACCGCGGAGCCTGATTTATCGGAGACATTTCCGGAGAAACTTCCAGTCGCCTGGCCATGTGCGGCCGGAGAAAGGACGACTGCGATAACGCAAGCAATTGCGAGAAGGATTAGTTTATGGAATCTGCGATCGGCCTGGCCTTTGACCGGTCTACACTGCAAGCGAAACATCGTGTTTTTCATAGTCAAACCCCTTTCGACAACGCGGGTGAGGTAACTACTGCATCGAATGTGCTCCACTGATTTACTTGACTGTATGAATTGGCCTGTTGAAAGTCAACCCTCGTCTATGCATCTCGCGGTCGTCATGGCGGCATCAAAGTGGGCCGGGCTGGAGCATTTTCGAGATGCCTTCTTCGCAATGTCCGCTTTTGAACACTGTTTCTCAACTGTGAACGTACTTCTGCAATGCTGAGGCGTCTAAGTTCTTGTTTTCAAGGGTTGCCGCGAGAATTTTTGTGGAACGTAACGTGCTTTCCCGGAGTGCAAGCCGAAGTGTGTGTGGAGGGATTGATCGATGCGGGTACTGCTTCAGGACGTAACCTACGCGCTGCGCCAGCTGCGCAAGACGCCGGGCTTTACCATCACCGTTCTGCTTACGCTGGCGCTGGGCATCGGCGCAAACTCGGCGATCTTTACGCTGGTGAACGCAATCCTGCTGCATAACCTGCCGGTGACCGACCCCAAGACCCTCATCCGCATTGGCGACCAGGATGACTGCTGCGTGAACGGCGGCTGGCGCGACGACGGAGATTATTCGCTCTTCTCGACCGACACCTATTACATGTTCAAGAAGAGCCTGCCGGAGTTTGAAGATCTTGCGGCTATGGAATCGGGCTACGCATGGCGGCCGATCACGGTTCGCCGCGCGGGGCCGCAGACCGTGGCCAAGTCTGTGATGGGCACCTTTGTTTCCGGCAACTACTTCAGCGTTTTTGGGCTCTCGCCTGCAGCGGGCCGCCTGTTCTCTGACGGCGACGACCAAAAGGGCGCGCCCATTACCGCCGTGATGAGCTACGACGCCTGGCAACAGGATTATGCGGGCGACCGGAGCGTAGTGGGCAGCACCTTTTACATCAACACCAAGCCGGTCACGGTTATCGGCATAGCTCCCAAGGGGTTTTACGGCGACCGCATCGACACCAATCCGCCCAAGTACTTTTTGCCCATGAATGCGATGGACCCGGTGATCGGCGCGCCGTACTTTAACGATCCCGATAGCCAGTGGGCTTACATGATCGGCCGCGTGAAGCCTGGAACCTCCATCCCCGCGCTTCAGGCCAAGGTCAGCACGCTGCTCAAGCAGGAATTTGCGACGCTCAAGACATACGCCGATGAACGCGCAAAGAAGGTGCTTCCCCGTACACACGTGGTGCTGACGCCTGGCGGCGGCGGTATCCAGAACATGCAGGACAATTACAAGGACCACCTCAAATTGCTGCAGTGGATTGCGGCGCTGGTTCTCCTGGTGGCCTGCGCCAACATTGCCAATCTTCTGCTGGTGCGCGGCATGAGCCGCCGCGCGGAGTTATCGATTCGCTCGGCCTTGGGCGCGCAACGCAGCCGCATTGTGGGCCAGCTACTTACTGAGAGTGTGCTGCTTTCGAGTATGGGCGGGGTGCTGGGGCTCGCAATCTCATACATCGGGGCCCACGCGCTGCTGGCGCTCGCCTTCCCCAACCAGCAAAACATGCCGGTGAATGCCTCGCCTTCGCCCCTGGTGATCGGCTTTGCGTTTGGGCTATCGCTGGTTACTGGAGTCCTATTTGGTTTGGCTCCGGCGCTGATGGCTGCGCGGACTCAGCCTGCTGAAGCTCTGCGCTCGAACGCGCGCACCACGGCCCACGGCGCATCGTGGCTGCAGCGCGCGCTTGTGGTTTTGCAGGCCGCATTGTCTCTGGTGCTGCTGGTTGCGGCGGGGCTGTTTGCGCAGAGCCTGAACAAGGCTGAGAACGTGGACATGAAGCTCGATGCAACCGACCGCTACATCGCCCACATCAATCCGCAGGCGGCCGGCTACAAAAACACTGAACTCGAACCCCTGTACCAGGCCATCGTTGACCACCTCCATGCGGTTCCCGGCGTAGTGAAAGTTGGACTGACCACTTACACGCCCATGGAAGACAACAACTGGGGCTCGGGCGTAAAAGTTCAGGGAGAGCCGGACCAGAATAAAGGCGCATCGTGGGTGAAGGCCACTCCGGAGTATTTCGACTCGGTTGGCACACACCTGGTGATGGGCCGTGGATTCACAAGGCAGGACACGCTGAACGCGCCATCGGTTGCGGTCGTCAATCAGGAGTTCGTCAAGCAGTTCTTCGGCAAGCGGAACCCTATCGGCCACCGCTTCGGCTATTCAGGGCCGGCCAAGATTCCGCAGGATGGCGCGCATGAAATTGTGGGCGTGGTGGAAGACACCACCTACACCAGCGTCTACTGGAAGGACCACGCCATGTATTTTCTACCGCTCACGCAGCGGGCCGGCGTGGCCAACGACCCTGAAAACCCTTTGGACCAGGACCAATCGATGTATGCGGGCGCAATCGTGATCCAGACGGGCCGTCCCATCCCCGGCTTTGAAAAGATTGTGGGCGAAACGCTGGCCGGCATCAATCCCAACCTCACCATTGTGAAGTTCCAAACATTCCAGCAGCAGATCGATGACCAGTTTATTCAGGAGCGCCTCATCGCGCGCCTCACTTCGCTCTTCGGCCTGCTCGCGCTTCTGCTCGCCTCCATCGGTCTCTACGGCGTTACCGCGTACACCGTTGTCCGCCGCACGCCGGAGATCGGCATCCGCATGGCGCTCGGCGCCGAACGCAGCCGCGTAATTGCCATGGTGATGCGCGGGGCCATGATTCAAGCGGCTGCGGGGCTCGCGATCGGCGTGCCAGTGGCCATGCTTTGCGTGCGCTACGTCAAGTCGCAGCTCTATGACATTACCAGCGTCAACCTGACGGTGATGATCGGCGCTATTGTCACGCTTGGGCTGGCAGCCGCAATTGCCGGGATCATTCCAGCGAGGCGTGCCGCGTCAATCGATCCCGTGAGAGCCTTGCGGATTGACTGAGCCGGGCTTTGTACGTGCTGTTAGCTGAAAGCCGCAATCGGCCCAAGCCCGTTACAATGTGTCTGTGCCCGATCAAGCGTCGCAGCCCATTATTATTGCCGAGAATCTGACCAAGGTTTACGCGCAGGGCCGCATCCAGGTGGCGGCTGTGCGCGGGGTATCGCTCACCGTTCAGCCGGGCGAGTTTGTGGCCATCGTCGGGCCGTCGGGCTCGGGCAAATCCACGCTCTTTTATTTGCTCGGCGGGCTTACCAGCGCCACTGAGGGCCGGGTGGTGATTGACGGCGTCGACTTTGCCACGCTGAGCGACTCGGAACGCACCAAGCTGCGCAAACACCGCATCGGTTTCGTCTTCCAGAAGTTCAACCTGCTGCCCACGCTTACCGGCATGGGCAACATTGAGATTGCCCACGCAATCAGCGGCGGAAAAGAGCCGCTGGACCTCAAGTATCTTGACCACCTGTGCGACATGCTCTCGATCAAGGGTCGGCTGGACCACCGGCCAAGCGAGCTGAGCGGCGGCGAGCAGCAGCGCATTGCCATTGCGCGCGCTCTTATTACGCGGCCGGCGATTGTGCTGGCCGACGAGCCCACCGGCAACCTCGACACCAAGAACTCCGACGCGGTGCTTGAGATGCTGGCGCGCTCAAACCGCGAGCTGGGCCAGACCACGCTGATGATTACGCATAATCCTGAGGCGGCGGCGATTGCAGGCCGCATCCTGTACATGCGCGACGGGCAGATGGTGCGCGAGGAAAAGGGCGCCGGGGGACGGCTGGCTGCGGTTTGACCCGGTTTGGGCCGCCCGGTATACTCAAGGTTGCGTTGCAAGTGGTATCCAGTGAATGTAGTACGCCAGCGTCCGCCGCATAGTGGCGAATTTCCTGCGGGAATCGAGCCATAAACCCCGGAAACTGAAAGTCAACTGGAGAGCCGCTCGAAGCGGGAGTAGCTCAGTGGTAGAGCATCGCCTTGCCAAGGCGAGGGTCGCGAGTTCAAATCTCGTCTCCCGCTCCAAATCGCCCTCCGGCCCCTGCCGGGTTGGCTACGGCAGATTTGGAACGCATCCCGGAATAGAGGCAGCCCTGCCAAGGCGCGGTACCCAAGTGGTAAGGGAGAGGTCTGCAAAACCTTTATGCGCCGGTTCGATCCCGGCCCGCGCCTCCAAACTTTCTCCAGTAAAGTCAATACTTTCATACGATTAAGGGCGTTTTCCACAGCCATC
>Ga0182016_10000894_pt1 | contig 36868 bp, 26 predicted proteins | sample 712S2MmetaG_FD_120491 | JGI IMG/M metagenome (GOLD analysis project Ga0182016, IMG submission 120491) | Permafrost microbial communities from Stordalen Mire, Sweden - 712S2M metaG | ecosystem: Environmental > Terrestrial > Soil > Wetlands > Permafrost | place: Sweden: Stordalen | collected...
CTTGAGCGACACCTTGACGCCGACATTGTCGAGCTTCAGGCGCACCGACATTGGAATGCAGTAAAGCGCGCCGGCGAAATCCGATTCGAAGTCGAAGATGACGTCGGCTTCGCCCAAGCGTTACAGCCAGCCGAGCTTGCGCAATAGGAAGTACAGCAGGACCAGCGTGATCGCGAACGAGACGCCGGCAATCATCAGCACTTTGCTCAGCCCCGATCGGCCGCTGGATTCCTTGAAGACAGCGGCAGCGCCGCCGGTCGGAAGCTGGAATATGCACTCCACTGTCCCAAACGAAATGCGGTCGCCGGAGCCCAGATAGCTGACGTTGCAGCGCTTGCCATTGACGAAGGTGCCGTTGGCGGAGAGCTGATCGACCACTTTCCAGCGCTTGCCCTCGCTGACGATCTTGGCGTGCAGTGCCGATACGCCGACGCGCTTGATCAGAATTTCCCGCTCGCCCTCACTGCCGACGGTCCATTCCTTTTTCTCGGTCGAAGTCGCTCGCAGCTGCACGCGCATGGCCCCATCCGGGTTCCCCGGTACGATCAGCAGCGGGGTATCGACGTTGCCGAGCGGATCGGCCGCGGCCGCGCTCGATTGCATGCGCCGGCGCTCGGCTTCCATCTGCTCGGGGGTCATGAACTGCGTCTTGGCGCCGCCGTGGGCGGCCGCATTATCGACCCAGCCGGCAGGCACCTTCGCGCGGCCGCCATCGGCGATCACTTCCTTGGGTGGCAGCGCACGACGAACGGTCAGGTCACCCTTGGGCGCCGGAGGCTCCTCGATATGGAAGAGATATTCCTCCACGTCGAAGCGCACGCGATCATTGGTATTCAGCTTGACCTTGGCCTCGATGCGCTTGTCGTTGACGAAGGTGCCGTTCGTAGAGCCGAGGTCCTGCACCGATACGCCATCGTCCGCGACCGTGAGCAATGCATGCTTGCGCGACGGACTGCCTTCAACGATCTTCAGGCCGCTCTCGGCGCTGCGTCCCACGGCGACCTCGCCGCTGAGCGGGATCTCCGGGCCGTCCGGCAGCTTCTTGAGCGTGAATTTCCTGTCGGCCATATGTTTTCAGGATCCGAACTCTAATGCCCGGCGTGCAATCGCCAGGCAACGATCAAAACTGCCGCGGCCAGCACCACGCCGGCCAGCGCGGCGATCCAACCGATGACCGCCGTGTCGATCCGGGTGAGTGACGCCATCAGGCCCTTCGACGGCGGACCTTCGTGCTGCACGACCACCGCGCTGGTGTTGTCGCGCCCGCCCTTTTTCAAGGCTCCATCGACAAGCTGCTGCGCCGCCTGCTGCGGACTGGTGCTCGACTCCAGAATATGCGCGATCTCGCTGTCGCGCAATTCCACCGGCACGCCGTCACTGCAGAGCACTATCCAGTCGCCCCGACGCAGCTTCTGTGTGCGCTCGGATGGTACCGGAGTGCCCATTCCCAGAGTCTGCAACACGACGCTGGCGTTGGGATGGCTGCGCATCTGCGTCTCTGTCAGCGGTTCGGTTTCGCGCAGAGCCTCGACGAAGGAGTGGTCGCGCGTGAGCCGCTGCAGCTCTCCCTGGCGCCACAGATAGGCGCGGCTGTCGCCAACCCAGACGATGCGGCAGTCGTGGCTGCTGATCTGCGCGCAGACTACGGTGGATCCCATGCGGCGATCGCCTTCGCCTTGCTGCGCGGCTTCGCGTACCACTTCGTGCGCCTTGAGCACGGCGGCGGGCAGATCCATCCGGCCGATCTGCGCGAGCAGCGTTTCCTTGACCAGGCGGCTTGCCTCCTGGCCGCGCGAATAGCCGCCCATGCCGTCGGCCACAAACCAGAGCTGATGCTCCTCATCCCAGCCAACCACATCCTGGTTGTCGCCCTCCCGGGCGCCCGGATCTGTCACTGCGGCGAACTGATTCACGATCTCAGAACTGATTGAGGGCGCCGCGCGCGACGCCGGCGAATTGCGTCGGATCGAACCCCGACGGACTCTTGACCGCGTTATAGAACGCGTCGAGCGTGGACATGCGCCGATCGTGATCCCGCGCGGCATAGCTCAGGCTGTCGACGGCCATCACCACCTGCTCGGCAGCGGCAAAGTCGCTGGCCTTGTCGTCGGCGGCATAGCGGATGACGGTCTTCCGGACCTTGGCTATTTCCTCGGCCGAGTACTGCTTGCGCGCCCAGCCGTCATGGGCATCGATCCACGCATGTACTTTCTGCGCTGCCGCGCGCATCGATGCGAGGTCCACCTGCCCTGCATGCACCAGCGCGTCGGTATCGCCGACCAGTTCAGACAGCGCATCGGGCGCCAATACTTCCGTAATCGCCTGGATGGTCACGAGCTGCGAGCGCTGCAGGCGCAACGTCCCGGGAAGGATGCCATTGCCGGCGCGCGCGCGTGTCCAGCGCGGCTTCTCCATCGGATGGTGGCAGCTGACGCAGTCGTAGAGCGCAAAGTCCGGCAGGAAGCTGTCCGGGACAGTGGCCCGCGTCTGCAGCAGCTCCAGGTAGCGCCGCGCGTTCTCGAGCTGACCCGTTACCCACAGGTTCATGTCATCGATCTTGCCTTTGCGCTGTATATAGTCGGCATCGATCTGCACGTGCGCAGGCTGATTGAAAGTATACACCTGCAGCTCGAAGCGCAGGCGCGGATGGCCCGCCCCCATGATCATATGGGTGGCAAATTTGTCCTTGGTTCCCATATGGCAGGAGAGACAAAGCTCCGCGCGGCGCAGCGGCTGCTCGCTCGGATACATGCCGCGTGCGAGATTGTCGGCGTGAGTCGCCGTCTTCTGCGTATGCGTCTCGATCCATTTCTCCGCGCCGCCATGGCAGGCCTCGCACGCGACGCCATCGGTGAGCTGGAACTTTGGCCCGCGGTTGCTGACATTGTCGGCGTGACAGTCCAGGCAGATCTTGGCGGCCGCAGCGCTGGCCAGACCGAGCTTGCCGGCGATTGACTGCGACAGTTGATTGCTGAGATCGCGATATGCGCGCGAGTGATGGTCTTCATGCGACCAGGTCGTGTACTCATTCAACTGGACGTTGCGGTCGTTTTGCGCCTTGAGTTTGCCGTGGCACACGCTCGAGGCGCAGGTCGCCACGCCAAGATGCTTGTAGTCCGCCGGCGGCGCATCGGCCGCCAGGGCCGAGCCGCCGATCAGCAACGCCATTGCTGCGATGATGGACCGCATCGTCAATGAGCGGGCTGCAGCGCCTGCGCGGTCTGCTTGGGGCTAGCTGCCGTGTCGCGGACATACCAGGGCTTGCCCTGGGCATCCAGATAGAGCTGCTGGGTCTCCTCGTTGCTCAGGGCGCGCGTGCCGCGCCGGCCGAATACGGCGATCTGGTTGCCGGTCTCATCAATTGCGCGGTCGCGATCGAGGCCCTTGGACAGACTCAGCGCCGCTTTCGAGGTCGCGTAACTCGCTATCAGCGCAGGCTTAGGCTCGGGACTGAAGCCATAGAACTTCGGCTGTGACTCGGGGGAGGTGAGCTGCAGCACTTTGAGACCGCCGCTGCCGTCGGCGACATAGGCGAACAGCGACGCGTTGGTTGAGGCGACCACGACATCGCGGCTGTCGGTGAGCTTGCCATCGGCGTTGAAGCGCTGCTGCTCGCGTATCGCCTCCGGATGCTCGACATTGACGATGACGAGGCCCTCTTTGCGCGCGGCGACGTAGGCATAGGTGCGGGCAACATAAACGCGTTGCGCATCGGCGATGGCGACGGCGTTGTTCGGCACCAGACGCGGGCTATCGGGATGGGTGACATCCACGACTTCCAGCCCATGCGCGTCGGTCACGAACAGATAGCGGAACTGCAGCGCGCTGGCACGCGGATCATCCAACGCCAGCTGCGCAACCAGCTTAGGGTGCAACGGATCGTCCACGCTGACGATGACCAGGCCTTTGGGCGTCGTGATGTAGATGTAGTAGCCGCCAATGGTCAGGTGCCGTGCGCCATTGAGCACGCCATCGGGGTTCCAGGTTACGGCGCGCCTGAGGAAGTTATTGCGCGGATCGCCGTCGACCAGCGTGTTGATGTTGGTGAGTATCAGGCCTTCGCGCGCATCGGTGATGTACGCATAATCGTACATCGGGTGAAACGGCGACTCCTGGTTGTCCACCCGCATCTTGTCCCCGACGTTGCGCGCCGGATTGATTGGCTGGTTAGTCGGCAGCGCCACGCAGGTCGCATCACCCGAGCCAATATGGGTGTTGTCGCCCAGCGGACTGAACGGCGTGGTCACGATGGCCTCGGACACACCTTTATTGGCGACGCTGGCCACGTCGTAGACGCGCATGCCGCGATGGCCTTCGGCCACGTACAGATATTCGCCGCGCAGCTGCAGGCACTGTGCCTCTCCGGCCGAATGCTGGGTGGCGTGCTGCAGCACGCGATCGCGCTTGAGATGAGCGGCGTACCAGTCCGGGTACGCGTAGCGGTGCAGGTAGCTGCCGATGACCGCCTGGGGCTCATCCCACTCGGTGACGGTGACTGCATTGATCTCGCCGGCGCCGCCGACATAGGCGTTGTAGCCGATGAAATTGATGAAGTTGGTACCGTACATCAACAGCTGCGCCATGATGGCGTTGTTGTCGTTATTCGCCGAGATATGGCAGTCATCGCAGGTCTTGGTCTCGACCTTGCGCTCGGTGTGCGGATAGTGCGCGTTGAATACCTGGCTGCTGTAGCCGCTCGCGGAAATAGGCGCCTGCTGGACGTAGATGCGCTCGCGGTTCGAATTGGTCGAGGACAGCACCAGTGCCGAGCTCGATCGGAATGGCGCGATCTTGCCGCCCGCCGCGGTCTCGCGGCGCCCCAGCATGAACATGTCGTCGCGGGCGACCTGCGGGTTGTAGGTCGCGTAGTTGCGCGTCTCCCCTCCTTCGTAGTGATGGCGGGCGGTCTTGTTGTTGGCCTCGATCGGCAGATGACAGCCCCCGCAACTGGTGGTCCACGAGGTGTGGCAGGTGTAGCACTCCATGTTCTTGTCGCTGTGCGCCAGGGCCTGAACCGGGACGCTTAAGCCCCAGTCCTGTTTAGAGGTGTCGCGGCTCATGAGCTTGGCGCGCGCGGCCTTCTCGTTGTAGGCGGGATTGCCGGGAGTCACCGAGTCCTTGACCAGGCTCACCTGCCATTCGAGCTTGGGATCCAGCATCGAGCGCTGGTAGAACTTGCCATCGATCCACTCGAAGCGCCGCCTGCCGTCCGGCGTGCGCAGCGCCATGAGATCGACGCCGCCATTGAGCGCGGCCGGCCCCGAGGTATAGGCATTGGGATAGCTGCTGACCGTGCCATGGCAGTCCTTGCAGCCGATTTCCACCGCCGCCGCCACCTCGCCGTAGATGTGGCCGTTGCCGTGATTATCCTGCGAGTAGTGGCAATCCACGCACTGCATGCCCACATCGACATGCGTCGATGCCAGGTGCACGGCTTTCTGAAATTTCTGCGGATCGTCATCCGCCACCATGGCGCCCTTGGCATCGAGCAGATTGCCGGCGCGGTCGCGCTTGAACACGGCGCGGAAATTCCAGCCGTGCCCGTGATAGTCGGCGAACTGGGTATCCTTGAGCATCGGATTCAGGTCGGCGACGCCACGCAGGAAATCCACGTCGGCCCATTTTCCGCGCGGCGCCGCACCCTCGGGATTCCGATCGAGCACTTCACGCATGCGCTTGGCGGAGGGGTACTGCTGCTTGTCGGGCCACATCGCCGGCGCGTCGGACTCGTAGTCCCACATGGTGTAGCCGAGCATGCTGTTCATGAACATATTGGGCTGGTGCATGTGGCAGACCATGCACTGACTGGTCGGCACCGCGCGCGTGAAGGCGTGCTGCACCGGATGACCGGAGGTCGAGTGATCGATGGTCGGGTCGAGCGTCTGCGAGGTGCCGTCGTGGCCGGCCGAGGCGTAGACGCTCGAGTGCTTGGGGTCCTTGTCGTTGGCGTAGACCACGTGACAGGCCGCGCAACCCGACTGGCGATAGTCGCCCGGCTGATCGTTGGTGCCGATAAACCAGAGATTCGGGTCGTTCAGGCGCGTCTTGGTGATGTTGATGACCGGCACGGCAATGCGTGCGCCGGTCCCCGGACCTCGATTCGATGCGCGGAAATCCGGGCGGCCGGGCTCCTCGAGTTTTTGCAGTTCGCCGGTGGCATCCGGCAGCCCGGTCTCGGAGAAGATGTTGCCGGCGTTACGGCCACCGCGTTCGAAGATGCGGAATATGTCTCCCGGCTTGATCGTCTCCCACGAGGGCAGCGGCACCAGCGCGGGTACTATGCCGGCATTGAAGGCAGCCTCATGGTCCGGGATGACCGGACCCTTGATCGAGGTGCCGATGCCGTCGCGGCTGTAGGACTCGCCGAGAATGTAATTCTTGAAATCGAGAATGCCGTTGTTATAGGAGGCGCCACCCCAGAACATCGCGCTGGTGGCGTGCAGACTGCGCACCGAGGCCTCGATGATCTCGAGATGACACGCGCCGCAGGACTCCCGGACGACACGGAAATCCGACGGATTGATGAAACGGACGAATTCCGGCGCTTCGCGGTTGAGCAGCGTATAGCTGCGCTGCGGATTGGCGCTCGAGGGATAGTGCCACTCCGAGGGATAGCGCGGCAGCACGTGCGCGCTGTCCTGCGCCTTCTGATAGTCACTCGTCCCGCGCGTGATGCCTGCCGCCACGCTGACAGCCGCGTTGCCGCCATGGCAATCGGTGCAACCGAGATTGACCGCGGTGTTGGAATGCATGGTCGCGTTATCGGTCTGCGTGTGGCAGGAACGGCAACCATCGCCCTTGGCGGTAGCCGCTTCCGGCGACTGGCTCATGGGTGAGGGCGGCGCAGTCACGTAATGCCGCTCGATCGGTTCTCCAGCCGATGCCATAAAGGCAACCGCGAGACTCAGCAACGCAGCGGAAGCGGATCGCATGTGAGTACCAGGCATCAGTAGGCCAAGATTACGTTCAACAGAAAGTAGTTGGGATTCATGTGGGGAAACAGCGCGTCGAAACCACTGGCCGTGAACAGCCGCGCGTAGGAAGTGCGCAGCACGATGTTCTGCGACATCAGCGGCCGGTAAGTCAGCGAGATCGAGGCATCCTCGCCGACGTGCTTGCTGTCGATCGGCTGGTTACGCAGCGCCGCGAGCACGGCGGTATTGGCGAAATAGATTGTGTTGAGATTCATCGAGACGCGCAGCGTCGGTAGCACGTCGAGGTCGGCGCCGAGTCCGCCCAGCATGAGGCCGGGATTGTCGAAATTCGATTGGCCCTCACCCTTCGATGACCGCAGGTCCGGCAGCACGCCATTGCCGGAGGTCAACGTGACGCCACCGCCGCCGATCAGCGGCACGGCCTGGCTGATCCAGTAGCTGGTATCGCCTCCGGCGAATTGCGGGTTCTCGAACACCGCATCGAAGCCGGTGGCTTTGCGATCGTACGGGTTGCTATCGCCGGTGGCGTACAGCAGCGACAGGCGGGTCCGTATCCAGTCGAAATCGCGCGATATCTCCATGGCCGCAAAGGCGGCACTGATGTCGACTCGCGAATAGCTGAAAACGCCTGGCTGCTCATGGCCAGTGGCGTAATAGAACGATGCGGTGGCGTTGGTGCGGCCGAAATGACCATCGCCGTTGTAGCCCAGGTAGACGACATCGTAGTTGCGCTGCGCCTCCAGGCCGATCTGTGACGGCCGCACCAGGAAGCCATTGGAGTCGTAATGTTGCTCACCACCCTCGGTGTTGTGGTTGTACAGCACGGTTCCCTGTGAGGTGAAGCCGCGCACCGGCATGTCCTGCCAGTAGAGATTTGCCACCACGATATCGTCGTGACGCAGCGGCTGTGTCAGGTCGTTGAGCCCGCTGTTGGTATCCTTCTCGAGGCGGCGGAAGTAAGCCAGGTTGTACTGAAAGATATTATTGTCGCGCGTACCGAAGAAGCGGATGCCGAGCTGATTGTCCTGGAACAGGAAGCCGCGGAAGTCGCTCGAGAAGGGTTGAATGCCGATTCGAACGCTGTCGAAATCGAATCGTTCGGAGACCGTGCGCAGGCGCTTCTCGGCAAATGCGTTCTGAATGCCGATGAACTGGTCCGAACGCGTGGTGCCTTCGCGCGGATCGATGTTCAGCAGGCCGACTTCGTCGACCTTGGCGTAGTTGTAGTTGAACACCGGCGTCAACCGGAACTGCCAGTCCGGCGGCCGGAACACCGTGTCGCCCTTGTAGATCACGAAGTCGGTGGTGAGATTCTCCACCGCGTTGAATCCGCCGGTATGTCCGAACACATCGTTGCTGCCGGCACGCTCGGTCGAGGCGCTGCCCACGGCCGAGACGATGTCGCGGTACAGGAAGGTCGAATCGGAGATGGCGCTGATGTTGTAGAACCAGTCGCCGCTGAACGGCTTATCCGCCTTGAGCGAATTGCGGTTGTACGGATCGAGCGGGTTGTTCTTGTATCCGAGCGCATCGACGATGCGCCAGCGATCCGGCACCGGCACCGATTCGACGTAGTCGGCCAGCCCCGGCAGCGGAATCGGCGAGGCCTCGGGAGGCGGCCCGCGATCAAAACCGGGACGCTCGACCGGTGCTGCCTGTGACTGATCGGTCGCGGCGCCCTCAGGCGCATTCCTTTGCAGCTCCGGCGCCGATAATCGGTCCACCGGACAGGGCACCGGCACTGTGCCGGGCAGCCGTCGCTTGAGGATGCGGCCGGTGTCGTCCCGGTAACAGGTTTCGGCCTTGCTATCACTCTTGCCTTCCGTCTGCGCTCTCACAGGCAGAGCCACGCCCGCCACGACCAGCGCGGCCATTCCGCATGCGAGGGTACGATCAATACCCATCGCAGACGTTCTCCTGATCGCTGTTCAGAAACGGCGATTGCGGACACTGCACGTAGATCAGGCGCGTGCCCTGCGGCGAAAGCGTATCCGCTCGGCGGCTCTTGGGGGCCTGATTGACCGAGCCATTGAGCTTCGTGCTGGCGCGCTGCAGGCCCAGGAAGGCGACCATGTCGTCCTGGCTGACGCCATCGCCGGACACGCCGATCGCCCCGACCAGCGTCGCGCCGCGATATATCGGAACGCTGCCCGGAAAGATCTGCAGGCCGTTGGCCAGCCGCGGCGCTGCCGCCGTATTGGTGATTGTGGGTAGCGTTGCAGGCGATGACACGAGCAGTCCGGCGCCCGCACAGCCCTGCGGCACATCGGTGACGATGGACAGGCCGCCCGCATAGAGTACGTGCCGCAAAATAGCGTTTATCGAAAGATCAAGCTGCAGGCCCGTGGAGAACACGCTCCACTGCGATAGCGGCTTGCTGAATGGCCCATTCGCGGTTCCGTCGATGCCGTCGGGGAAAAATGGCCGCGACAGATTGCCGATTGCCCGATCGCTATAGGCGATGACACCATCTGCGAATGCAGTGCTGTCGCCATTGAATGCCTGTGCTGCGCTGATGTAGCTGCCCAGGGACACCCGGCCGTTGGAGGCGATGTCATCGCCGGTCTCGACTATCGAGACGTACTGCGCCGGCGGCAGCGAAGCTATGAACGACCCTGCAGTGCTCGAGGAGAGCAGCGCCGCCGTGCGCGCCTTTTGTAAAGCGACGTCGGCACCGAACAGCGGCGCATCCTGTGAGCGGACAAATCCCAGCGGTGTGCCAAGCGTGTCCACCACGGTGATCGAAACGCGCGCACTGCTGCCGAGCGGAAGGCGGATCTGGCCACGGGCTTGATTCGCAACACCAAGGGCGGACTGGAGAATCTGCAGCACCTCGGTTTGGGTCAGCGCATTGGCGCCATCCGTGCCCGCCTTGATAGGAAAGCGCGGCGCGTTCGCCGCATCGACCAGCACGTAGGCGTCCTGCCCGGGGAAATTGACCCCACCCTCCGGTCGCACACCCGATGCCGGTTGTCCAAAGGCCGTACCGGCGTGCATGAGGCCGTCGGCGTATCCGACAACCTTGATCAAGGTGCCATCCGCGCTGGTCAGCGAGGAATAGGGCGGCGCGCTGGCCGGATTCGCTGAGAGCGCGCTGTATTCGACGTTGGTGTAATGCAGGGACAGCCCGCCGGCCGTGATCTCATCGGCCCGGCGATCCACGGGTGCGCCGTATTGGTAGGTCGCGGCCATGGCGATGGCTTCATCGAGATCGATGGTTTGCGACGAAAAGTCGGCATCGATGCTGTAGAGACCGTCGGCGAGCACGCCGACACCTCCGACCACCGTACCGTCTTTGTATAGCGGAAAGCCGCCCGGATCGGCCGACAAGCCAAGCGGCGATCGCTGGGGCCCCACCTTGGGAGCGGTTCCGTCCGAGGACTGCACCAGGTCGGAGCAGGCGAGTTGACTGAACTGCACGCCAAACAGCGGCCCGCTGGGCGCCCCCTGGGTTCCCGGATCGAAATGCTGTTGCACGATCTGGCTGGCCGTGCGCGAGGAGAAGGCATTCCCCTCGCTGGACAGATACGCGCCAGTGATGGCCTTGGCGATGGCTGCGAGCCCGTCGATATTGACGGCGCTCAGATCCCCGCTCGCCGCGGGCAATTGCAGACCCTCGAGACCCGTATGTACCACCGAGGTGCCGTCACTGACCTGGCTGGCGATCAATACCTTGCGGCTGGCGGCATCTCCCATACGGTAGACAGCCAGCACATTGCCGACCCGATCCACGACCGCGATGGTGGCATGGAGGCTGCCTGCGTGGGCTTCCGCGACGGCTTGGGCAATCACCTGTTCGACGTCGGCGACGCTCAGAAATGTACTGGCGGTGGCGCAGCTTCCCGTGCAGCCGGCGCCACCGGAGCCGCCCGCGGCCGTACCGGTCGACACGACCGCCGGACCGCCGCCCCCACACGAGACGAGCGACGCCGCCAGCAAAGCCGCCAATATTCGCTGCAGTCCTATCACTGGACTTCGGTCTCCCTGCTACGGGCGATTATTGTCGTCGGATGATAGCTGTGGCAACTCGAACACTGCAGCGTCACCCTATCCGCGGTCAGGCGTTCACTGTGGCAGTCCAGACATTTCGGCAGATCGGGCACGAACACGTCCGCACTCGACTTGGATTGCCTGACCGCGTGGCACGAGAGACAGGCCGTATCGCCGCTCTTGTCTTTCTGCACCGCGTGCAGGCGATGGCTGAAATGCACGTCCGGGAAATAGTCGCGCGTCAGGCGCACCGGCGCAATCTGAAAGCGATCCGGCAGATCGGCGGCGTGCGTGTCGTTGACATTGTGACAGCTGGCGCAGCCGCGGTTCTTGAACTGGTTTTCGATTTCCGCCTGCGCCCGCTTCATGGCACAGGGAAAGGCCGGGCCGCTGCAGGGCGCCTCTTCGACGACCTGCTCGCCCGGCAGACGCCGGCGTTGCACCGCGGGCCTGACCGGGGTCGGATCCACCGCCTTGCGGGCAAAGTAGTCCTGGATCAGCAGAATGGCATCGCGCGGGCGGCCATGTGGCAGTACACGCTCGGGCGCGTCCGGATCGAAAGTGAGCTCATGACACGAGCCGCAGGAGCGCTGCATCGTGATCGGCACAAAGTGTTCGCCATCGGCATCGGGCGTGTGGCAATCGGCACAGCCGAGCGCGCCGCCGTCGCTGGTCCGGGTCACGTGCGCCGGGTCCAGATGCTGCCCGTGCGAGAACTTGAGATTGGATTGCTCCCGCGCACTGGCGATCGGCTCGCGCTGGGGCTGCCAGTCGATCAGCCCCGCGGCATCCGGCTTGGCGGCGGGCTTGAGCAGGCTGACCGTGAAGGCCGGATGGGCTTCACGCGAGAATCCGGTCACGGGTTTGACTTTGAGCGAACCGAAACGCGTGTCGGACTTCGCGTGACAATCGGTGCACAGCGCATCGTCGCGCACCACCAGCCCCGAGGTCGCGGCCTTGTGCTCCCGATGACATTCGGCGCAACGCAGCGTGGGACCGAGCTTTGTCTGTGCCAGGTGTGCGGCCTGAACATGATCGGCAATCGATTTGTGGCATTCGTGGCAGGCAGTGTCCTGCACATGGACGAATATCTGCTGATGGCAGCTGCTGCAGTGCTGCCCGGCCGCGAGCTCGTGCGCCGGAGTGAGCGGACCGGCGCTCCAGAAATGATCGCTCGGCAGCATCGAGGGCAGCGCGTGCCGCGCCCGCTGGGGGGCGATGCTACCCAGGGGCACGAGAAATCCGAGCAGCAGCACCAGCGCCGAGAGCCCCCACGCCGCACCGCGCTTGGATAACCAGGTTTCATTCAGGTCGGTGCGGAAGGCCTGCTCGTAGGCGCTCGCATCCACTTGCGCGTTCGCTTCGATTTCGATGGCGGCCTCGAACCCCGCTGGTGGCTCGACCAGGCGCAGCCGGTTGCCCCCGATTTCGGCCAGGTCGCCCACCTTGAGCGCCGCGGCGCTCGTGAGCGTGCCGTTGATCGCGACTGCGCAGCCGCGAAAGCAGCTGATCGACAGTTGCGCGCCGGCGCCGCGGATGGTGGCGTGTCGGGGTGCCACCCCGTCGCCCAGCAGCTGGATGGTGCAATCCGCAGCGCTCCCGACCGAGAGCGATTCGGCCGACAGTTCCGTGTCCTGGTACTCGATACCGCCATCGGCACCCTGACGCACTTGTCGCAGCAGCACATCCATGGCGTCACCAGTACATGAACGTGGTCGCGATGTGCACGATGAGCGCCAGGATAAGCGCAATCGTGATCGGCACATGCACGTACAGCCAAAGACGCAGCCACGCATGCAGGCGGATGTCGCGACGGATTCGGCGCAGCACCGCCTGGCGGCGACAGAGCAGCACGATCAGCGCCTGCAGATTTGCAGCCTCGGTGCGCTTGGCCGCTCGCGGCACGCGTCGCGCGACATCATCGATGACGCCCTGCTGATCAGCGTTGGCGACGACGATCGCGCCTCCTGCACCCACGGCCTGCGGGTCTGCCCGCATGAAGAGCGAGCGATCGAGGCCCAGCAGCTGCGCGGTGACACCGCCGCCGATCATCGTGCGCTCGATGCTGCTCTTGACCGCCGTGTTCACGGCCGGATCGCACTTACCGGCAAGGTCGCGTCCCTTGCGGTCCAGATCGAACAACTCGGCGAACATCGCGGCCCGCGCCAGCCCGTTGCTGTTGGCGGACAGCTGCCGCGGCGTGGACAGGTACACGTAGACACCGAAGATTCCGCTGAGGATGACCGCGCACATGAGCACATAGGCCAGCGTGTGCACGTTCCAGCCGAAGCGCCCCGCGCAATGCAGTGTCGCCACCAGCAGCAGCGCCAGTCCCAGCCAGACGTGCGCAGAGGTCCACCCCTGCACCGAGCCTGCGCCGGAGCTGTAACGGCGCTTGCGCACCCCGAGCAGCGCCAGCCAGACGATCAGCAACGCGCCGACCGTGCCGAGTACATATCCCTGCCAGGTGCCGCCACCGGGCTCCTGCCGCCCGCCCTGAGTCGCGTACAGCAGCGACGATACGATGCAAAGGGCCAGCGCCCACCAGCTGTAGCGCGCGCCGCGATAGCGCAGCAGGCTCTCATGAATCATCGGCGCTGCTGGTCGGCCAGGTCGAGATACTGAGCCGGACCGATACGCACCGCCGCCCCGGTTGGACACGCCTTGACACAGGCAGGCCCGTTGCTGACGGTGCTGCAGGCGTCGCACTTGGTCGCTTTCTTGCCCTTGGCCTTGGCTGCATCGCTCGGGTGATAGTCGTGCTCCTCCCCGACACCTGGTCCCTTGCCGAACATCAGCCACGACAACAGGCCCGGCTTCTTCGGCGCCTCGTACGCCATGCGAATCACGCCGTACGGGCAATTGACCTGGCAGTTGCCGCAACCGATGCAGGTGTCGTCGATGAAGACCTCGCCGTTGGCCGAGCGCTTGATGGCGTTCGGCGGGCAGTCCTTCATGCAATGGGGCTGCTCGCAGTGGCGGCAGGAAATCGGGATGTGCACCTGCGCGAAGGACGCGCCGGCCTTGCGATCCAGTCGCGAGATGCCGTTATGAGTCTCCGCGCAGGCCTTCTCGCAGTTGTCGCAGCCGACGCACAGGCCCTCATCGATCACGAGCACGTTGGTCGCCTCGCCGAGGCCCTGCGACATCAGGAAATTCATGACCGAACTCGCCTCGGGGCGCACCTCCATGCGCGCGCTTTCGGTGACGTGCTCGCTGGCGGCCCGCTGCAGCAGGTCCAGGGGCGCATCGTTGCGCCTGGAGAGCTGCAGGAATTCAGCGCGCCGTACTTCGATGAGCTCGGAAGCGACGGTCGCGCGTGCCGACTCACGCCGCACCGAATCTCCCATCAGGGACATCTCGCCTACGAGTTCTCCGCCCGGCACCTGCGACACCATCAGTTCCTGCCCATTGCGTCGGCGTGACAGCGTCACGCTGCCTGATCGCACGATGAACAGGCTCTCGCCGGGATCACCCTCGGCGAAAATCGACTCGCCCGCCTTGTAGCGGCGCACCGCAACCTGGCCGGCAATCTCGCGCAGATCGCGCGCGCTCGCCTGCGGGGCGAAGTGTCGTTGCAACTCGCGCACGACGAAGATCCAGTCGATGCCGCTGCGAACCTCCTCGTTGGAGTTCATGAGCTTGACCATGGTCCGGCGCGGCGTCTCCATGAGAATGCAGCCCGCGCCGGCGATGGCGCGCTCGGTGCGCGGCCGGCCTGACAGCAGGCTCATCTCGCCGAAGAATTCGCCGAGCTTCAGCTGCGTCGTCACCGGCGTGGGCCCCTCGGTCTGCAACGTCGCCTCGCCGTAGGCAATGGTGAAGAACGAAGTGCCGAAATCGCCTGGCTGATAGATCAGATCCCCTTCGTGGATCACGCGCGTCACTCGCGGTTTGCCCGGGCGGCCGGCAATACTCTGGCGTAGCGCATCGACCTTGCGCTTCGCTTCCTCGTATTCGGGGCCGTCCGGATAGGCGACGATGACCGTGCTTTCAATGATGAGCTCGCGAAACGCCAGCGCATTGAGCTCGCGGAACATCGGCACGATGGACTTGAAGCGATCCAGCAGCTCGTCGGCCTCGCGCTCGAACGGCGTGCCGCATAGCTGCCATTCCAGCAGCGGGTAGTCGGCCGGCTTGATGTCGTTGCCGTAGATGTATTCGGCGACGTCATAGCCCTGATTCATCGCCTGCTTGATGAGCGGGTAGCCCGCCAGCGAGCCGACGATGAACACACCGGGCACATTGGTCTCGTAGCGTCGCGACAGCGCCGGAATCGCATCGCGCTGCGGCCCGGGAAAGCGGATGCCGATCGACTCCACGAATGCGCGTGGCGGATCCGCACCGAGCCGTGCGACCACGCGATGACAGTTTACGATCTTGGGACCGGCGGGCGTCTCCAGCGTCACCACCAGTGGCGGCGCCCCGGCCTCGCCGCGCGCGATCGATTTAGGCTTGGTCTCGTAGTAGCCACCGAGGCGACGCTGCCGGTCACTGATGGCGGCCAGGATGGCATTGAGGTTGCCATCCTTGGCGCGGCTGAATTCCTTGCTGCGATTGACGATCCAGACGTCGTTCTGTTCGCTCAACGCCAGCGCGTTTTCGATGGCGGCATCACCCGCTCCGAACACCAGGATGGTCTCGTCGCGATATTCCTTCGGATCATCGACCTGGTACTGCACCTCGTCGAACTGCTCGCCGGATACCCCGAGGCGACGCGGATTGCCTTCGAGGCCGATCGCCAGCACGACCGCGGCTGCGCGCAGGGTCGTTCCGTCAGTCAGCTGGATGGTGAAGTCACCGCTCTGACCGGTGACTTTCTTGACCTCCGCGTTGTAGCGGATATTGACACCGAGCCGCGCGGCATCCTGAGCCCAGCCCTCGAGAATCCCCTCGCGGCTCCCCGCACCGAAGCGCACGTCGCTGCGCAACTCCAGGAAGCCGGGCTCGGCCATGACGTGCTTGCCCTTCTGGTAGCGCTGGATGGTCTTGGCAACCTTGGGCGAGCCCTCGAGCAGCACGTAGCTGGGCGAGGTGCGCTTCATGCGGCGATCGATTTCGGCCGCGCGCGCGGCAGCACTCAGACCCGCAGGCCCGGCGCCTATGACCGCCAAATGAAAATCAACGGCTGGAACGTTCATGCTGATCCGACCAACTCATGCTGATCCGACCAATTGGTAAGTGGTGGCTTCATCAATTCTTCTCGAGCAGCCTTCCCTCGACACTGCTTTGATACATAACGAGACGCGCGCCGATTTGGATGCTTGAGCAGCAACCTTGCGTTGTTATGGACTCCCTTGGCATGGCAGCTGCCGTCTGCTTGACGGACCTGGACCTGTCTGCAATGCTCGCGCGAACTGATCTCTACCATACTGGCTGCTAGCTGGGAAGACCGCGACCGTGATCATCGTCCGAAAGTGTCAGTCGGCGCCCCGATCACCGACGCCACGACATTTCGGACCATGACCCCTGGCTGCCGTAGTCGATGAGTCGACGACCAGCTTCCGCAATCCTTCTCGCGTATTGCAGATGAGCGAGCCGCCTCCAGCTGGCGAGGACAACGCCATCATCGTCGATGCTCGTTATGTGCTCGAGCATCGTCTCGGCGGCGGCGGCATGGGCGTGGTCTATCGGGCGCTCGATCAGCTGATGGTCAAGCATCACGATCGCGACCCGTACGTGGCCCTCAAGCTCATCAGCGAGTCGCTGCGCCAGAACGAAGAAGCGCGCATGATGCTGCAGCGGGAATGCAGCCGCGCGCAGAAGCTGTCGCATCCCAACATTGTGCGCGTGTTCCACTACGGTTGGGACCGTAGCACCGACTCCGATTATCTGACCATGGAACTGCTGCGCGGGGAGTCCCTGGAGCATGTCGTCCGCGCAAATCCGAAGGGCATGGCATGGTCCAGGGTCGCGCCGGCGATCGAACAGCTTTGCAATGCGCTCGATTACGCTCACTCCGAAGGGATCGTTCATTCCGACATCAAGCCCAGTAATCTTTTTCTGACCGATTCGATGGTGCTGAAGGTCCTGGACTTCGGCATCGCGGCGCCCATGCGCTCCGCGGACACCGCCAGCAGCGAGACCCTGCTAAACCCGCGGCGATTGGGTGCCGTAGCGCCGCGCTATTCCTCTCTCGAAATGTTCCTGGGCAAGGATGCCGATCCGAGCGATGACGTCTACAGCGCGGCTTGCGTGATCTACGAACTCATCACCGGCAAACATCCGTTCCAGGGCCTGGAGACACCGCGAGCGGCCGAACTCGATCTCCAGCCCGAACCCGTGAAGCTGCTCAGCCGGGCGCAGAACAGAGTGCTGCGTAAGGCGCTGAACTTCCGGCGCAAAGACCGCACGGCAACCATCGGCGAGCTGCGCGACGGCCTGCTGCGGCAGCAGCCGATCATGCGCGGCATCCGCCTGTTCTACGCGGTTGTCGCTGGTGTCGCGATTGCAGCCGTTGCCATGACGCTGTTGCTGCGACTCGGGCCGGTCCGGCAACCGCCGGACAGTGCCGTAACGACGACTCCCCGCGAAGCGCCGTTGGAGCGCGCCAGCACTCCACCGCCGCCTGAGCCTGCTGTCTCCCCCACGGCAACCACCACCTCGGCGCCCGCCGTCGCCGTGCCAGTGAGGACCTCGACCTTGCCGGCAACCCAAACGCAGCGCACTCAGGTAAAGTCGGCCGAGCAAAAAGTAACGAAGGCACCGCCTGTCGCGGCTGCGCCCGCAACCCAGGCGCCCGTGGCGGGCGGAAAGGCATTGACGGAACGATGCCAGTCTCTTTTGGAACACGCCCAGCTCGGAGAGACGCTCAGTGAAGACGAGAACGCGTATATCAGGGAGAAGTGCCGGTAGCGCACGGCTCGGCACATTGGGAATTATCGCGATTGGAGCGCTGATCGCGGGCTGTGTGCCGATGCAGCCCGACGCGACGCCAACCGACGCTCCATCGGCTGCAGCAGCGCCCGCGACGGCGGCCGCGCCGGCAACCGCAGCTACGGCCGGCGCACCCGCGGCAACAGTTGCGCCCGCTCCCGCCGCGCCGCCGCCACCGATCCTGCCCTTCGACGATGCCGTGGCGAATGCCGCCCACGCTGTGTTCACCGCAGCAATGGCCGCGGATGCGGGCGCCAACGTGGTGGTGATCGACCCGCTGGTCGATGGCATGACCGGCTACCAATCCACGGCCACCAAAACCATCCAGGACCGTATTGTCGGCGTGGTCAAGAAAGACTTTCCGCAAATGGCGGTGCATCGCATCACGGCGGACAGTCTCAGGTCTCAGCCGCGGGTGCTCGTCGGCACCTTTACGCCCGTCAATGCGCAGATGAAAACCACCGGCGAGCGCGAGGCCTATCGCTTCTGTCTGGTCATGGGCGACCTCAGGACCGGCAAAATCGTTGCCAAGTCCGTGGCGCGTGCCCGCCTGGAGGATGTCGATGCGACGCCCACCGCGTTTTTCCATGACAGCCCGGTGTGGACCGAAGACAAGAGTGTCCAGGCCTACATCGCGACCTGCCAGGCGAGCAAGGTGGGAGACCCCATCAAGCAGGAATACCTGGAAGGTCTGCTCGCCGCAGCATTGGTCAGCGAAGCTGAGGATGCCTACGGCGAGGGAAAATACACCGAGGCGCTGGACCTGTACCAGACCGCGAGCAAGACACCCGCTGGCGATCAGCTGCGCGTCTACAATGGCATTTATCTGGCGCAGACCAAGCTCGGGCATACCGAGCAATCGGTCGCCGCGTTCCGGGATCTGGTGGATTACGGCATCCGGAAAAAAAGGATCGCCGTCAAATTCCTGTTTCGGCCTGGCTCGGTCCGCTTCGTGACCGACAGCCCCTTCAGCTCGAACTATGGCGTCTGGATCCAGGCAATTGCCTCTGAAGCGGTCAAGAACAAGACTTGCCTGCAAATCGTCGGCCACACGAGTCCGACCGGGCCGCCGGGGCTCAATGACAGTCTGTCGCTGGTACGCGCCGAGTACATTCAATCCCGTCTCGAGGGCGACGAACCGCAGCTCAAGAAGCGCACCGTCGCAGTCGGCGTGGGCTCGCGCGAAAACCTGAGCGGCACGGGCCGTGACGATGCGAGTGACGAACTCGATCGCCGGGTGGAGTTGAAGCCGATCGAGCCCTGCGACGCGCCGGGAGTCTAGCGGCACAGCGCCGCGAACCACCCATGCGGGAAATGAAGGTCCGGCCGATCTCGCTGGTATTGATCGATATCAGCGGATATACCCGATTCACCAAGTTGCATCGGCTCAGCGCACTGCACGCTGAGAAGATCATCGGCGACCTGCTCGAAAGTATCGTCGCACGCGCCCGCTCACCGCTGGTCGCGCACGAGATTCTCGGCGATGCAGTCAGCTTCTACGCCGAGTCCGACGGCAGCGAGGCGCTGGCTGATGAGATTCGCGGGCAGGTCGCCTCGATCTTTGATGCGTTTCGACTGCGCGAGGGTGAACTGATCAGCGACTGCAGCCTCTGCGTCTGCGAGGCGTGCCGCAACGTCGGCAAGCTGCAGCTCAAAGCCATCCTGCATCACGGGAAGGCGGTATTCAGCCGCATTCAGGATTTCAAGAAGATCTCCGGCGAGGATGTCATCCTCGCACACGGTCTTCTCAAGAACTCCGTGCCGGTTCGTGAATACATTCTCGAGACCGAACCCTTTTACCGGCTTGGCGGGGGCTTCCCGGAATTGACACCCGAACACAGAACCGAAGCCTGTGGAGAATTCGGATCGCTTCGGGTTCGCGTGTTCTACCCGGCGGGTACGACGACCATGGTGAAGCCGGTCCGCCGCTCGCTGACGGACAAATTGAAGCGATCCTTCCGCAACGACTGGTATTCCCTGCAAAGGGCGTTCATGCGGCGTGCTGCGCGCCCCGGACGGTCGCAAGCCCTGTCGGAGGCCGCACGGTTCGTCGAGCTAACGCACATCCCTCCGGGCAGAGGCGATCACAAGGAATAGTTCGCGAGGTGCGCGCAGGCGATCGCCGATCGTGTCAAGTACTTGACGGAAGCCGCGCCCGCAAGCGTTCAACCTTGCTCCCGAGGAAAGCGATGCACCACCGCACGCTAATGGAGCAATCAGTCATGAACGCGAAACTTCGCAGGTTCACTCAGTCCTTCGTCTGCGCTTCGGTCGCTGCCGTGATGACAGCCGCACTGGCTTGGTCGGTGATCGACTCCACGACCCCCGGACCGCAGTACGACGATCCCTCGCAGCTCTTCGCCCAGGGTTGAGATCGACACCGCGCTGCGCTAAGCCCGCCGCCTCATCGGCGGCGGGCTATTCACTGCCAGCGGCAACACGCTCCAGCGCATCCACCTTGAGCAGCGTGATCTGACCGCGGCCGAGCTGCACCCAGCCCTGCGCCTTCCACTGCTGCAGATACTGATTGATCATCTGTCGCGAGAGTCCCAGGAATCTTGCGATCTCCTCCTGCGACAACGCCACCTGCGCGCCCGGAGCCGTCGATTGTCCCGCTACGCGCGACAGGCTCAACAAGCGGCGGGCCAAACGCGCCGGCGTGCTCAGCAGCGCCGAATCTTCAGCCAGTCCGCTGGTCCAGCGAATACGCTGGCAGAGCAGCTGCAGCAGTTGATAGGTAACCTTGGGATCACGCTGCAGCAGCAGGAGGAACGGCTCGCGCTTGATGACGAACAGCTCCGAGGGCGCGCTCGCGGTGGCGCTCGCAGTGCGCGGCGCTCCATCGAGCAGCGCGATCTCGCCGAAGCTGTCGCCGGGCTCCATGATGTTGAGGAAGATCTCGCGGCCGTCGGGTCCGCTGGCGCTGATACGGATCCGGCCGCTGGCGACCCCGTAGAGCGCATCCCCCGGGTCCCCCTGCGAGAAAACGCTGGCCCCATCGCGATAGTTGCGGCGGATCGCGAGCGCCGTGATCTGCTGCAGCGCCGGCGCCGGCAGACTGCGAAACAGACGGCTGCGCTCCAGGATCGTCTGAATGGCCAGGGCCAACGCGTTCTCCCGACAAAGCGTTCGGCTCGAGTGTAATGCTTGTGTCCGGTGCTTGACAGAATCTCAGTACGAAAAGAACCAGGATTGCTCCCGACGGCAAATCAGCGGCAGGACACAGAAGTGCCACCCGCGCCAACTTTACTCAAGGAGCAATAGTCATGAGCAACATCATCAGTGCAGCCCTCAGCAGATTCGTGTGTGCCGCGGTCGCCACGGCGATGACGGGTGTCCTGGCCTGGATGGTCGTTGATTCGACGAGCAATGGTCCGCAAGACGATATCATCGTCCTGCATGCCGACGTGTGGAGCCAAATCCACGTCGAGGCCTGATGCGCTAAAGGGCGAAAGGCGCTACTTCGGCAGCGCCGGCTCCTTGCGCACGGGCAGATCGACGTAACTGCCGCCGTACCAGCGAATGGCCAGCGGGGGAGCGTCGCCGTCCAGCGCTTCGACGCTGACGTCGTCGCCACCCCCGTAGTTGATCTGTTGCTCGGGGGTCTTGTTGACACCGAGCACGATGACGATGCGACTGCCTGCCTGGAGCCGGCGGCTCGTCAGACGCTCGACCCTGAAGCTTAACTGCTGGCGCACGCCGGCCCCCAGCAGGCGCCGGTGAGCACGATCGGCGGCGTAGCTGGCGCGAAACGCGTACACCGGATCGTATAGCGCCAGGTAATCGCCATTCGGCAACGCTTCGTACGCGGCCACCGTCAGATCCACATCCATGCGGCTCACCGTGAAATCGAGCCGTCCCGATATCGATCCGCTTACTTCCATCGGCTCTGACAGCGGCTCGCTGATGTACTTCATCGCATTGTGCAACGCCAGCTGGTTGCCGATGATGTTGAAGGGCGGTCGCCAGCCAGCATCGCTGCGATCGGCGAAATTCACGGTCTGGCGGACCGATGAGGATCTGGAGGATTGTTTTGAGCTCAGCGCATGGCCGTCGCCAGAATCGGCGCCAGTCAGGAAATAACGCAGCCGCGCGTCGGCCATCTCATCGAGCGAGGAGGCGTGACGCCATTCGTTCGCTCCCATGACCTCAAAGTTGACGCGGTCCGACAGCAGCGCGGGCTTCGGCCTGCCCTTGAAGACCGAGTCGAACCATTGATAGCGCAGCTCGCGCAGATCAATCAGCGCCGCCTGATCGACCGAATACCCGCGCAGCACGGCGAATGGCCCGCGCTGCATGGCGCCGTCGTCGTATGGGCCGACCAGCAGGGTGTGATCGGCCTGGGGGTTGCTGTGCAGGTGCTGCGCAAAATAGTAGAGCGCCCCAGGCAGATCTCCGCCGTAGTAGCCGGCCGTCGTCAATACCGGAATGTTGATGCGCGCAAGCTCGGCGGCGTCGGGAATCAGACGGCGCCAGAATCCGTCGAAGCTCGGATGGTGCAGCCAGCCATGAAAATAGAGATTGGGCTTCTCTTCGGTATGGTCGAACTCGAAGTACGACTTGCCGCTCTGGTACCAGGTCTCCTCCATCGATTGCCAGCGCTTGTCGTTGTACGTGTCATCCCAGCCTTTCTTGTTCGTGACGTTATAGGCCCAGCGGTAGGCGGAGTTGCGGAAAATGCCGCCGCGCATCGGAAAATCGATACCGGGCGCGTTGGGACTCGATGCGGCGATGGCCTTGAGCGCGGCCGGCAATCGCTTGGCCGCGGCCCACTGCGTAAATCCGCTGTAACTGGCGCCATACATGCCGACGCGCCCATCGCTCCAGGGCTGCTTGACGATCCAGTCGATCACCGCGCGCGCATCCTCGCCGTCGGTCTTGAAGGGCGCCACGCGGTAATACGAATCGGGGGTCTCCCGGGTATAGGCCACGATGCCGGCGTAACCATGCGCGGCGCATTCCCTGGCGTAATTGGGGGAATTGGCGTAGATCGTAAACTCGAGCAACGCTGGAATCGGCTTGCCGTCCGCCCTGGGCCGCACCAGCAGCGCATCGATCGTCGCACCGTCGCCGGTCTTGATCGACACGCGTTCTTCGGCAACGTAGCGGCGTTGCTCATCTTCGGTGTCCAGCGGCCCGACCAGCGGAGCGGCCAGCAGCGAGGCCTGGTAGGCAAAATAGGCACGTATGAGCTCGACCGCATCGCTGACCGTGATGACATCACTGCCGCGTCGCTGATCGAAGGCGCTCTGCACGGGCTTGCGCAGCTCGGAAACCGGCGGCCCGCGCCAGGAGGTGACGGTGTAAGCGTCCTGATCGCTCAAGCGTCCCACGGTATTGTGGAACGCGTCGGTAAAGGCCTGCGGAAATGGCGCCTTGGTGGACTCCTGCGCCACCCGCGCCTCGGCGAAGACGTCGATCAGGATCGATTGTCCCTCGACACGTGCCGCCTCGGAGCCCGGCAGCCGCTCGCGCAGCGTCTGCAGGGTTTCCATGGCCGCCGCATAGCTGCCAGCGACAATCTGCAGCGCCGCGAGATTTTTCAGATAGAGGTTCTGGTCGTTTTCCTGATAGACCGGCAGTACGCGCCCGGCCAGGTCCCGCATCACCTCGGGCACGTTGGCATCATCCGCGCGTGCCGGCGCATGGAAGTCCAGGTTCTGGGCGCAGGCCCACGAGCAGGGCAGCAGCAACCCGAGGGTCCAGAGCCGTGTGAGCACTCTCATGTCCGGGTGCCGCCTGCGTCATTGGCCGCTGCCGCGTCGCTCGTGTCGCTCGTGTCGCTGGCGCGAGCGCGAGTGCTCGCCGGTTTCGGCGGCGTCTTGACCAGATGCAGCACGCGGGAGAAGAGCGGATCGTGCGCCTCGGCGGCACGACCGATATGAATCACGCTCGTGCGCGCGAGTTCATGATGGAATACGTCCACGATCCGTTCGCGCGCCTCATCGTCGAGCGAGCCGATCGTGTCATCGATGAGCACCCAGGCGGGTACCTGAAGCTGGATGCGCGCGAAAGCAAGGGCCAGCTGCTCATCCTGGCTCAAGTCCCTATCCCAGCGCCGCATGATATCCAGCAGCGGTTTCAACCGCTCAAGTCCCAGACGCTCGAGCGCGTTCACATAGGCGTCCGTGCCGAATTTGTCGGCCTCGTAAGGGTAGGCGAGCACCTCGCGCAATGTGCCGCGAGGCAGGTACGGCGTACCGCGCGGCAGGTAGACGATGGTTTCATCCTTCGGTCGCGTGACGCGCCCCGACCCCCATGGCCACAATCCAGCCAGGGCGCGGAATAGCAGCGTCTTGCTGGTGCCGGGAGCACCGACGATGAGCACCCGCTCACCGGGCTGAATGACGACGCTGCGCTCCTTGAGCTGCTCGCCACCATCGGGGGAAGCGACCTCGAGATCCTCGATCGTCATGGTGCCGGCATCGCCGTCGACGTAGGCAATGCTGCTGTCGAAGTCGCGGACCTCGGCGGCGGTGGTGAGTGCCTGCCGAAAGCTCGCCACGCGCAACAGCGTCGCGCGCCAGTCGGCAATGGTGCTGAAATTGTCGACGAACCAGCGCAGCGAGGACTGCGCCTGGGTGAAGGCGGCCGCTGCCATCATGAGACCGCCGAAGGTGATCTTGCCCGAGAAATAAAGCGGTGCAGCCACCAGTATGGGCGCCACGGTGGTGACCCAGCCGAATCCGGCCGTGACCCAGGTGAGATTGGTAAGGCCGCTGACTAGCCGCCGGGTAGCGGCCAGCACGTTGCCGAGATGCATCTCGACGCGCCGCCGCTCATCCTCTTCGCCGCCGGCCAGCGCGATGCCATCGAGATGCTCGTTGATGCGCACCAGCGAGAAGCGCAGATCCGCTTCGCGCGCATAGCGATCGGCATTGCGACTGATCAGGCTGCCGCCCACCCAGTAGCTCATCAGCGAGCCCGCGCTCGCATACAGCACGGCGGCCCACAGCATGAACCCCGGCACGGCGTAGTCATGGTGGGCGATGCGGAAGTTGAAGGTGCTCGAGAGCACCCAGAGAACCCCGGCGAAACTGCCGAACAGGATGGCCGACTGCAGCAGTCCGGTGCCCAGATCGGCCGACAACTCGCAGAGCTTGCGTGCGTCTTCGTGGATGCGTTGATCGGGATTCACGCCCATGGGTCCGGCGTTCGCCAGCCAGAAGGCGCGGCGCGGCATCAGCCAATCCCGCAGCAGATCCTGGACCAATCCCTCGCGCAATCTGACCTTGAGCGTCTCGACCAGCCAGCGCTGCCCGACATTGAGGACCAGCAGCGCGCCGGCAATTACAAAGAACACGCCGAGCTGGAACAGGAAGTCGTGCAGATCGCGCCGTGAGAGCGCATCGAAAAATGGCTTGTTCCAGCTATTGAGTCGGATCTGCACATAGGCGGTCACCACCACCACGGCGGTCACGCTTGCGACCAATCCCAGCAGCCGATTTCGGACCGAGGAGCCGGCCAGCGCGCTCAGCATCATGCGCAGCTCGCGCAGCAGGCCTACATCGGAGTACTCATCCGCAGCCGACGCATTGTCGAGTGCGGTGTCCGCGGCTGACTTCGTTGTTACTGCCATCGGATTCAGCCGTGCCGCACGAGGCCGATGGCCTGGTGGCGCGCGTGTACGCAGGATATGAAGGCCGCGTAACTCCATGCCAATTCCCTGGCGGAGGTCTGTGCGCCGGTGTGCTGATCGAATTGTTCAGACATGGCCCCGCTGGTCGGTATGTATTCGCGCACGGTACGCAGATAAGCATCGCCCCGATGTATCCAGGCCGCGGCGTCGACCGGGCCGCGCGCCGCGCGAAAGCAGAACTCGGCGGCCCCGAGCGTCGAAAAGAAATATGCGCCGCCGGAATAATAGACATCCCCCGCATAGCGTCCCATGGCGGGTCCGCGCCCGGTCGAGCGGCCGCGATTGATTGCATAGGCTGCATCGAACAGCGATTCGAGGCGCTCGAGGGTCGAGTGCATGCGCGGATCCTGCGCCGAATGCCGGCCGGCGTCGGCGGCGGAAGCGCTATGAATAGCCGCGAGGATGACGGCGATGTCGAGTTCCTTGCTCGATGGCGCGCCCGACCTCAGCACGCGCGATCGATAGTAGCCGGCGTCCGGGACCCAGAATGCATCGAGTGCGCGATGAATGGCCTGCACCTCGACACGGTAGTGTCGCGCGAGCTCCGCCCCGCCGCCTTGCTCGATCCAGTCCGCGCCTGCCGCCAGCGCGGCAGCGGCTACGCGCAAGGTGTAGTAATGCTGCCCGCGCTCCTCCTCCCAGATGTCGAACGAGGGCTCGCGCCAATGCCGTGCCGTAAAATCCAGATCGAAACGGATCAGTGCCGCCAGGTCGCGGCCAGCATCGACCTTGGCATCAATCTCACCCACCCAGCGCAACAGAGCCAGCGCGCGCAACGCGAGCCCGTCGTGCTGCGGGCGTGGCCAGCTCGAAATATCCAGCGTGCCATCAGGATTGACGCGGGTTTCACCGGCGATCGCCTCGCCATGGGCCGCGCCCAGGTCCGCATCGGTGCGAAGGAACTGGGTGAAATCAGGCGCCACCGCAGCCCGCCAGCTTTGGTCCGTCACGAGCGCGCGACCGTCGAGCCGCAGCAAGGCGTGGCTGAAGCGCACGAAGTCCACGAGATGCTCATGTGCCGTCGCGCCGATGCTGCCATCGCCGTACAGCAGGCGCAGCGCATCGATGATGACCGCAGAGTCCCGATACCAATGGAAGAAGTAGTCTGGATCCGGATCATAGGACGCCAGCACCGGCGAGGCCACGATGGCGCCCTTGCATGGCCGCACGGATTGCCCGAATCCGGGCCGCTCCTTGACGATCCCGATCGGCGAGATGCTGCGCAACATCGCGCTCGCCGCGTGGCGATACTGCCGATCAAGCCATGGCTCGATCGGCTCCATCAGCCGGCGGCATCCAGGTGAGGGCTCGTAAACCCGAGCCGACGCAATCCCGTCTGCACTTCCGGCGCGCTCATGAACAGCTTCCAGAGCAGTCCCGTGCGATGGTTCTCCATCATGATGATGATGGGACCCTGATCGATGGCGAGGCAGGTCGGCGCATACCAGTCGCGCCCTTCGCTGAAGGCATCGCAGAAGCCGTAGCGACCCCAGATCCTTGAGCCGTGCGCGTTCAGGAAATGCCGCAGCACCTGCAGCACCTCCGGTGGCGCGTAGGGCAGGCTCGCCAGGGCCGCTGTTGGTGAGATCGTGCCGTTATCGACTGCCGGAGAGTGAGCCTCGTAGCCGTCGGGATCATCGCTGGCAGTCAGGCCCCAGCAGGAGGGACCGTAGCCCTTGTGCCCGTGGGGATTGGCAATGCAGTGAGCGCGATTGATATGCACGTGCCGCACGTTCTGCTGCCAATAATCGGCGTAGCGATCTTTCAACCCACGAGGGTCCAGGCCGCAAAAGGAATAGTGCGCAAAGAACAATGGGCCGCCGTAGTCGACTCCGAGCGGCAATTCGATGCCGTAGTAACTCCTGCGGTTAAGATACTCGCGGCCCGAGGCATAGCCACGCGTATAGGCGTCCGCTTCGATGGCATATCGAGGTGAACCGGCGGCCAGTACGTAGGTGATCAGGCACTCGTTCCATCCCCTGATCTCATGGTTCATCGCCCAGCCGTTGTTGGGACTCCAGTGCCAGTACAGCAGGTCGCGGCCATCACGCGTGAACCAGTCCCACTCGATTTCATTCCATAGATAGCTGATGCGATCGCGCACGCTGCGTTCGAGGCGATCCTCGCGCTGGAAATATTGACGCGCGCATAGAAGGCCCATGATCAGCAGCGAGGTTTCCACCAGATCCGCGCCGTCATCCTTGCGCATGAAAGGAATGGTCGCGCCCGTGACGCCGTCCATGAAATGCGGAAACGCGCCGTGGTAGCAGGTCGCGCGCAGCAGCAGATCGAGCTGGCGGTCGAGCTTTGCCAACGCCTCGGCGCGCGCGACCCAGCCGCGTTCAACGGCGACGATCAGTGTCATCACGCCAAAGCCTGAACCGCCGATGGCAACGAGGTTCTGTGGATGATGGCTGCGCCTGGGAATGACATCGGGCGCCAGAGCGCTGACCGGGTGGCCGCCCTCCCAGAAAAACCGAAACGTCTGGCGTTGAACCGCTTCGAGCAGCGCCTCATCGGACAGACCGGCGAGCGATGCAGCACTCACCTCGCCGGCCACGGCTGCGTGTGCCTGGCCGGCTTCAGGCGTGGGTAAATTTTGCACGGTAGCGCTCGAATTTCATCGTGTCTCCTGGCAAGTTCTACGCCACGCCGCGCACAACCATCCGCGGCTGCGGCTCATCGCCCGCGCATTAAATCCGAATGCGCCCGTCAGGGACAGCCGCCCGTCTCAATAGCGTCGCCACGGTCACGTTATGATGCCGCGATGAGCCGTATCGAACAGCTGATTGATGCCATGACCCTGGAGGAAAAGCTCGGTCAGCTCACAATGACGGCGTCCAGCTATGCGGTCACCGGACCGGTCATCGCCGGTGATTCTACGGACGCCATCCGGAGCGGGGCGATCGGGAACCTGCTCAACCTGGTCGGTGCGAAAGCCGTTCACGAAGTCCAGCGCATAGCCGTCGAGCAGTCCCGCTTGCACATACCGTTGCTGGTGGGACTGGACATCATTCACGGCCACCGCACCCTGTTTCCGATTCCGCTGGCCGAGACGGCATTATTCGACCCGGATGCCTGGTCCCTCTCGGCGCGCGAGTCATCCCGCGAAGGGGCGGCCGACGGCATCGCCATGACCTTCGCGCCGATGCTCGATGTATCGCGCGATCCGCGTTGGGGGCGCACGGCCGAGGGACCTGGCGAGGACTACTGGCTCGCGACGCGGGTCGCTGTCGCCAAGGTGCGTGGCATCCAGGGGCCGGATCTGGCCGCGGCCGATTCGCTCGCCGCCGTGGCCAAGCATTTCTGCGCCTACTCGCCGGTGACGGCGGGACGCGAATACGCCTCGGTCGATGTTTCTGATCGCACGCTGCGCGAAGTGCACCTGCCGGCGTTCGCCGCGGCGGTTGAGTCCGGGGTGGTTGCGATCATGCCCGCATTCACCGATCTTGCGGGCATTCCCATGACGGCGAATGCGGCGCTGCTGCGCGACTGCCTGCGCGATGAACTGGGCTTCCGCGGTGTGCTGGTGAGCGATTACAACGCCATTGCCGAATTGATTCGCCACGGCGTCGCCGAGGATCTCCCCGAGGCCGCCGCGCTCGCGCTTCGGGCAGGCGTGGATATCGACATGATGTCGGATGCCTACCGCAAGGGACTGCCGATCGCGCTGCGCCGCCGACGGGTCGTCATGACGGACATCGATGAATCGGTCTGGCGCGTGTTGCAATTGAAGGAGCGACTCGGCCTGTTCGATGATCCCTACCGTCGTGGTGCGGCGGCCGAATCATCCGGGGCGCTGATCGAGCGTCGGCGCATCGCGCGCAACATCGCCGCCCGCGCCATCGTGCTGCTCAGGAACCAGGCCAGCGTCCTGCCACTGATTCCAGCGCCGCGCCGTCTCGCCGTCATTGGGCCACTGGCGGATGCCGCTGGCGAAATGGGCGGACCGTGGGCGGTGGCAGGAGATCTGGCGGCAAACATCAGTGTACTCGCCGGGCTGGGCATAGCGCTTCCAGACAGCCAGTTGCTGCACGCACCCGGTGTGGCAATCGACTCCCAGGATACCAGCGGTATCGCGGCGGCCCTGGGTCTGTGCGAGCAGGCGCAGGCCATCCTGCTGTGCCTGGGGGAAGCGGCCTCGATGAGTGGCGAGGCTGCCAGCCGCGCGCATCCTGATCTTCCGGGGCGCCAGCGCGAGCTGGCGGAAGCCGTGTTCGAGCGCGCGCGTGCGCGGAATCTGCCCGTGATCGTCGTTTTATTCTCCGGCAGGCCGCTCATCGTGCCGTGGCTGGCGGAAAAAGCCGACGCGCTGCTGGCTGCCTGGTTCCTGGGCAGCGAATCCGGCAATGCCCTTGCCGATGTGCTGACCGGGCAAGTCTCCCCGAGCGGACGTACGCCGATAAGCTGGCCCCGCGCGCTCGGCCAGGTGCCCATATTCTTCGGTCAGCGTCCCAGCGGCCGGCCCTTCAATGCCGCCGATCACTACACCAGCAAGTACCTGGATACGTCGAACGAACCGCTCTACCCCTTTGGATTCGGCCTCAACTACGGCCAATTCGAGCTTTCGGATCTGCGCGTGGCACCGGCGATCGTCGGCGAGTCGGACATCATCGAGGCGTCGATCCGCGTCACCAACCAGGGGCAACGCGAGGCGGAGGAAACCGTGTTCCTCTTTACACACGATAAATTCGCCAGCGTCGCGCGCCCGCTGCTGGAACTGAAGGGTTTCACAAAGATCTCTTTGCGCCCGGGCGAATCCGGAACCGTCACCATCAGGGTGCCCGCCAGCGATCTGCGCTTTCCGGGCCTGGACCTGAAACCGCTGTTCGAGCCCGGGGATGTTGAAATTCTGGTGGGACCGAACGCCGATCGATCGCAGCTGCAGACCGCCACCATTCAATTGCGTGCCTGAGGGCCACCAATGGCACCGGCTGTCGCGGCCATCCGGTTGAGATGTCCAATAAGCAGGTCCAGCCCGCGCGTGCGCCACTTCAGGCCGTGGGTGACGAGGTGAAATCGGCGCGTCAGCCGTGGTAACTCGGAGCGAGGGGCGACCAGCAGGCCTGAGGCCAGGAAGTCCTCGACCACGTAACGCGATAGACAGCTGATGCCGAGCCCGCTCGCCGCGGCCCGTTTGATCGCCTCGGAATTGCCGAATTCGATGCCCGCGCGCAGCTGGTGCAAATGCGGCGTCAGCAATTGATCGATGGTCTCCCGGGTGCCCGACCCCGACTCGCGCAGCAGCCAGGTCGCCAGACGCAGCATCGGCAGCGTTATTGGCTGCGCCCCCTGCACCAGGGGGTCGTGCGGGGCCGCCACCACCAGCAGCTCGTCCTCGAGCCAGGGCTGTACGGTGAGCTCCGGCTCATGACATGGCCCCTCGATCAGGCCCAGGTCAAGCTGAAATGCCGCCACCTGCGAGGTGATTGCCGCCGTATTGGCGATCACGACCTGCACTTGCAACGCGCCTTGCGCCGGAAGGCCCAGCGTCCTTTGAAAGTCCGCCAGAATGCCCGGCAAAAGGTAGTTGCCGATGGTGGTGCTCGCGCCCAGGCGCAGCATGCCGATTTGCGAGTCGCGATCCCGTGCCCAACGCTCCAGCGCCCCGGCACCATCCAGCAGCGCCAGGGCCTGGGGCAGCACCGCGCGACCATTCTCGTTGAGCTGCAGGCGCTTGCCGACGCGATCGAAGAGCCGGACCTCGAGCAGCCGCTCGAGCTCAATGACGGCCGCGCTCGCGGCGGACTGCGACAGGGCGAGGTCCGCCGCCGCCGCCGCGGTGCTGCCCAGATCTGCAACCCCGCGGAATATCTGCAATTGCCGCAGCGTGAGGTGGGGAGTTGCCATTATTGTTTCCTAGTCAACAAATCTGATCACTTGATTCTACAATAATAATGAATTGGATTAGTTTCACTCCGGCGCCTAGATTGCGCACTGATGAGCCACTTCCGCCTGTTGCCGGGCCTTGCACTGAGCGCCGCGATCGCCGCCGCGGCGATGGTGTTGGGCGGCTCTGGCTGGCTGCAGACCCACGGCATCAGCGCGCTGACGCTGGCCATCGTTCTGGGACTGCTCGTGGGCAACTCGATCTACCCGCGCATCGCCGCGGCGAGCTGCGATGGGGTGCGATTCTCCAAACAGATCCTGCTGCGCGCCGGGGTGATTCTCTACGGGCTGCGCCTGACGCTGACCGATATCGGCCACGTGGGCATCGTGGGAGTCCTGATCGATGCGCTCGTGATCCTGTCGACCTTCTCGCTCGCCTGCCTGATAGGCACGCGGTTGTTCGGGCTGGACCGCAAGACCGCCATGCTGATCGGCGCGGGCAGCGCGATCTGCGGCGCGGCCGCCGTCATGGCCACCGAGCCGGTGGTGCGCGGCCGGGCCGACCAGGTTACCGTGGCAATCTCCACGGTGGTGCTGTTCGGCACCGTCGCAATCTTTCTCTATCCCCTGCTCTACACTCTCAATGTGCATTGGCTGTTGCTGCCCTCGGGGGCGAATGCCTTTGGAATCTACGCCGGCTCTACGATTCATGAAGTCGCGCAGGTCGTTGCTGCCGGCCGCTCCGTGAGCGCGGAGACCGCCAATACGGCCGTGATCACCAAGCTGGTGCGCGTCATGATGCTGGCTCCCTTCCTGATCGGCCTGTCGGCCTGGCTGGCGCGCGATGCCGCCAAGGTGCAGCCGGAGCTCCCGAACGAATGCGCCACAGCCGGCGATGCCGCCGCCACGGGAGCGGCGCGCGGTCGCCTGCCCATCCCGTGGTTCGCATTTGGTTTCGTGCTCGTCGTCATGTTCAACTCGCTGTCGTTGTTGCCGCATCGAGTGCTGGCCATCGCCATCAACGTGGATACACTGCTGCTCGCGATGGCCATGGCGGCGCTCGGACTGACGACGCACCTCAGCGCCATCCGTCAGGCCGGCCTCAAACCGATGATGCTCGGCTGCATCCTGTTCGTATGGCTGATCATCGGGGGCGGCACTATCAATCGCCTCGTGGAGAACTGGCTGTAATTTGGATGGCCGAGCTTCTGGGACTGTTGTCGCTGACCACGTGGCTGTATCTGCTGTTGGCACGTGGCAGCTTCTGGCGCATGTCGGTCGAGTCCTCCGCTGCTCCGGCGTCTGCGGCACGAGTGGTCGCGGTCATCCCGGCTCGCGACGAAGCCGATCTCATCGGCGATACCGTCCGCTCGCTGCTGCAGCAGACCCATATCGTTCCGCTGCAGGTCATCCTCGTCGATGATGCGAGCACCGACGGCACCGCCGAGGCAGCCGCCGATGCCGCCGCGGTGATCGGCGCCGCCAGGCGCCTGACGGTTCTGCGCGGTGCACCGTTGCCTGCCGGCTGGAGCGGCAAGCTTTGGGCCATGTCCCAGGGTGTGAAGGCCGCGGCCCCGCTGGACGCTGACTACCTGCTCTTCACGGACGCCGACATCCATCACGAAGCCGATGCGGTCGCGGCCATGGTGGCCAGGGCCCAGACGGATCAGTTCGATCTGGTCTCCTGCATGGTCGAGCTTCGAGCACACACTCTGGCGGAGAAGCTGCTCGTGCCGGCCTTCGTATTTTTCTTCTTCATGCTGTATCCGCCGAACTGGATCGCCTCGCCGCGCACCCGCACTGCCGGCGCTGCGGGCGGCTGCATGCTGATGCGGCCGCGCGCGCTGGCCGCGATGGGCGGTCTGGAGGCGATTCGCTCCGCGCTCATCGACGATTGCGCGCTGGCGCGAGCCGCCAAGACCAGCGGTGCCAGAGTCTGGCTGGGCCTGACGCGGCGCTCACGCAGTACTCGTCCTTATGGTTCGTTCGGCGCCGTGGGGCGCATGATCTCGCGGACGGCATTCAATCAGCTGCGCCATTCGTATCTGCTGCTCGGCGCCACGCTGGTGGGATTGTGCCTCACGTACCTGGTGCCCCCCGCATTGCTGCTCTCGGGCAATCCCACAGCCATCGCACTGGGCGCCGGCAGCTGGTTGCTCATGAGCCTCGCCTATTGGCCCATCGTCAGGTTCTACAGGCTACCGGCACCGTGGATACTCACTCTGCCGGCCGTGGCGGTATTCTACGCTGCCGCCACCGCCCACTCGGCGCTGCAGTTTGCACTTCATCGCGGCGGCCAGTGGAAAGGGCGCATTCAGGACCTCTGAACGCTCAGGCTCTCCTTTGAGATAAGTTCCATGGCGTAGACTCCCGGGCGTGCAATCCACGCGCCTGACGAAACTGATCCTCCTTGGCCTGGTCCTGGGTATCGCCATTGGATATTTTGTTTTTCAATTCGCGCCCCAGTCGGCGGCCGGCTTCGCAACAGTCGCAGAACTACTACCGACCATTTTCCTGCGACTGATCAAGATGATCATCGCGCCGCTGGTATTTGCGACGCTGGTGGTCGGTATCGCCAAGATGGGCGATCTCCCCACGGTTGGACGTGTGGGCATCAAGACGCTGGGATGGTTTCTATTCGCTTCGCTGATATCCCTCGCGCTGGGTCTGATCCTGGTCAATCTGTTCGAGCCCGGCAAGGCCCTGCACATCCCGCTGCCCGACTCCGCCGCGCACAGCGACGTTGCTGCCACCGGTCTATCGATGAAGGATTTTATCGCCCACACCTTCCCGACCAGCATCGTCGACGCGATGGCGCGCAACGAAATTCTGCAGATCGTCCTGTTCTCACTTTTCTTTGGCTCCGCCGCGGCGGCTCTGGGCGAGCGAGCGCGAAAGCTGGTGGATATGCTCAATGAGCTCGCGCACATCATGCTCAAGGTGACCAGCTACGTGATGCTGTTCGCGCCGCTCGCGGTTTTCGGCGCGCTGGCTGCGACCGTGGCACAGCAGGGACTGGCCATCATCCGCATTTATGGTGTCTTCATCGGCGAGTTCTATCTTGGCCTGGCGGTACTGTGGGGAATTTTGACCGCGCTCGGTGGAAGCATCATCGGGACGCGAGTGCTCACTCTGCTACGCAGAGTTCGCGATCCGCTGCTGCTGGCCTTTTCTACTGCCAGCTCCGAAGCGGCCTATCCGAAAACACTCGAACAACTCGAACGCTTCGGCTGCAGCAACAAGATCGCTTCATTCGTGCTCCCGATCGGGTACTCGTTCAACCTGGACGGCTCGATGATGTACTGCACTTTCGGCAGCCTGTTCATCGCCCAGGCCTACGGCATGCACCTTTCCGCCGGTCAGCAGATCCTGATGCTGGCAATACTGATGCTCACCTCCAAGGGCATCGCCGGTGTACCGCGCGCCTCGCTGGTCGTGATCGCCGCCACGTTGCCGCAATTCAACATCCCCGAAGCCGGCCTGCTGTTGCTGCTCGGCATCGACCATTTTCTGGACATGGGCCGCTCGGCAACCAACGTGGTCGGCAACAGCATCGCGGTCGCCGTGGTATCCAAATGGGAGGGAGAGCTGGCATCCGCTCACCCGAGCGGGGCGGCAGAGTGATCGGGGCTCCCGACCGCTCGTCGTTCAAGGCTTACTCCAGCACCGCCTCAAACGCGCGCCGGATGATCGCCGTGCATACGCACGAGCGTTCCTCGAGCTTCGAGCGGTTCAGCAGGGTCACGCGGCCGCGCGCGTAGTCAATCAGATGTTCCTGTTGCAGCTGCATCGCGGCCTTTGTGATCGAAACTCGCCGCGCGCCGAGTAGCTGCCCCATATGCTGCTGGGTGATACCGAGTTCGTCGCCAACGCGATCGAAGGCGGACAGAAGAAATCGGCACAACCGTTGCTCGATCGGATGGTAGCTACCGCAGATCCCAAGTTGTGAGGCCTGCGTGATCAACGCGGAAACATAACGCAACAGCAACTGCTGAAAAGCGCCGCCCTGACGGAATTCGGCCAGCAATGCCCGAACGGGAAGGCGAAATGCGGTACCACCGATTTCGACGTCCACTTGATGGACGAAGTGCGGTTTTCCAAGGAAAAGTGAAATTCCCAGGACGCCTTCGCGGCCCACCGGCCATGCCTTGGCCATGGTTCCGGGCGCATCCACTTCGTGCAGTACCGCAACAATACTGCTGGTCGGGAAGTACGCGTACTTCATGGTCATGCCCGGAGTGAGCAAGGTGTCCCCATGCCGTAATCTCGTGGCTTGGAGTTCAGGCAACAGGCGCCTGTAGACCGCCTTAGGCAGGGCTGCAAGCAGTGCGTTGGCCTTTGGTGTACCAACGGAAGTCATACCAGAGTGTACTCCCGTCGGTTTTACGGATGTCGTAGTATTGTCCGACATCCCAGCGTTGCCGGGTGGTGGCCGGGCGTTCATCTCGCCTCGGCCACCCACCGCGCAGACCATCATTCGCGCCTTACTTCGATGCGACCACGGCCGGGCCCTTGAGCTGCTGCAACGCGCCTTTCTCGGCACTGGCGACGCAGTTGACGTAGTCCCAGTGCGGTGCGAGGGCGTACGGATCTTTTGCTCGGTTGCAGACTACGCGTGCCGCCTCGTGCACTCGTTCGCGAGCAGCATTTGCACCCGCCGGGGTCGAGAGGTCGAGCCCAGCCAGGGAAACAGCGCTTGAACGAATCTCAGGCGAGGAATCGGCGCGTGCGACAGTCGCGCCCGCAAACGTGAAGCCGAAGGCCAGCACGACGAGGACGCTGTTCAGTGAAGCGGACTTGATGTTCATGGTCAGTTACTCCTGTGTGCAGCGGCATTCACGATGTTGTGAAGGCTCGCTGTTTCGTCGGGATCAATGTTGGACCCGAGCGATCAATGCTTCTGTCAAGCTCTTGACACAGACTGGCCAGTCAAAAAAATTGGATTGGTGGCTAGGGTGAGACTCGAACTCACGACCTCGGCATTATGAGGGCAGTTTTTGAGTTTATAGAGCCATTAATTTCAATCACTTGCCGCGTGGCGTCCGTTGCATTTGGCACCACTGAGCACAACGAAGCACCACCGAGTCACGCAAAAGTCACGCGACGCTCGAGTAGCTAGAAGCCATCAGTGCAAGCCTCTGGCGCCCGGCGCATCAGTGGATTCTGTCGAAAGGCGTCTATGCACTACGGTCGACAAGTTCGCGGCCCACCACATCAATCGCAAGGTTGTATATTAGATTGAGATCGCCGCCAATCATCCGGGCTGCCTTCCGCCGGAGATAACGACAGGCTCGTCGAGCGCTCGCCGATATTCCTCCTCGCTAATCGCATTCACCGAGCGAAGTTTCCCCAGCAGCTCGTCGATGAGCGAGCGCAGGCCAGGTCCTGGCGTGCCGTGCGCAAATGAACTCTGGTACTTGATCGGCCCAGGGATGATCACAACCAGGAAAGCCATCTCGGCCGGCGTTAAGGCTTGGGGTTCGCAACCGAAATAGCTACGCGCTGCGGGCCGCAGGCCACGCAGGTCCGGCCCCCATTCGATGATGTTCAGGTAGATCTCGAGGATGCGATCCTTGCGGAGCGCCGACTCGAGCAGGAA
>Ga0182016_10000895_pt1 | contig 36865 bp, 31 predicted proteins | sample 712S2MmetaG_FD_120491 | JGI IMG/M metagenome (GOLD analysis project Ga0182016, IMG submission 120491) | Permafrost microbial communities from Stordalen Mire, Sweden - 712S2M metaG | ecosystem: Environmental > Terrestrial > Soil > Wetlands > Permafrost | place: Sweden: Stordalen | collected...
CAGCGCGATGCACGTCAACGCATCATCCGCAATTCCATTCGCCAGCTTTGCGATCACATTCGCCGTCGCCGGCGCGATGACCAGCAAATCCGCCGCGTCCGCCAGTTCGATGTGCGTCGGCTTCCAGCCCTCGTCCTCGTCGTAAAGATCCGTGACCACCGGATTGCGTGTCAGTGTTTTGAAGGGCAGCGGCGTGATGAAACGCTGCGCGTCCGCCGTCATTACCACGCGCACATCGCACTTGGCCTTGGTGAGCAGCGACGCCAGATCCGCCGCCTTGTGCGCGGCGATGGAGCCGGTGACGCCCAGAATGATCTTCTTTGATACGCTCATGCCACAATCTTAACTGAAATCCGCAATCTGCAATCGAAAATCCGCAATCTGCAATCGAAAATCCGCAAGGCTAAAACTCCGGTGCCGCCGACCGTGCAGAGCGCATTTTTTCCGCCTCGATGATCGCCAGCGTCCGCCGCAAATCCTCCTGCTTGCTGCCGCTGATGAGCAGATAGTCGAAATTTTTCCACTGTGAAATCTCCTGCCGCGCCACCGCCAGCCGTCTTTGAATGACTGCCTCGGCGTCCGCGCCGCGCTTTTTCAGCCTCTGTTCCAGAACCGCCACCGACGGCGGCGTCAGGAAAATCGTCACCAGCGCGCGCTTCAATTCCGGTTCGGTCGCCGCCTGTTCGCGGATGGTAGCCGCGCCCTGCACATCCACGTTCAGCAAAACATCCTTGCCGGCGCGCAGCTTGCCGAGCAGTTCCGATTTCAAGATGCCGTAGCTGTTGCCATAAACCGTGGCGTGTTCCAGAAAATTTCCCGCGTGCAGCCGCTTCAAAAATTCCTCCGCCGTGAAAAAATGATAATCCACGCCGTCTTTTTCGCCGGCACGCGGCTCGCGCGTCGTGCAGGTGATGGCGCGCGTCAGGTTCGGCTGCGCAGCGAGCAGCAGATTCACGAGCGTCGTCTTGCCCGCGCCCGACGCGGCGGAAATGAGGATCAGCAGCGGCGGCGCGGGTTTCTTCACCGGCGACGTTTTCGCCTTCTGGCTTCTGGCTTCCGGCTTCTGGCTTCGGTTTTTCATTCCACGTTCATCGCCTGCTCGCGGAATTTTTCCAGCTCCGCCTTCAGCGTCACGACCTCGCGCGAGATGACCGCGTCATTCGCCTTCGAGCCGATGGTGTTGATTTCGCGGTTCATTTCCTGCGCCAGAAAATCCAGCGTGCGCCCGACCGGCTCCTTCGCTTTCCGGCAGTCCTCGAACTGCTGGAAATGACTTTGCAGCCGCGTCAGTTCCTCCGAGATGTCCGAACGATCGGCGAACAGGACAATTTCCTTCAGCAGCCGCTCGTCGTCCGGCGCGATGGCTTCGATGCCCGCCGCCTTGATGCGTTCCAAAAGATTCCGCCGGTAATTCTCCGCCGTCGTCGGTGCCTGCTTCTGAATTTTGTCCACCGCCGCGTGCATGATGCCGATGCGCGACGTCAAATCCTTCGCCAGATGTGCGCCCTCACGTTCGCGCATTTTCAGCAGCGCGGCGAGCGACTGGTTCAGCGCCTTCTCCACCGCCGGCCACAAATCCTCCGTGCCGGCCAGTTCCTCGTCCGTCTGGAACACGCCGGGCGCGCGCAGCACCTGGTCAAGCGTCACTTCGCCGGAAAGTTTCAACTGCTTGCCCAGCCGCGCGAACTCGGCGGCGTAATCCTTCGCCAGCGCGGCGTTGATGTGCTTGCGCACGGACAGCTTGCCCGCGGCGGCGTGGAGCGTGATGCGGGCGTTGACGCGGCCGCGCGCGACGACGCGGTTGACGGCGTCGCGGATCTGCGCCTCGAGCATTTCCAGTTCGCGCGGCAGCGTGACCGACACCTCGACCTGCTTGCGGTTCACGGAACTCAACTCGACCGTGATCTTGAAGCCGTCCTGCGCGCATTCGCCGCGTCCGTAGCCCGTCATGGATTTCATCCCGCGCAATATGCGTAAATTCCCTGCGGCAAGCGAATAAATTTTGAATTCCTCTCGGTTTTTCCGTATATCGCTTAAGACTTCACCCGCAATAATTTCAACGCCTGCTTGAAATCCGCCGGCAGAGGCGCTTCAAAATTCATCGGCTTCTGCGTGCGCGGATGGATGAAGGACAAATTCTTAGCGTGCAGCATCACGCGCGGCGCAGCGTAATTCGTCAGTTCCTTGACTCGGGCATTTTGTTTCGCGCCGTAGGTGTCGTCGCCCACGAGCGGATGGCCGATGAACTGGAAATGCACGCGGATCTGGTGCGTGCGGCCGGTGTGGATCTGCGCCTCCATCAGCGTCGCGGCGTAAAGGCGTTCGAGAATCCGGTAGCTGGTGTGCGCGGCGCGGCCGGCGCTGTCATCGCGCACGGCCATGCGTTTGCGGTGCGTGGGATGCCGCGCGATGGCGGCGCGGATTTCACCGGAGTCGCGCGCCGGTTCGCCGCAGACGAGCGCGTGATAAATTTTTTTCACCTCGCGATTTGAAAATTGTTCCGCCAGCGCAATGTGTGTCTCGTCATTCTTGGCGACGACGAGGCAGCCGCTGGTTTCCTTGTCGAGCCGGTGGACAATGCCCGGTCGCGCCACGCCGCCGATGCCGCTCAACGAGCCTTGGCAATGATGCAGCAGCGCGTTGACGAGCGTGTGTTCCTCGTGTCCGGCGGCGGGATGCACGACGAGTCCGGCGGGTTTGTTGACGACGAGCAGCGACTTGTCCTCGAACAAAATATCGAGCGGGATTTTTTCCGGCTGCGCCTCGGCGGGCTTGGCTTCCGGCCAATGAACTTCAATCTGTTCGCCCGCGTGCGGATGATGCGTGGGCTTGACGGCTTCGCCGTTGACGCGGACGTGGCCTTCTTCAATCAACCGTTGCAGCGCCCCGCGCGAGGCGGCGGGAAATTTTTCGCAAAGGAATTTGTCGAGCCGCGCGGACGGCAGGGATTTTTCGACGGTGAAATTTTCAGTGCGCGTTGACATTTAAGGTGACGGATGACAGGTGGCTGGTGGCAGGAAACATGCGGCTGTGGGTGGTAGATTTTTCATGCCACTGGTCACTTGCCACTGGTCACAGGTTGGGACGAACTTTCATTTTTCCAGTTGATAAGAAAAATCAGCGCGACGCCGGTGCAGATGGCGGAGTCGGCGACGTTGAACGCGGGGAAATCCAGCGGCACATAGCTGCCGCGGCGTTGCAGATAGAAATGCAGGAAGTCCACGACGGCGTGGCGGTGCGGCAGCAGCCGGTCGGTGAGGTTGCCGATGATGCCGCCGAAAATCAGCCCAAGCGCGAACTGGCCGGTGAGCCGGCGCGCATGAAAATGGTGCCGCGCGAGAAACAGCGCGACCACCGCGACGAGCGCCACGCCGGCCAGCACGGCGTTGTTGCCGGTGAACAGGCTCCACGCCGCGCCGGTGTTGGCGCGGTGGGCGAGGTTGAAAAATCCGGGGATGATGACAATTTCATCGCCTTCCTCGGTCAGGCGGAGCACCAGCCATTTGGTGAACTGGTCGAGCGCGAAGACGCAAGCCGCCAGCGCCGCAATGCGGCGGGTGGATTTTGAGAACACGGGTTGGGCGTCGGCCATGAACCCCAGTTTCAGGCTTCAGGTTTCAGGTTTCAAGTTCCGATTGCGGTTACGATGATTAAGATTAGGATTTTACTTTGCGTTCAAATGGCTATTCTTCGCGCATGGCGCTGGTGCGTATCCTGGTGGACGGTTACAGCTTGTTGCACAACTGGCCGGAGCTGGCTCCCGGCGCGGCGCGGCATTCCGAGGCCGCGCGTGATGCACTGGTGGAGATGCTCACGCACTATCAGGACGCCAAAGGCACGCCGATCACGGTTTTTTTCGACGGCTCCGGCAAGCGGCTCGGCAAACCGAAAAACGATTCCGGGCAGCCGGTGGAGGTTTTGTTTTCCAGCGCCGGGCAGACGGCGGATGATATGATCGAGCGCGCGGCGCACCGGTTTCAGGAATACGGCGAGGTGCTGGTGGTGACAGATGATAACGCCGAGCGCAACATGGTGAGCGGGTTTGGCGGCTCGGTGGCGAGCTGCGATAATTTCATCCGCATGATCGGCGGCGCGTTGTCGGAGTTGCAGGAGAATTTGAAAAATCACAACCGCACGGAGCAGAACCGGTTCAACCGGGGACGCCAGCATTAAATTCAAACGAACACAAACATGCACATAAACAACTTTCCCCGCCGCATGGCGATGATCGCCGCATTGGTGGCCGAAATGATTTTGGTTTCCGGATTGCGCGCCCAGCCAACGGAGCAGACGGTGCAAAACCGGTTTCTGTTTGTCTTTGACACGTCGCATGACATGAAGTTGCGCAGCGACGGCGTGGAGAAAACGCTGAACACCCTGCTGGCCTTGAGCCTGAGCGGGCAGATGCACGCGGGCGACAGCATGGCCGTGTGGACGTTCGGGCAGGAGCTGCGGCCGAGGGATTATCCGTTGACAACCTGGAATCCCGACAACGCCGTGATGATCGCCTCGAACCTCGTGAAGTTTGTGGGCAAACAGCATTACGGAAAAACCACGCGATTCGAGCCGTTGCAGCCCTCGCTCAACACGGTCATGCAAAATTCCGAACGGCTGACCGTGCTGGTTTTTTGCGACGGCGAAGGCAAATTCAGCGGCACGCCGTTTGATGACGGCATCAACCAGATTTTTGATCAAAAACGGAGCGAGCAGAAAAAGGCCGGCCAGCCGTTCGTTGTTGTGCTGCGGTCGCAGCTTGGTGAATACGTTGGCTGTTCCGTTGGTCTGCCGCCGATGCCGCTGAATTATCCCCAGTTCCCGCCGTTGCCGTTGCCGCCGCAGCCACCCGCGCCGAAAGAGACGAATGCTCCGCCGCCACCCGCGCCGGTCGTTATAACCCCGCCGCTCATCCTCATCGGAACCAAACCCGAATCCAGTCCGCCGCCGAAAGCGTTGCCGACCAATCCGCCGGTCACCGCCACATCCGCTGAACCACTCAGCGCAACAAACGCACCGGTGACACCGCCGGTAATTTCGGCGCCAACAAACCCCATTGCACCCGCTGCCACGCCAACCAATGTTGCTGCGCCGGCCACCTCACAAACATCAACGCCACCCGCCGGCTCCGGCGGCAACGGTCTTTTGGTCGTCGGCTCGGCATTATTTGGCGCGGCTATCGCGTTGGGGCTGGTGTTCTGGCTCCGGCCGCGCCCGAAGGATCCCAGCCTGATCACGCGTTCGATGGATGACCGGAAATGAATTCCGCGCGTGACTTTCGGCCGCGCCTTTGGAAAAATCTTCGACCATGAAAGCACTCAACCTGATTTGCATCCTGGGTCTTGTCGCCGGCATCGCGACCGCCTGGGCCGACGACACCAAAACCACCACCTCAACCAACGCATCAATGAGCCAACCGAAAACCAGCCCCGAAGTCGCCATCATCAACACCACCGAAGGCACCATGGTCGTCCAGTTCTGGACCGACGCCGCGCCGAACACCATCGCCAATTTCAAGAAGCTCGCCAACTCGGGCTTTTATGACGGCACAGCGTTTCACCGCGTCATCAAGGGCTTCATGATCCAGGGCGGCGACCCGCTCACCAAGGATCCGGCCAAGGAAGACATGTGGGGCACGGGCGGTCCCGGCTACCAGATCAAGGCCGAATTCAACGACCATTCGCATGTGCGCGGCGTGATTTCCATGGCGCGCTCGCAGGATCCGGATTCCGCCGGCAGCCAGTTTTTCATCTGCCACGGCAACCCGACTTTTCTGGATCGCCAATACACCACGTTCGGCAAGCTGATCAAAGGCGACGACGTGCTGGAAAAAATCGCCACCACGCCCACGCACCCGCAGGACCGGCCCGACAAACGCGTCGGCATCATCAGCATCAAGGTCGTGCCGCTCGACGCGGTGAAGTGATCCGCTGAAAGTTAAATCTGAACGCAGGAGGCGGGAATTTTCCGCTTCCTGCGTTTTTGTTTTCCTGATTCAATTTTCGCGTGGAAATTTCGCAACTGGCCCAGATTCTTGTAGCGCTCGGCTGTCCGGCGGAAAAATCCGCCGATATGGCCGCGCAACTGGACAAACGCGCCCGCCAGCTCGCCGCTGAAAAGGGCCGCACTTACGAAGAAGCGCTCAAGCACCTGCTCACGCTGATGAAGCAGGGCTGGGCGGCACCGAAATAGGAGTTGGGAACTGGCAGATGGGAGTTTGGAAACCGTATTTCAGTTTTTCCTAGCTTCCCACTTCCAATTTCTATCTCCTATTCCCATGATTCGACCTTGGAAAAACATCCGCTCCACGCCCGTCGGCGATTTCCGCATCTTCAAGCTGCGCTCCGACGTGAAAATTTCGCCGCGCACCGGCAAGGAACACGACTTCTTCGTCCTCGACAGCGTCAACTGGGTCAACATCGTCGCCGTCACGCCGGACCAGAAGCTGGTGATGGTGGAGCAATACCGTCACGGCTCGAACACCGTGGAGTTGGAAGTTCCCGGCGGCATGATGGACGCGGACGAGACCGACCCGGTGGCGACCGCCGTGCGCGAGTTGCGCGAGGAGACCGGCTACGCGGGTGAGAATCTGCGCCTGCTCGGACGTATCCATTCCAACCCGGCGATCTTGAACAACGTCACCTTCACCGTGCTGATTGAAAACTGCCGGTTGCAGCACGCGGTGGAGTTTGACCATGGCGAAGACCTGGAGACGCGGCTCGTGCCGGTGGCGGAAATCCCGAAGCTCGTCGCCGATGAGAAGATTGGCCATCCGCTCGTGGTGGTGGCGCTGTATCATTTCGATCTGTGGCAGCGGGGAATTAAAATTCTGCCATGATCAAAACTGCCGGGAAAAACCTTTTCAACGGGCGATGGGCAAGGTGTTCGGAATGGAAATAAAAGATGCGCCGTCAATAAATATATTGAGTGTCAGCTTTAAACATTGATGACACCTCGCCTTCAAATTGCGGTCAAAGACAGATTTCTTAATTTGCTTTTGTTTGGAAAATATTGTCTTATTCTCGCGCTTTCTTAAGAAAGCACATATTTATTGCTGCCCAGAAAACATGAAGACAAAAATCAATAGAATCCGCATCGGCACCTCACAGGTTTCCAATCATTCGATTCGCCAGCAACGAAAAATCAGGGGTTTGACGCGATCCTTTTTGTTGATGATGGCCTGCCTGATTCTTCCATTGGCACTGTTTGCTGCAGATCCGTCGTCTACTAATTAGAAATTCAGTTTCGAATTTGGTGTCGGCTGTGCAGTTGCGGCCGTTAACTTCGGAAGCTTATGATGGCGTTGCTGATGCCCGCACTGTTGGTGCTGGTCACATTCAGGTGGAAGGCTCGTTTATTAGTTACTACTTTAATTCCCCGACGCGTCGCTTCTATTCCAATAGCGGATTCAACTGGGATCCGCGCATTACATTGGGACTGTGGACCAATGTGGATATTTACGTTCACCCATCATATGAAATCAGGAATTTCGATTATAGATCAGGCATCAGTGAGTTTGGGCGGATTACGACCGGGGTAAAGGTTAATCTGTGGGGAAACGAAAGCGGGACCACCGCTTTTGCCGTCAAGCCATACCTCTCAATTCCTACGCATGGTGGCAATGTGCTGGGAGGCGTGGATATGGCACTCCTCGTCCGATTGACGCATGGATTTTATGTCAAATTCGACACGGAGTTTTACACGACGGAGAATGGTAATGAAGCGTTGTATGCAGGTTTCGACAATTCCATGAGTATAAACAAGACTCTATGTTCCAAAGCCGAGGCCTACTGGTATTTAGATTCCACCGTAACAACCGACCCAGCGCAACAATGGTATGGTTACACTGGTTTAGGGCTGAAATACAATTTCACCGGTAACCTGCAAATCTTCGCCGGCATGGGGTTTGGCCTGACTTCAGCAGCCTATGATTACAACCCGCGCGCGGGATTGGTCTGGCGCTTTTAATATTTCGTCGAGCAGTTTTGCAGTCGGCGCCGCTACGGCTTCTTCAGCCCGGCGATGGCGGCCTGTAGCTCGTCAAAGTGCGTCTGCGGATTCATCGCGTCCGTGACGTGGACGATTTTCCCGTCGAGGCCGATCAGGAAGCTCACGCGCTTGGACAGGTTCATCACCGGCATCTTCGCGTCGTAGGCGGCGATGATTTTGCCGTCCGGGTCGGTCACGAGCGTGAAGTTCAGCTTGTATTCCTCGGCAAACTTTTTGTGGCTGTCCACCGAATCATGGCTCACGCCGATGACGGTCACGTTGTTGGTCTGCAATTCGCCCATGCGGTCGCGCAGGCCGCAGGCTTCCTTGGTGCAGCCGCTGGTGAAATCCTTGGGATAAAAATACAGGAGGATGATTTTCTTGCCGATGAGGTCGGCGAGCTTGAATTCCTTGCCGTCCTGATCCTGGCCGGTGAACAGCGGCGCGGAATCGCCGGCTTTCGGCGTGGAGGCAAAGCAGTTCGCGGCTAGAAAAAGAATCAAACCGGCGATGATTAATCCGACGAAAAACATCATTTTCATTGGGTTTTATTTTTCGCCGCGCAAGTTGATGCCCTTTAGTTTTTCAACAAATCCGGCAAATCCGTCCGCCTGCGCCTTCAGCCGTTCCAACAATTCTGCGTCATTTATTTTGCCGGAGTCATCGAGCAGGTTGTTAACTTGCGGCAGGAAAACGCGCGCGGGAAAAATGTGCGCGTTGCGATAGCCGAAAATGGCCTGAAGCTGTTCGACCGGCCGCAGCGCGCCCCAAATGCCCGCCGCCAGCCCGGTGAAGCAGACCGGTTTTTGCTCGAAGCTTTCGGGAAACTTCAGCATGTCTATGAAATATTTCAACACGCCCGGCACGCTGCCATTGTATTCCGGCGTGACAACGTGTAGTCCAGCGGATTGCAACACGGCGTCGGCGAAGGGCAGAAACGACTTCGGCTTTTCCGCATAGGAAGTGGACGAGAAAATTTCCGGCGGCAGTTTCGCCAGATCCAGAACATGCAGCGGCACTTTGAGCCCGGCGTAAATGGTTTCAAGCTGCGCGGCAACCTTGCGCGTGTTGCTGCCGGGACGGTTGGTGCCGATGATTAAAGCGATCATGGCGACAATCTAAAACGCGTTTCGTCTTTCGCAAATTTTATTGTGCGTTTAGGCGGATGGCCGTTTCCCGCGCGGCGAGCGGCGCAAACCATTTTGCAGCCAGAGCCGCCAGACGAGCCAGAACGCCTCGTTGATGATGCCGCCGGCCATCTTGGACTGGCCGTGCGTGCGGTCGGTGAAGATGATCGGCACTTCCACGATCTTGAATCCCTGCCGCCACAGCCGGTGCGTCAACTCAATCTGAAAGCTGTAACCGTTGGAATGGATGCCATCAAGGTTGACGGCCTGCAGCGCGCGGCGGCGGAAACACTTGTAACCGCCGGTCGGGTCGCTGAACGGCATGCCGGTGACGACCATGACGTATTTGCCGGCAAACCGGCTCAACATCAGCCGGCCCAGCGGCCAGTTGATGACGCGGATGCCGCCGACGTAACGCGAGCCGAGCACGAGGTCGGCGTCTTTCGCCGCCTCGAGAAAAGCCGGGATGTCGTCCGGGTTGTGCGAAAAATCGCAGTCCATCTCGAAGATGAATTCGTAGCTGTGCTCCAGCGCCCACTTGAAGCCGGCGATGTAGGCGCGGCCCAGACCTTCCTTGCCCGCGCGATGCAAAACATGGATCTGCGGATGCTGCGCGGCGAGTTCGTCGGCGATTTTGCCGGTGCCGTCGGGCGAGTTGTCGTCCACCACCAGCACGTCCACCGCCGCCGGCAGCGCCAACAGCCTGGCCGCGATGCGCGGGAGGTTGTCCCGTTCATTGTAAGTCGGCACGATGATGAGCGTCTGGTTCATGCGGCGCGCAGATTGTCAGAAAAATTAGACGCGAAAACAAGCGGACAGTTCAATCGCGCGAAATGCAGCGTAAAATGCAGCGTTGCCAGCGGAAATCATCCGGCATAGCTTTTCCGAAAATGCTCACTTCGCTCTTCAACGGCTTCGCGGACTGGAGTTTTCTGCTGACCAGTCCGGTCTGGCTGGCAATGACGGTATTCCAGCTTTGGATGCTGGTTCATGCCATCCGTAATCGTGAATGGATCTGGGCGTTTTTTATCTTCATCGGATCGGGGCTGGGGGCGCTCTGGTATTATTTTTCCGTCTATCGTAATTCATCCTCGGCCACGAGCGGCTTTGAACTGCCCGGCGCGCAAAGCCGCAAGCGGATCAAGGAGCTTCAGGCGCAAATCTATCACATCGGGAATGCCTCCCATCATTTCCAGCTCGGCGATGTTTATTTTCAACAGGGCAAACTGGCCGAGGCCGAAAAATGTTATCGCGCCGCACTGGAACTTGACCCGAAGGACGTGGACACGCGGGCGCATCTGGGCCAGTGCCTGCTCCGGCAAAAGCGGTTCGCCGAGGCGCGACCGCTGCTCGAAGGCGTCATGACCGAAAAGCCGGAGCACGATTACGGCCACACCATGATGGCGCTGGCCGAGACGCTGACGGCCCTGGGCGAAACCGACAACGCGCTGCTCTACTGGCAGCACATCACGCAAAGCCATTCCTATCCGCGCGCCAAGGTGCAAATGGCCGAGCTTTACCTCGCGAAAAACCAGACCGACCTCGCCCGCGCCCAGCTTCAGGACGTTTTGAACGACGACGTCCATGCGCCGGCGTTCCAGCGCAAGCGCGACCGCATGTGGATCTGGCGCGCGAAAAGTTTGATGGGGAAATTATAGGCGCAACTGCTTTTGCCTTTCGTGGTGGGGCAAATTGTCGCATGATAACCGAGTGTCAAATTTGATTGCCATCGTCGGCCGCCCGAATGTCGGGAAATCCGCGCTGTTCAACCGCATCGTCAAGCGGCGCATCGCCATCGTGCATGACCAGCCCGGCGTCACGCGCGACCGCGTGAGCGTGGAGGCGGAATGGCACGACAAGTCGTTCACGCTCGTGGACACTGGCGGCATCGGCCTGCTGCGCCGCGAGAAATCCACGGACATCATCACCAAGGCCGCGCTCGAGCAGGTGGAAATGGCCATCGAAGCCGCGAGTTCGATCATCCTCGTCGTCAATGTGCAGGAAGGTGTCGTGCCGCTCGACCGCGAGGTCGCGCAAAAACTGCGGGCCAGCGGCAAACCCATTTTGGTCGCCATCAACAAGGTGGACACGAGCCTTGCGGAAAAAACCATGGATGAATTCGCCCGGCTCGGCTTTGAGAAAATGTTTCCGGTCAGCGCGATTCACGGCGAGGGCATTGAAAATTTGATGGACGCGGCGACATCTTATTTACCGGCCGCCAGTCCGGAGCCCGAAGTTCCCGATGCGGAAGTTTCCGAGCCGGTCGAAGGCGAAGAAGCTGCTCCCGTGCGGCGCAAAAAAGGCCCGCTGCGGCTGGCGATTGTCGGCCGTCCGAATGTCGGCAAATCCTCCATCATCAACGCGCTCACGAAATCCGAGCGCGTCATCGTCAGCCCGATTCCCGGCACGACGCGCGATTCGGTGGACGTGCCGTTCGAGGTTGAGACCGAGGGCGGCCGCGAAAAATATGTGCTCGTGGACACCGCCGGCATCCGCAAGACACGCAGCATTGACGACTCCGTGGAATTTTTCAGCGTGCAGCGCTCGGAAGAATCCATCGCGCGTTGTGACATTGCCATTTTGGTTTTGGACGCCGAGGCCGGCGTTCTGGAGCAGGATAAAAAAATCGCCGACCATATCGTGGAGAACCGCCGCGCGTGCATCCTGGTTGTAAACAAGTGGGATTTGTTCGAGAAGGACATCCGCGAGAAACGCAAAGAGGAAATTGTCTCGCGCGAAAAGAAGGAAAACCGGTCCGCGCCGAAAGTCATGACCACGCTCGGCGAGTTCGGCGAGTGGGTGCAGAAGAAATTATTTTTCCTCGATTACGCGCCGGTGATTTTCACGTCCGCGAAATCCGGTTTTCATCTGGATCGCCTGCTGGAAGCGGTCCGCTACGTCGCCGCACAGTTGCAGCAGAAGGTGCCGACGTCCATCCTGAACCGCACCATTCACGACGCCGTCGAGAAGCGCCAGCCGGTCAGCGACGCCGGCCACCGGCTGAAATTTTATTACGCCACGCAGGTGCGGCAGTCGCCGCCGGCGTTTTTGCTGTTCGTGAACCGCGACGAGCTGTTTTCCGATCCGTATAAAAAATATCTGGCGGGCGAACTGCGCCGCGCATTCGGCTACGAAGGCTGCCCCATCACGTTCGTGCCCAAGGCGCGGCCGAAGACGGTCGAATCGGTGCGGAAACCCAAGCCGTCGAACAAAAATCTGGCCGGCCGGATGGACGCCTACCGGGCGGCGCGGCACGAACGCTATTCGCGCAAGCCGAAGAACAAATCGCACGGCAAGTAAGCCCGTCCCCGACTTGGAAATCCCAATGGGATTGAAATTCCACCGCAGCCCTGGCGGGCGGCGGCTTTCATTTGCAGACCATGACCGGAGATGAGGGCCGTTTAGTCCACTTGTGATTCTGCCAAACCCGCGTTAGTGTGCCAGGCACTGGAACGAATTAACGTTCCAATCATTGAAAGGAATTTTTTAATGAAACGCAAAGCATCGGCGGTCTGGCACGGCGATTTGAAAGGCGGCAAAGGCGGCATCTCCACCGAGAGCGGCGTGCTCAAGGGAACCCAATACTCCTTCGGCACACGCTTTGAAAATGGCGTTGGCACCAACCCCGAAGAGTTGATCGCGGCGGCGCACGCGGGTTGTTTCTCGATGGCGTTCGCGGCGGAACTCGGCAAGGCCGGCTTCACCCCCCAGTCCATTCATACGACGGCGACGGTCACAATGGACAAGACGGAGGCGGGCTGGACCGTGACGGAATCGTATCTGGACATGACGGCGATAATTCCCGGCCTGGACGAGGACAAATTCACCGCCATCGCGAACGGGGCCAAGGCGGGCTGCCCGATTTCGCGCCTGCTCAATGCGAAAATTTTCCTGAACGCGAAACTGGAGACGTGAAAATTGCAGTTGCCATCGGGCGCGGTTTTTAACATTCTCGCAGGATGAATCCAAAACACCTCCTGCTCGTCGGCGCAGCCATTTCATCCATTATTTTTTCCACCGGCTGCCAGTCCAGTTCTCCAAAAACAACCGCAGCAGCGGCACCTGCGGCCACTGTCGCGCCAGCGGCGCCCGCAACACCTCCGCCTGCTGCAGTAGCCACCCCGGCCGCCGCCGCAACCGCGCCGGCCACGGTGCCAGTGGCGATCCGCATCAAGGCCGGCTCGAGCACATCGCTCACCAACAGCGACGGCACGGTCTGGCTGGCTGACCAGGGTTTTGCGGACGGGGAAACGGCCGAGCGTGCCGACATTCAGATCACCAACACCACCGAGCCGGCCATCTACCAGAGCGAGCATTACGGCATGACTTCGTTTTCGCAGCCGGTTCCCAACGGCAAATACACCGTGAAGCTGCACTTTGCCGAGACCTATGAAGGCATCACCGACAAGGGCCAGCGGGTTTTCTCTTTTAATGTCCAGGGCCAGGACTTCAAGGACTTTGACGTTTTTGACAAGGCCGGCGGCGCGCTGCGCGCCTATGTCGTCACCGTTCCCGTGGAAGTCACCAACGGCAAGCTGGACATCACCTTCACGCCCAACGTCGAGAACCCCGAGATCAACGGCATCGAAATCATTCCCAATCCGTAACGGTCGGTTGCGGCGTAACACACGCCGTTGCTTGAAAGACGGCATGATGGATTTTCCGGCGCGGCAACAGCCGCGCCGGTTTTTTGTTCACCCACGCGCCCATCATCGGCCCGTTCTCCGCTTGTTCCCACGCGCCATTCTGCTATTCTCCGCGACTTGTTTGTGACCATTACGCAAGAAATCCAGCGGCGGCGGACCTTCGCCATCATTTCGCATCCGGACGCGGGTAAAACCACGTTGACGGAAAAGCTGCTGCTTTACGGCGGCGCCGAGCAGCTCGCCGGCTCCGTGACCGCGCGCAAAAACCAGCGTGCAACCACAAGCGACTGGATGGAGTTGGAAAAGAAACGCGGCATCTCGATCAGCTCCACCGTGCTGCAATTTGATTACGACGGCTACCGGCTGAACCTGCTCGACACGCCCGGTCACAAGGATTTTTCCGAGGACACCTATCGCGTGCTGACCGCCGTGGACGCGGTCGTCATGGTGATTGATTCCGCAAAGGGCATCGAGCCGCAGACGCGCAAGCTGTTCGAGGTCTGCCGCCAGCGCGGCGTGCCGATCTTCACCTTCATGAACAAGTGCGACCGGCCGATGAAGGAGCCGCTCGCGCTGCTCGACGAACTCGAGCGCGTGCTCGGCATCGGCGCGTTTCCGGTGAACTGGCCGATCGGCAACGGCGCGGATTTTCGCGGCGTGTATGACCGGCAGACCAGGCTGATGCACCTGTTCGAGCGCGTGGTGGGCGGCAAATTTCGCGCGCCGGTTTCCGTCGGCGGCCTGCACGATTCGGAGATTCGTGGCCAGCTTGACGAAGCGACGTTTCTCAAGACCGTGGAAGAACTGGAAATGCTCGAACACGCCGGCGAAATTTTCGACGATGCCGCCGTGCTCGCTGGCAAAAGCACGCCGGTGTTTTTCGGCAGCGGCGTGAATAATTTCGGCGTGCAGCTTTTGCTCGACGGCTTCCTGAAACATTCGCCTGCGCCCAAATCCCGCGTGATGGGCGGCATCGAGATCGCCCCGGAAAATCCGGCGTTCAGCGGTTTCATCTTCAAGATTCAGGCGAACATGGACCCGAAGCACCGCGACCGTATCGCCTTCATTCGCGTCTGTTCCGGCAAGTTCGACCGCGACATGACGGTGCATCATTCGCGTTCCGAGAAAAAGGTTCGCCTATCCAGCTCGCACAAACTGTTCGGCAACGAGCGCGAGACCGTGGATGAAGCCTATCCCGGCGACGTAATCGGCTTGGTCGGCCACGACAGCTTTGGCATCGGCGACACGCTCACGACCGATCCCAAAATTCTCTACAAGGAAATCCCGCGCTTCACGCCGGAAGCCTTCAGTTACCTGCACAATCCGAACACCGGGAAATACAAACAATTCCGCCAAGGCCTCGACCAGCTTTTGCAGGAAGGCGTCATCCAAGCGCTGTATCTCCGCAATTCCTCCATCAAAACGCCGCTGCTCGCCGCCGTCGGCCCGTTGCAATTCGAGGTCGTGCAATTCCGACTCGAAAGCGAATACGGCGCGGAATCGCGGCTCGAAGCCGCGCCGTGGAGCGTTGTCCGCTGGCTGCCCACCGACATCACGGAAGACGCGCTCGACGCGCTCTCGCTGCCCACCGGCGCGCGGCTCGCCTACGACCTCGGCAAAAATCCCGTCATCCTTTTCCAAAACGAGTGGTCCGCAAATTATTTCAACGAGACGAACAAGAACACGCCGCTGTCCGCGCTGCCGGTGCAGTCCGTGCGGGAGTGAGATGTAATCGCCGGCGATTCAAATCGGCCGGCGGTTTTAGTCAGCGGCCGGCGGTCATGAATTGATATTTCCCGGAAGTGATCTCAAAAACTGCGCAGCCATTTTCCTGACGGATGAATTTTACGCCGGGCGATTTTGCGGCGGCGACTCCACTCTCGCGAACGTCATCAACCGACTTGGCAGGAACAAAGACCGTGGCTGAAGTGTTGGATGGAATGCTCAAATCGAGCGTGAAAGTTTTCACGGCGCGCTTCCATTCGGCCGTGATCGGGCCATGGACGGAATCATATTTTCCTTTCACCCATGTCAAATCGCCAACCATAGCAGGGTGAATCACGATTTGTTTGAAACCCGGCCCGGCGGGATCGCATTGGATGCCGGCGAGGTCATGGAAGAACCACTCGTTAATCTGGCCGAGCATGAAATGGTTTTGCGACCCGTAGCCCCAATTGATGGACGTGTCCCATTTTTCCGTCAGGGCGGTCGCGCCCATCTTGAGCTGATAGCCGTAGCCGGGCTTGTCCGACTGGTTGTTCATGGCGTAGATGACATCCGAATTTCCGCTCTCGGCGAGCGCACGCAGAAGGTAGGCATAGCCGATTTCACCCGAGGTCAATCCCTTCGTGCGCACGTCGGCGACGATGTTGTCTATCACAGCCGCACGGTTCTTGGCCTCGACGAGATTCATCACGACCGCGAGGGAGTTGGCGGTTTGCGAGCCGCCCTCGTATTGGTGGGTTTCCGGATGGTAAAACTTTTCGTTGAAGGCGGCGCGAATGGCTTCGGCCTGTTCGTCAAATTGTTTCGCCTCGTCCGGCCGGCCGAGCAATTCGGCGGCGCGCGCCAGCACCCAAGTGTAGTGCTGGTAAAATGCCGTGGCGGTGAACTGCGGCGTGGTGAGCTGCGAATTCCACGATGGCTTCGGACCGATGTCGCACCAGTCACCGAGGCCGGTCGGCACAATGTGATCCGTCGCCGTGCTGCCGAGGAACGCGACGTAGCGTTTCATCGCGTCATAGTGAATGCGCAACAATTCGGTGTCGCCGGCGAACTGGTATTGCTGCCAGGGAACCATGATGAACGAGCCGCCCCATTCGGGTGAGTTGCGCATCCCGTTGTTCAGGTCGCGCGATCCGGCGATAAAATACTCCGGCGCGATGTTCGGCACGAAACCATTTTCCAACTGGCTGTCGGCCATGTCGTTCACGGACTTTCGGAAGAGCTGCGCCATGTCGAAGTTGTAGCGCAGCGCGGGGCCGTTCAGATGATCCTCTTCCAGCCAGCCGAGTTTTTCGCGGGCGGGACAGTCGGTCATCAGGCTCTGCATATTGCTGCGCTGCGCCCAGCGGACGAGCTGGTAAATGCGGTTGAACAGCGTGTTCGAGCAGGTGAATTCGCCAATCGGTTTCGACGAGGAATGAACGACGACGCCTTCAAGTTGTTTTATCTTTGGCAAAGTCCCGCCGTTGTTTGCCGGATGAATTTCCACCTGTAGGTAGCGGCAGCCTTGATAGAAGAATTTCGGAAAATAATTTTCCGTTCCTTCGCCTTTGAGTGTGTATTGCCACCACGCCGGTCGGACGCCTTGTTCTGTGGCTGACGTGCGATCCACCGTGCCGTCAGGCTTGAGCAGTTCCGAGGGAATGACACGGACGAACGATCCCGCCGGGCCGGCCACCTGCAGGCGGATCATCATCGAAGCATTCTGGCCCAGATCGTAAACCATCAAGCCGGGACGCAGCGCGTTTGTGGCCGCCGGCGTGAACGTGTCAAACGCGCGGATGGGCGGCGCGGCGGCCGATTGTCCGCGCAACTTGCCGCCCGGACCTTCGGTGACTACCGCCGGTTGCCATTGAGCCGCTTTGAATCCCGGCGCGTCCCAGCCTTTTTGTTCCAGCCGGGCGTCGTAATCTTCGCCGGCGTAAACGTTGTTGAACGTGATCGGGCTGCGACCGGTTTGCCAGCTCGCGTCCGTGCCGATGACCTCGCTCGTGCCGTCGTCGTAATCCAACTGGATTTGCGCGATGGCCCTGAGCGGGCCGAAGGACTGGGTGAACTTGACGTAGCGCGGCTTGTCCGCCGCGATGTGATACATGCCGTTGCCGAGAATGATGCCGACGGCGTTCGGTCCGCGATGCAACAACGAAGTCAAATCCAGCGTGTCATAGAGGCAGGTTTTGTTGTATTGCGACCAGCCCGGCGTGAGCAAAGCATCGCCGGCCTTTTTGCCGTTGGCCGACAATTCATATTGGCCGAGTCCGCAGACGTGAACCACCGCCCGGCGCAATCCGCGCTTCACCGTGAACTCGCGCCGGAGCAAAATACTTTGCGCGTTGGTCGGCGCGGCAATCCATTTTGCTTTCCAATCGGATTCGGCGAGCAAACCCATCGTCCAGGTCGCGGCCGGACTCCACCGGGAAACCTTGTCGTTGTCGTCCCATGCGCGCACCTTCCAGAAAACCTGTTGCGACGACGACAACGGTTTGCCCGCGTAGGGGATTTGAATCGTTTCGTCGGAAATCATCTTGCCGCTGTCCCACAAGTCACCGGTGTCCTTGTTCAGTGAAGCCTCGCTGGAAGCGACGAGGATTTGATAGGCCGTCTGCCGATCGCCGCGCTGCGACGACTGCAAAACCCAGCTCAAGCGCGGCTGCGGCACATCCACGCCTAGCGGATTTTCCCGATGCTCACAACCGAGGCCGGCAACCGTCATTCCCGCGCAGGAAAACGTTGCGGCGGTCAAACCCAAAGTCAGGAGCAAAAAAAATCGTATCATGGCGGTGGTGCGCGAGATTATCAGCCGCACCGCATTTTGAGCAAATGGTTTGTTGGCATCACCCCCAAGTCCTTTCTCTTGTTCCCACCCGATTGTCTGGTATTATTCCCGTTCTTGTGAAAAGAAATTTTACGTCCGGGCGCATCTTGATTTGACATGTCCACCATCATTTCCGCCTCTGAAATCACCGTTCGCTACGGCGAACGCGCCATCCTCGACGCCACCACGCTTGGCATTCAGGAGGGCGAACGCCTCGGTCTCGTCGGGCGCAATGGCGCGGGCAAGACGACCTTCCTGCGCATCCTCGCCGGCCTGCAATCGCCCGACAGCGGCGAAGTGGCGCGGCAGCGCGATCTCGTCGTGAGTTATCTGCCGCAGGATTTCATGCTCGATGCCACGAAATCCGTGGAGGAAAACATCAGGGACGGCGCCAAGCCGGTGCTGGATTTGATTGCAGAATTTGAATCGCTGCCGCACGACTCGAAGCGGCACGAATTTTTGGAACATCGCATCCAGGCGCTTGAAGGCTGGACGCTCGACACCCGCATCGAGATTGCGATGGCGCATTTGAACTGTCCCGCCGGTGACCGGCGCGTGGACACGCTTTCCGGCGGCGAGAAACGCCGCGTCGCCATGTGCCGCGCGGTGGTTTCGCTGCCCGATTTTTTGATTCTCGACGAGCCGACGAACCATCTCGACCCGGAATCCATCGAATGGGTCGCGGAATTCCTCGAGGAATTTCACGGCACATTTCTCGTCGTCACGCACGACCGGTATTTTTTGGATCGCGTGGTGAAGCGGATGATCGAGCTGTCCGACGGAAAATTCTTTTCGCACGACGGCAATTACACCGAATACCTGCTTGCGAAAGCCGAACGCCAGTCCGCCGACGCGACGGTGGAACACAAGCGCCAGATGTTCCTAAAAAAGGAACTCGCATGGGTGCGGCAGGGCCCGCGTGCGCAACGCAGCAAGCAGAAGGATCGCTTCGAGCGCTATTACAACGAGGCGGCGAAGGACGGCCCGGTGATCGAGGAGGACGTGGAGCTATGCATTCCGCCGCCGCCGCAGTTGGGCAATCGCACGGTGGAGGTGGCGGACTTGGGCATGAGCATCGGCGGGAAAAAACTATTTTCCGGCTTCACGTTCAGCTTTGCGAACGGCCAGCGCATCGGTGTTTGCGGGCGGAACGGTCTCGGCAAAACCACGTTGCTCAAGGCCATCATCGGCCAGTTGCCGCCGACCGAAGGCACGGTGAAGATCGGCCAGCTCACGAAATTCAACTACGTGGACCAGGGCCGTCTTCAGTTGAACGAAGAGAACACCGTAATGGACGAAGTCGCGCAGGGACGCGAATTCGTCGAGTGGGGTGATGCGAAACTTTCCGTGCGTTCCTATCTTAAACGTTTTCTGTTTACCGACGACCGCATCACGACGCAGGTAAAAAAATTGAGCGGCGGCGAACGCAGCCGGTTGTTGCTCGCGCAAGTTTTGAAAAACGGCGGGAACTTCCTGATTCTCGACGAACCGACGAACGATCTCGACCTGCCGACGCTGCGCGTGCTGGAGGAGGCGTTGATCGCCTTTCCCGGCATGGTGCTGGTTGTCAGCCACGACCGCTATTTCCTGAACCGCGTCTGCACGGACATCCTGGCGTTTGAAGGCGACGGGAAAATCCATCACAGCGTCGGCGACTACGATTATTATCTGGAGAAGAAAAAGAAGGCGGAGGCCGCCGCCGCCCGGCAGAGCGCCGCCATCATTGCCACGAACAAATCTGAGAAATCAGCGGCGCTCGCCCGCGAAACAGCCACGAAGACAAACAAGTCGCGCAAGCTTTCGTTCAAGGAACAGCGCGAACTCGAAGGCATTGAGGCGCAGATTCACACCATCGAGGCCGAAGTGGCGCGCATCGAGGGCTTGTTCGCCGACCCGGAATTTTTCCGCAAAAATGCGGCGAAAGTGAACCAGCTTACCGACGAACTCGACGCCGCGAAGAAAAATGTCACACGGCTTTATGCCCGCTGGGAGGAGCTGGAGGCGGTTCGGGCGGCGAGCGCCTGATATTTTTGCTGAAAGTGAAGTCACGTCAACCTGATCAAGCTGCGGCCGGATCTTGTATTACACGCGCGACATGGAACTGACCGGCGGGGATTGAAACCAAGCGAACGTCAACCGCTCCGAAAGTGTTCGCCGCCGCTTAAAGGAAAATTACTGTCCCATCGCGCGGTAAAACTTCTGGCTTTCATTCAAATTGGTATCCGTGAATTGCCAGTTGCCGCTGGCATCTGCAGAGTTGGTGTAAATAGATTTCCAGATTACCGGAGGAGTCAAGTTGGTGGCGGATTGCAGGAAGTAATGCCAATAGTAGGGAGTGCCAGTGAATTGCATTTGCAATCCGCTCCCGAGATATTGCGCGGTGAAGTTTTGCGGCGGAAGAAACACATACAGCGCAACGATGGCGCTCGTGACGCTGCCATAACTGTTCGTCACCACGACAAAATAATTGGTCGCGTCTGCGTTGGTGATCGTCGGCAAGGTCAGTATGGCATTGGTCTGGTCGGTCAGGGGCGAAGTAACGCAGGGCGGAGGATCAATCACAATCGTTGGGGGCATGGCAGCGTAACCAGAACCCGATTTGTTCACGTTGACTTGGAATACAGTTCCAGCTTGAACAATTGCGGTCCCCGTGGCCCCGCTCCCGCTGCCGCCGACGAAATGTACTTGTGGCGTCGAAACATATCCTTCGCCGGAGTCAGTCATAAAGGCCATCTGAACACCATCTCCTAAGACGTAGGGTATCGCCGTGGCGGTGCGTCCGGAACTGGTGAACCATTGATAACCAAAAGACCCATCGCCAGAAACGGTGACATTAAAATTAGTCGTGCCACCATTGGGTGCCGCGACGCTGAATGGCTGGGTTACAATGCTGGGTGGTAAAAGCACCGTCAATGAAGCCACGCTGCTGGTCACACTGCCGGAGGAACTGGTGACAATCACGTCATAATCACCCGCATTGGTGGCCCCCACATTATACAATTGCAACATTGGTGCCCGTCCCAAATCCACTTTGCGAATGGCTCCAGAAATACCGTCTGCAATATAAACGTTCCCATAGGAGTCCACTCCCAAACCATACGGATTATAGATAGTGGCATTGGTGGCAAGGCCGCCATCACCGGTATATCCGGTGCCTCCTCCATTACCAGCCACAGTCGTAATGTTTCCCGCAGCATCCACCATGCGGATGCGATTATTTAGAGAGTCGGAAATAAAAACATCACCATAAGCATCCACCGCCACTCCATTTGGTTGGTATAAACTCGCATTGGTGGCGGCTCCGCCATCACCGGAAAAACCGGTGCTGTTGGTGCCTACCAGAGTTGAAATGTAACCATTCGTATCTACTTTCCGGATACGGTTGTTGTTCCTGTCAGCAATATACAAATTGCCGAATCCATCCACCGCCACGGCTATGGGAGAATTCAATCTGGCGTTGACCGCCAATCCCCCATCGCCGGAAAAACCGGTGGCGTTGGTTCCCACGACCGTCGTTATGAAACCATTCGTGTCGATTTTACGAATCCGGTTGTTGCGCCAGTCAGCAAGGAACAGATTGCCCCAACTGTCCACGGCCACACTGCTTGGTGCGTATAATTTGGCATTTGCTGCCGGGCCGCCGTCGCCAGCAAAGCCGGAGCTGTTGGTTCCCGCCAAAGTCGTAATAATGCCATTCGTATCCACTTTGCGGATTCGATTGCCGTCCGTAGCATAAAAATTTCCTAAACCATCCACCGTCACGGATTGCGGGGACAGTCCGGCATTGGTGGCCATGCCGCCGTCACCGGAATAGCCAGACCCATTCCCGGCAACCGTTCGGATGATGCCAATCCATCCATTGGTCGTGCTGACAAAATTGGTATCCACCATCCGAATGCGGCTTGCCCCTCCGTCGGCGATGAAAATTTCGCCAATAGAATCAATGGCGACACCGCTCGGAGTCCATAGGACTGCGCTGGTTGCCACGCCGCCATCGCCTGAAAAGCCTGTTCGACCACTCATTCCTGCCGCTCTGGTAATGATGTTGTTCCGGTTCGGCAGATTGGTGCCGTTCAACCGCCACTGATAAGTGAACGGTCCGACGCCAGTCACCGTTACGTTGAATGTGACATTGCCGCCATAAATCGCAGTTTGATTGGTTGGCGGACTGGTAATCGCCGGTTGCGCGCCGCTGTTAAATGCGAGCAGCGCCGTCGCCAGCAGGCAGATTTGAATCAGATTTCGCGTAGTTTTCATTTTGCGGGAGGTGTTGTTGGTGTCGGCGTCGGCATCGGCGTTGCCGGCGTGACATGATGACCCGGCGGGAAGAGGCCCAGTTTGAATTCGGCGCGGGTGGGGGCGTTGGCCGGGTTGGTGGCCGGAAATTCCAAATCGGCGGCGTTCTGGATGGTGATGATGTGTTCGTAGGCAACCGCGGCATCCGTGTTCTTCACGCCGGTCGCCTTCTTGGCGTCGCTCTGGCCGGATTGCTGCGTGGTTGTGCTGGCGGGAAACGTGGCGCGCACGGTGGTGAAGGTCGCGGTGTCGGCATCCGTCCAGCCCCGGAGTTTCAGCGCGGGCAGGTTCGCGGGCAGTTGAACGGAGGCGAGAATGATGTCGGCGCGGCTGAGCACCGCACCCAGCACATGCGAATCGTGGAAGCCGATTTGAAATTCCTGATGCAGTTTCACGTCCTGGCCGGGGAAGGCGAGCTTGGCGGTCTTGCGCGCCTGGCTCATGCAGTGCAGCAACACGGTGAGGTTGGCCTGTTGCGCGGCGGTGAGGTTGCCGGTTTCGCCCTTGGCGATGTTCTGGCTGGTGGTGTCGGCGGGCAGCTTGCCGATGGCGGTGGTGGTTTCGGTGAGATATTGCGATTGGGGGAGCCGCCCGAAAATTTGCGTTGCGCCCGGAAGCCGGCGGGTTTGGGGTGAAAAATTTCTCCGGTCAGGGCGCGATGCATCTGCGCGATGGCTTTTGATGAGACTTCTGATTGTCCCCAAATCCCTCATGGCTTATGGAACAACCATTCTAAAAATGGCGGCGGTCGTCAAGAAGGATTTTTAATCTGGCGTTGTAAATTTGAAACGCCGGTCCCGGACCCGTTTATCAGACGGGCGAACTTGCATCCGGTTTGGTGGCAGTCTTCTGCGAGTTGCTGCCGCCCGGCGTCACCGGCTGGTTGATGCGATGCGCCTTGAGTTCGGCGTAGATGGATTTCGCAAGCTCGGACTTGGCAAAGCCGACGGCCTTGGCGCCCTTGATTTTGAACAGCCGTTCAAAATCCGCCGCCGTGTAATGCTGCACCACCGGATAATGTTTGAAGTCCGCCAGCACTTCCTCGCGATGGTTGGCGATGATGTCCGTGGCGATCAAAACAAAATGCAGATGGCTTTTGCTCCGGCGCAACGCTTCACGCCCGATCAGCAGCAGCTTTGATTGCACCGCCAGCGCAAACAATTGTTCGACCAGCGGGGTTGGCGCTTCGCCGCTCATCACGCCACCTTCACCTTGACCTTGTGGCCCTTGATTTCCGCGCGGTTCAGCTTGGCGATGATGCCGTTGGCGTGCTCGCTGGCCACGTCCACGAACGAATGCCGTTCGCGCACGTCCACGGTGCCGACGACTTTGCCGGGCAGACCGGTGATGCCGGCAACGGTGTTCACAAAATCAATCGGCACCACGCCTTGCGTCTCGCCGACGCTGACCCAAAGGCGCGTCTGGTTGGCGGGCGTCGCCCGGCTGACTTTGGGTTTCGGCGGGGGAACCGGCGCGGACTTCGGCTTGAGAAATAATTTTGATTCCGGCTTCGCCTCGGGCGTTTTCACCGCAGCCAGAATTTCCGCGTCGGAAAAAGTTTTTACTTCCGGTTTACTTTCGCTGACCGGGTGCGTCACTCCGGGCGCAGCGTCCGCAGGTTTTTCCACGACGGCGGCCAGGGGGCTGGCCGTCTTGGCTTCAGTTTTTTTTGCCGGCGGCGGAATAATTTTTTTGACCGGCGCGACGGGCGCGGCTTTCCAGGGCGTCGTTTTGGATTTTCTCGGGTCGGCAAACTTCACCTCGGCACGCGGCGGCCGGTCGTCAAATCGGCGCGGGCGTTCCTCGCGGGCATCGCGGTAAGGCGCTCGCTCGCGGCGGTCGTCGTCGCGGGAAGGGGCATTGCGCGCAGGACGATCTTCATAACGGCCACCACGACTGTCACGCTGCTCGCGATAGGGCGGACGTTCCGGACGTTCAAAACTTGGTTCTTCGGCCGGCGCGGGTTTTGCGGGCGTGGCGTCGCCGCCTTGCAGATGATGAATCAGCGCGGATGCGATGTCGGTGGAATTGAAACCTTCCTCCAGCAGCCGCTCGACGAGATGATCCTGTTTCTTGTATTCGCCGCTGGTCAGCGTGGCACGCAGCTTGTCGAGAAACAGGCTGGCGCGGACTTCATGGACTTCATCCACGGTCGGGATTTTGGCGCGCTGAATCCGCATGTTGGTGTAACGCTCGATGTTGCGGATCTGAAAAAGCTCACGGCCGGACGCGAACGAAATCGCGCGACCGGTGCGACCCGCGCGACCGGTGCGGCCGATGCGATGGACATAATCTTCGCCGTCGTAGGGCAAATCGTAATTGAAGACGACCTGGATGTCGTCCACGTCAATGCCGCGCGCGGCGATGTCGGTGGCGACGAGAAATTCGAGGCCGGACTTGCGGAACTTGCCCATCACGCGGTCGCGTTGCGCCTGCGTCATGTCGCCGTGGAGCCGGTCGGCCATGTAGCCCTGCGCTTCGAGATGATCCACCAGGTCGTCCACCATGCGCTTGGTGTTGCAGAAAATAATTCCCAGCTTCAAGTCGTAAATGTCGATGAGCCGCGTGAGCAACTCGACCTTATAGCGGCGGTCCACCTCGTAATAACACTGCTCGACGGTCGGCACGGTCATTGCCTTCTGCTCGATCTTCACGTTCTGCGGCTCGCGCGAATATTTTTCGATGAGATCGCGGATGGGACGCGGCATCGTGGCGGAAAAGAAAACCGTCTGTCGTTCTTTCGGCGCGTCTTTCAAGATGGTTTCGATGTCTTCGCGGAAACCCATGTTCAGCATCACGTCGGCTTCGTCGAGGATGACCATCTTCAAGGTTTCGAGCCGCAGCGTGCCGCGCCGCATGTGATCCATCACGCGGCCCGGCGTGCCGATGACGATTTGCGCGCCCTGCTTCAAGCCCCAGAACTGGCGTTCGTAAGATTGCCCGCCGTAAATCGGCAGCGAGGTGATGCCTCGTTTGAAGAGCGTGAGCTTGTGAAATTCCTCGGCCACCTGCACGGCCAGCTCACGCGTCGGGCAAAGGATCAAAATCTGCACCGCCTTCAAATTTGCGTCGGTTTTTTCAATCGCCGGAATTGCAAACGCCGCCGTCTTGCCGGAGCCGGTCTGCGACTGGCCGACGACGTCGCGTCCGCTCATGAGCACAGGAATCGCCTCGGCCTGGATGGGCGCGGCCTGTTCAAAGCCAAGTTTGTCAATGGCTTTGAGGATTTCAGCGGACAGCCCGAGTTCGGAAAAAAGTTTTGTGCTCATAAAATGTCTTTCGACTTTGCCATTGTATCCGGTCTGGGCGCGAAAGGAGAGTTAATTCGGTGGTCACTACTGCAAAGACAAGTTGCCCGGCTTGTATTCCTACGGCAAGATTATCCGACATGGCTGAAGCCGTCGAAAAAGTGGATTCGCTGCGACTCAACCGTTTTGAATCAAAACGGCTGCTGTGGGCTTTGGTCTTGTCGCTCCTGTTCCATTTTCTTGTGTGGGGCGGTTATGAACTCGGCAAAAAAACCGGGCTATGGCAGCGGCTGCACTGGCCGGCGATGTTGCATCTGGCGCAGAAAAAATCCCCGCCGCCGGTGCTGCAACCGGCCGAACCCACGATGTTTCTCGATGTGGATCCAGATCAGGCGACGCCGGATCAGCCGAAGGACGCTAAGTATTATTCCAGCAAAAATTCCCGCGCAGCCAATCCCGACGCCGACCTCGACTCGAATCAGCCGAAAATAAAAGGCAAACAGTCCGACGTGCCGAAAACCAAGGACGTGCCGCGCACACAGAACGCCAAGCCGCAAGAATCGCAGCCGGCACCGCAGCCCCAGAAGGAAACGCAACCCGCGCAGCCCAAGCCGACGGAACAGCCGGGCGACATAAAGTTGGCCAAGCTCGAAACCTCGCCGGAAAAAAAACCGGACACGCCCGCCGAAAAACCGCGCACGCTCAAGCAGGCGCGCGCGCAGCAGTCGAATCTTTTCCCCAGCATGTCCATGAACCAGGACGGCGGCACGCGGCGGATGGCGCTCCAGCCGTCGTTCGACGCGAAGGCGACGCCGTTTGGCGACTACGACCGCCGGTTTATTGATGCGGTGACGGCGCAATGGTATAACCTGCTCGACAGCCAGAAGTTCTCGCAGGATCGCGCCGGCAAGGTGACGCTGCGGTTTCATTTGAACTATGACGGCACCATCAGCAATATGGAGGTGTTGGAGAACACCGTCGGCGAACTGCTCGGCTATGTCTGTCAAAAGGCAATCACCGATCCGTCACCTTACGAGCCTTGGCCGTCGGACATGCGGCACATGGTCGGCGAGAATTTTCGGGAAATCGTGTTCACCTTTTACTATTATTGAAATTGCGCCGCGCGTTGCGGCCGGAAAAATTTTATGGACGCACTTATTTACATCCTGCTGGCACTGACTTCCGTGGTCGGGCTGGCGTTCATCGTGGAACGCGGGCTGGCCCTGCGCTGGGGCAAAGTCGTGCCGCCGGACATCACCGCCGCGCTGGCCGCGTGCAAGTCGCGCGACGACGTGGAAAAACTGCGCCGCGTCTGCGCGCAAAAACCGTCGGCGCTCGGGCGACTGCTGACGCTCGCGGCGGATCATCTCGACTGGCCGAAGGTGGAGAACGTGGAGACGTTGCAGACCGCCGCGCGCCATGAAATCGTTCGGCTCGAACGCGGCCTAGTTGTGCTGGAGATCATCATCGGCATCGCGCCGCTGCTGGGGCTGGTCGGCACGATCGCGGGCATGATGACTGTGTTCGGCGACCTCGGCCAGACCGGCTTGAACGACGCCGGCAAGCTGGCGCAGGGCATCGCGCTCATCCTGCGCGCCACGCTAATCGGATTGCTCATCGCCATCCCGGCGCTTATCGCATGGAGCTATTTCAGCAAAAAAGTCGAGGTGCTCGCCGTCGAGATGGAGGCGTTCTGCGACGATTTCATCCGGCGGCAATACCAGAACGAGAAATGAAAATACGTTTCAAGTTGAAGGGTGCAAGTTGCAGGTTCTCGAACCAGAGCGCCGCGCCTTCAACCTTCAACCTTCAACCTTCAACCTTCAGCCATTGATGCGCTTCGTCATCCGCAAACGCCGCAACACGCCGACGATCATCATCGTCGCGCTGGTGGACGTGCTGATCGTGCTGCTGATTTTCCTGATGGTCACGACCACGTTCAAGCAGCAGCCCGGTCTGAAGCTGGCGCTGCCGGAATCGTCGCAGGCGCGCAAGGAAGGCTTCACCACCAACGCGCTGCCGTTCCAGATCAACATCACATCCAATGCCGTCATTGTGCTGGACCACGCGCCGATTCCGTTCGACACGCTAAAGAGCCGGTTGCAGGCGGAGGTCGCCAAAAATCCGGAGCTGAAAATCTCCATCAACGCGGACCGCAACGCGCCGTTCTACCGGATCGTGAACGTGATGGACATCGCGAAGGAATTGAAGATCAAATCCGTCAGCGCCGCCACGACCGGCGCAAAGCCAGCGGCGCAGCCGTAAAACAAAACCGCCAAGACGCCTGGGCTGCCAAGATTTTTAATCAGAAAAAAAGGCAGGAACCCGTTTCCCGGATTCCTGCCTTCCTTGAATCTGCGCTTGGCGCTCTTAGCGGTTGAATCTTACTTCACCAGCTCTTCCGCGATCTGCACAGCGTTGAGCGCCGCGCCCTTGAGCAACTGGTCGCCGCTCACCCAGAAGCACAGGCCGTTGTCCAGCGCGCAGTCGAGCCGCAGGCGGCCGACTTCACAGTTGTATTTCTCGGACGTGTAGAGCGGCATCGGATATTTTTTGTTTTCCGGATCATCCACGACGTCGAGGCCTGGCGCTTTCTTCAAAACTTCACGGGCCTTTTCGAGCGACACCGGCTTTTCAAATTCCGCGCTCACGGCGATGGAATGCGAGCGATACACCGGCACGCGCACGCAGGTCACGCTCGCGCGAAAATTCGCGTGGTGCATGATTTTGCGGCCTTCGTTTTCCATCTTCATCTCTTCCTTCGTGTAGCCGGTCGGCAGAAAGGAATCCACATGCGGAATCACGTTGAACGCGATCTGGTGCGGATAGACTTCCTTCGTCACCGGTTTCTTGGTGACAATCTGCTCCACCTGGCGTTCGAGTTCTTCCAACGCCTTTGCGCCGGTGCCGCTCACCGCCTGGTAGCTGGAGGCGAAAATGCGTTTCACACCAAACGCCTGGTGCAGCGGATACAGCGCCATGAGCGTGATGGCCGTCGTGCAATTGGGATTAGCGATGATGCCTTTGTGCCACTTCACATCGGCGGCGTTGATTTCGGGCACGACGAGCGGGACGTTGTCGTCCTGCCGGAACGCGCTGGAATTATCCACGACCACGCAGCCGGCCTTGGCCGCGATGGGCGCAAATTCCTTCGAGATGCCGCCACCCGCGCTGAACAGTGCGATGTCAATGCCGGCGAAAGAATCCTTCGTCAGTTCCGTCACAGCGATGTCCTGGCCTTTGAACTTGAGTTTTTTGCCGACCGAGCGGGTGGACGCGAGCAAGGTGAGCTTGCCCACGGGAAAATTTCTTTTTTCAAGGGTCTTGATCATCTCGATGCCGACTGCGCCAGTGGCGCCGACAACTGCGACGTGCGGATGTTTGTTCATAATTGGCCTGACAATTTAACAAAAATCGTCCTCGCGTCAATCGCCTGAAACTTGCCCAACCAAAAAACTTTTCGTTTGCGATTGACCGGCAACGCGGGATATGCCGAAATGATAGAACATAGTAATCCTGTTTTATCCAGATGCCGAAAGCCGCCAACCGAAATGGAAACAGCCCGCGCGCGGGCACGACGAAATACGACGCCCACCACAAGGTGCTGTCGCAAACCTACGGTGCCTTCGCGGATCTGCGCCGCGAGCTGTCCGATTCCAAGACCACCGTTGCCGAGCGCGAGGAGATTTTACGCAGCTTCGCGACCTGCCCGGATTCGCAGCGTGCGTGGCTGCTGTTGGAGGATTATTTCGAGAAGCTGCTGCTCTCGCGCAAGGATTTCCCGGACACGAACTGGTGGCCGCGCCTGCTGGCCGCGACTGGTAGGGCGCGGCTGGAGGAGCTGGCGTTTTTGTTTTTGCGGGCGAAGCGTTCCGTGCCGCCGGAATTGTCGGCGCACGCGAGCCCGGATCGTTTTGCCAAAGCCGAGGAAGCCGAGCAGGAAGTGAAGCTGGTGCAGGAATTGGAGCGCTGGCTCGCGCCGGCCGCACTGCCGTTGCTCGACACGCCGCGCGCCACGCTCCGCGTCGTCTGCCGCGTGCAGGCCGGCGAAGACGAACCGGCGCATCACCGGCTCGCGGTGCAGTTTTTATTGTCGCGTCCGCGCACCGGCGAGAAGGCGCGCACGTTGCGCGAGATGGTTGACCTGGTCGTCCGCGCGACGCACGAGCAGGAATTGTTTCCGCCGAATGACTGGGAATTCATCCAGTGGATCGCCGACACGCACCGCCAGCGCAGCGACGGTTCGGACACGCTGGTTTTGTCCGACGCGGAACTGCTGCAATGGCTCGCGCGCTGGGGCCACACGAACCGCCTCGAACTGGCCGACAACGGCCAGCCGCTGCATTTTCTGGGACAGGTCGTCGCCCTCACGCCGCATCTGGAAAACGGCGACAAAGAGCTTTCCTTTACGCACCGCGTCACGTTGCCCGGCGGCGAGAACCATCTGGTCGCCGCCGTTAAATTTTTCAACCACCAGCCGCCGCTCGCGCTCGTGGGCAACACGTTTTTCCTGCTGCGCAATGCGCCGCCGTCTCCGGTGCTGCGGCATCTGGCCCGGCAGCCGTCCGTGCCGGTCCGCAAGCTGAGCCACCGGCTGCTGCTGCACCTGCGCAAGACGCAGTCGAACCACGGCGTGGACTGGGAAGGTTTGTGCATCGCGCATCCAGCGACGCCGCAGTTTGTCTTTGAGCTGCTCGACGAAACGGTGCGCCTGCGCTTGCTCGCGAAAAGTCTGCGCGACCAGAGCGTCTGGTTTTGGAACGGCCACGAATGGATGCCAAACGATCAGAAGCCGCGCGCCGGCGGCAAGCCGGAAATCCTCGACGACCCGCGCCTCGAACCGGCGACGCAATGGCTGCGCCGGCTGGACTGGTTCACGCCCGAGTCCGGTTTGTGGATCGGTGACGCGAATGAAAACTTTCTCGATTCACTCGCCAGCGCGTGGGCGGCGCGGCCGGCGGAAGCGGAATTCCTCGGCAACCCGGCGTTTCACCGGCTGTTCCTCACGCCGCGGCTACTCAAGCCGAAATTGATCGTGAAGGGCAGCGGCATTGACTGGCTGGCCGTCTCCGCCGAGTGGGAACAGGAAGGTTTGAAGCTGTCCAAGGCCGACCTCGAACGGCTCGCCAGCGCCACCGGCCGGTTTGTGAGGCTGCCGAATTCCGGCTGGGTCGAACTTGACACCGCCGCCGTGCAGGGCGCGCACGAGGCGATGGCCGAGATGGGCGTGGAAGGTCTCATCGCCGTGCCGCAAAAAATTGGTTTGGAAAATGTCGCGCACCTAGATGACGACGGCTTGACGCGTTTTGTGGATTCGCCGGAGGCTGATGCGCTGCGCGAACGCGTCCGCGATTTCAAGGGGGTTCCGTCGGTTGATTTGCCGAAATCGTTGCAGGCGGAATTGCGGCCGTATCAAAAGGACGGCTTCGACTTTCTCGCGCACCTCGTTCAGATCAAGCTCGGCGGCATCCTGGCCGACGACATGGGTCTTGGCAAAACGCTGCAGACGCTGACGTGGCTCGGCTGGCTCAAGGAGCGCAATGTGAAAAATCCCAAGCCGTCGCTGGTGATTTGCCCGGCGTCCGTGCTGCACAACTGGCGGCGCGAGGCGGAAAAATTTACGCCAAACCTGAAGGTGCTCGTGCTGGAAAGCGGCGCGGCGCGGCACAATTTGCGGAAACAGATTCCGCAGAACGACATCATCGTCACGAATTACGCGCTGCTCCGGCGCGATCTGGAGGAGCTGAACAAGTTTGCGTTCCGCGCGGTGATTCTCGACGAGGCGCAGTTTATCAAGAATCCCGGCGCGCAGGTCACGCAATCCGTCAAGCTGCTCAAGTCGGAAAACCGCATCGCGCTCACCGGCACGCCGCTGGAAAACCGGCTGCTGGATTTGTGGAGCATCGTGGATTTTGTGCAGCCCGGCTACCTCGGCAACCAGGAACAATTTTTGGAAACCTACGAGCCGCGCGGTGAAAACGCCGAGTCCGAACAGCGCATCGCGCGCAAGCGGCTTTCCGCGAAGTTGCGTCCGTTGCTCCTGCGCCGTTTGAAGAAACACGTCGCGAAGGATTTGCCCGACCGCATCGAGGAACGCCTGGATTGTCCGCTCGGCGACGAGCAACGGAAACTTTATCTGGCCGAACTGCGCCGCAGCCGCGACCAGATCCAGCACGCCGTCGCGGAGCAGGGCCTCAACAAAAGCAAGATGCACGTCCTCGCCGCGCTCACGCGGTTGCGGCAGGTCTGCTGCCATCCGTCGCTGGTCGGCAACGACACCGCGTCCGGCAAAACCGAGACGCTCTTCGAACTGCTCGATCCGCTGGTGGCCGACGGCCAGAAAGTTTTGGTCTTCTCGCAGTTCGTGCAGATGCTGCACATTCTCGAAAAAGAATGTCTGGCGCGGAACATTCCGACGCACATCCTCACCGGCCAGACGAAGGATCGTCAGTCGGTCGTCAATGCGTTCCAGAACGACAAGGGCGCGGGCGTGTTCCTGTTGAGTTTGCGCGCGGCGGGCACCGGCTTGAACCTGACCAACGCCAGCTACGTCGTGCTTTATGATCCGTGGTGGAACCCGGCGGTCGAGGCACAGGCCATTGACCGCTCGCACCGCATTGGCCAGACGCAGACCGTCAATGCCTACCGGCTCATTGCGCCCGGCACCGTCGAGGAAAAAATTTGGGAGCTGCAACAGAGCAAGGCCAAGACCATCGCCGACGTGCTCGGCGAGGAAGGCTTCGCCCGCAGCCTTACGACGACGGATCTGGAATATCTGTTCGCGGAAGACTGAAGAGTGTCCGCCGCCGTGGCCGGACGCAGGGGCTGATTGGCAGCGCACCGTCGGGGGTGCGACCGGTCACGGTTGCTTCCGGCATCGTTTCCAGGGAACGCCAGACTGGCCGGGCCGGCGCCCAATTTATTTCCCGGGACAGGTTCCGGCCCGATCAATGTTCTCAAAAAGCGCGTTGGTTCCCACAAAAATCAAATTTTTCACCATGCCGGCAAAACCGGCAGTGAAAATTTTCTGTTACCTTTCCGCCCCGGCGTAAATGATATGAATGAAATGCCGAACGACGACATCGCCTTGTTGCGCGATTATGCCCGGAACCATTCCGAGGCGGCGTTCGCCGCGCTCGTCGCGCGCCACGTCAACCTGGTCTATTCCGTGGCGCTGCGGTCGGTGCGCGATGCGCATCTGGCGGAGGAAATCACGCAGGCGGTGTTCATCATTCTGGCGCGCAAGGCGGACTCGCTGGGTGACCAGACCATTTTGTCCGGCTGGCTCTGCCGCACGTCGCGCTACGCCGGCGCCAATGCACTGACCATTCAGCGGCGGCGGCAAAAACGCGAACAGGAGGCGCACATGCAATCCATTTTGACCGAAGCTGAACCCAGGTATGAAGAAACCTGGAATCAAATCGCGCCGTTGCTGGATGATGCGATGGAAAAGCTTGGCCAAAAAGATCACGACGCGCTTGTGCTGCGATTTTTTGAGAACAAAACGTTCGCGGAAGTCGGCGCGACTTTGGGCGCGAGCGAGGATGCGGCGAAGATGCGCGTGAACCGCGCGCTGGAAAAGTTGCGGAAATTTTTCAAGAAACGCGGCGTGAGTTCCACCACGGCCATCCTGGCCGGGGCGATTTTCGCGAACTCTGTTCAGGCCGCGCCCGCGATGCTGGCAAAATCGGTGACGGCCGTGGCGATTGTTAAGGGTGCGGTTGCCAGCGGTTCAACTTTAATTCTAGTGAAAGGAGCATTGAATCTTATGACATTGGCAAAAGTGAAAACAACAGCACTTATCGGCGCAATAATTCTCGCAGCAGGCGTTACTGTAATCGCTGTTGATGAATCGCTGTGGCAAATGAAACTCGAGAATTTGAAGAAAGCACCGCAAGTTCTAATAATCAGGCCGACCCGATTTTCTGACCATACTGAAATGATCGGCAATGAAGGGATTATCTCCCACAACTTGGATTTCAAAGGACTGCTCGAAATTGCTTACGCAGTCACCAATTCAGAAGGTAACGGCCCACAATTCTTTAGTCGACAACGGATCATCTTGCCACACGATGCGCCGCAAGGCAGATACGATCTCATGTTCACTTTGCCTGATCACCCGATGGATAAACTTCAACAGACAATCGCCGAGATGACAGGCTTTGCGGCCAGAAAAGAAATCCGAAAAACTGATGTCCTGCTATTGCACATCAAAGACCCGGCGCTGATTGCACTTCATGTAAGTAAGAAGGGAACCAAAACAAAATTCAAATATGATGAAGGCATTCGAGAGATGTTAAATTTTCCAATCTCAAGCACGGCAGAATTTCTCGAAGGAGTTTTTCACAAGCCCGTTCTGGTGCAGCCAGGAGTGTCCGAACGGTATGACTTCACCTTTAAATGGCAAGACCCGCAAAACAAAGAGACAGATTTGAACCGGGAGCTTGAAGAAGCGGGCCTTGAATTGATGCCTACCAACTTGCCCATTGAAATGCTGGTGGTGGAGGAGACGAAATAGCTTTCACGTTCCGGCCAAAGGGCCAGGGGACTGGCACACTCCCAGACGCTCCGCGCACGCGGGAGCCGTGGCCTTCGCGCCAGCATCTTGGAGTGCGGCGGCCCTCCGCCGCTTTTGAAACAGCCCAGACTTTCTCGCCGCCATGACGCCGGGGGTTGAAGAAAAATTAAATTTTTATGTCCGGTTTTGCGTTGGGCGGGCGTTTATGGGTGAATATCACCGATGGAAGACATCGCCTTATTGCAGGAATACGCCCGGACTGAATCCGAACCGGCCTTTGCCGCGCTGGTGGACCGGCACGTCGGACTGGTTTATTCCGCCGCGCTGCGGCAGGTGGGCGACGCCCAACTGGCCGAGGATGTCACCCAGGCGGTCTTCATCATTTTGGCGCGCAAGGCCGGCGCGTTGTCCCGCCACGCGGTGTTGAGCGGCTGGCTGCTCAAGGCCACCCGCTACGCGGCCAGCGCGCAGATCCGCACCGCCATCCGCCGGTCGCAACGCGAACAGGAGGCCGCCATGCAATCCACCCCGAACGAACCGTCACCCGCCGTCTGGGAACAACTTGCGCCGCTGTTGGACGAGGCCATGGCATCGCTGGGTGACACCGACCGCAACGCGCTGGCGCTGCGCTTTTTTGAGAACCAGACCGCGCAGGAAATCGGCCGTCAACTGAACCTGAACGAGGAAGCTGCGCAGAAACGCGTGAACCGCGCCTTGGAAAAGCTGCGGAAATTCTTTACGAAGCGCGGCGTGGTGCTTTCCAGCGCGGCAATTACCGGGGCGATTTCCGCCAACTCCGTGCAGGCCGCGCCGGTGGGCTTGGCAAAGGCCGTGACGGCCATCGCGGTGGCCAAAGGTGCGGCGGCTTCAGCTTCAACCTTAACCCTCATCAAAGGAGTCTTGAAAATTATGGCTTGGACGAAAGTGAAAATGGCGGTTGGAGTCAGTGTGTCGGTCCTTTTGATAGGTGGGACTGCTGCGTTTAATATTGCTGAAAGACATGAGCAAAAAGAATCCTCCGATGCTATTTATATTTCGGACAATTTCCCAAGGCCCAAAGAACAGACGGCTATTATGGTCCATAGTAACAATGTGGCTCTAATTCAAACGCCCGCCGGTGCGAAGGCTCTTATCCAGTTCACTAAATATGGTTCAAGCAGCGCCTCTTTTCGCTGGCGCTATCATTCCGCCGAATCGCAGACGACTCATAGTGGCAACGGTCAGGTGCAGGAGATTTATGGAATCAAAAAACGCCGGGCGGATGGCACTGAAGAGATAGTCCCGCAAGGTCATAACGATACCACGATGCGAGTGGGAGATTTTAGGATTGAATGGTCGTATGGCGGATTTGGCGTTGGATTTCCTTACGCGTATGGTGATGCGTGGATTTATTATTGCCCGACCCGAGCCAAGGTTCAGATATTAAATTCAGATGCTTTTGACAGGGAATTTTGAAGAAATGCAGTTCAGAATTTGGATGTTATATCTAAAGTGAGTGTTAAATCCACGTTTCCACCCCATTGAAATATCCATACTAGATTAGGTGAAGCGTTCAAAATTAGTCGTGCAGTGATGACGAAATTAAACGGCAATAAGATGGTGTGGATTTCGTCGTTTGGAACGAACAGGCTTGCATGAAAAATCAGAAGCCAGAAATGGAAACAGGCTGGCACATAATGTGGTCGTTGCCGATGCCGGAAAACCGGGCGCTGGCGGGAAAGCGTCAGGGGACTGGCGCACTCCCGGACGCTCCGCGCACGCGGGAGCCGTGGTGTTCGCGCCAGCGTCTGGGAGTGCGGCGGCCCTCCGCCGCTTTGAAAAAACGTCGCAAAAAAATCTGTTGTTTTTTCCCGGTGGCGGCCCTGTGCCTGTGCAGGCATTTTGAAACAGGGATGACGACCTGACTTTTGCCAGGGCCGGCCGGGATAATGCTCGACAACCCACCCGGCCGGAAATAATGTCCAAAACAATCATCCCATGAATCTTCGCCGGGCCTTTACGCTGGTTGAACTGCTGGTGGTCATTGCCATCATTGGCATCCTCGCGGCGCTGCTGATGCCGGCGTTAAGCAAGGCGAAAAATCAGGCGGGCAAGGCGACCGACCTCAACAACCTCAAGCAGATCATGGTAGCCATGCACATCTATGCCTCGGACAACGGAGACGTGCTGCCCTCCGCGAACTGGGACAGCGGCGGCGGCAACCTGCCGGGCTGGCTTTACACCGCCGGCGGCCCGATTAATTTTGACGCGACGACCGGCCAGATCTGGCCCAACTTGCGCAACGCCAAAGTTTATGTCTGTCCGAGCGATAATCTCCAGATGACGCACTGGTCAAATCAAAACCAGCGCGACATGCAGCGCCCGCAGCAGATTTCATCCTACGCGATGAATGGCGGCGTGATCGGCTACAGTTGGCAATACGAACACACCCATGCGCCCGCCAAACTGGGACAAATGCAGCCCGGCGACTGCGCGTTCTGGGAGACGGACGAGACGGAACCGGCTTA
>Ga0182016_10000896_pt1 | contig 36862 bp, 28 predicted proteins | sample 712S2MmetaG_FD_120491 | JGI IMG/M metagenome (GOLD analysis project Ga0182016, IMG submission 120491) | Permafrost microbial communities from Stordalen Mire, Sweden - 712S2M metaG | ecosystem: Environmental > Terrestrial > Soil > Wetlands > Permafrost | place: Sweden: Stordalen | collected...
ATCCGGCCTGCAACAGCGGATCGAAGCCATGTTTCGCGGAGACAAAATCAACATCACGGAAAAACGCGCGGTGCTGCACGTCGCCTTGCGCGCTCCCCGTGACCAATCCATCCTCGTGGACGGTGAAAACGTCGTTCCCCTGGTGCACGATGTCCTCGACAAGATGACCGCGTTTTCCAATCGCGTTCGCCGCGGCGAGTGGAAGGGCCACTCCGGCAAGCGCATCCGCAACGTGATCAATATCGGCATCGGCGGTTCCGACCTCGGCCCGGTCATGGCCTACGAAGCGCTCAGGCACTATAGCGACCGCTCCATGACCTTCCGCTTCGTCTCCAATGTGGATGGCACCGATTTCGCTGAGGCGGTTCACGATCTCGATCCCGCCGAAACGCTTTTCATCATCTCTTCAAAAACCTTCACCACGCTCGAGACCATGACCAATGCTCACTCGGCGCGCGACTGGTTCCTCGCCCAGGCCGGCGGCAATGAAGCGGCCGTCGCCAAACACTTCGTCGCCGTGTCAACCAACGACGCTGAAGTGGCCAAATTCGGCATCGACACCGCCAACATGTTCGGCTTCTGGGATTGGGTGGGCGGCCGCTATTCCATGGACTCGGCCATCGGGCTCTCCACCATGCTGGCCATCGGCCCTGAAAACTTTCTCGGCCTTCTCGCCGGATTTCACGAGATCGACGTGCACTTCCGCACCACGCCCTTCGAGCGCAACCTGCCCGTCCTGCTCGCCCTCTTCGCTCTCTGGAATACCAATTTCCTCGACGCTCAAACCGTGGCCGTGCTGCCCTACGAGCAGTACCTCAAGCGCTTTCCCGCCTATCTCCAGCAGCTCACCATGGAGAGCAACGGCAAGCATGTTACCCTCGGCGGCAGCCGCGTGAACTACTCCACCTGCCCCATCTACTGGGGTGAGCCCGGCACCAATGGCCAGCACTCCTTTTACCAGTTGATTCATCAAGGCACGCGCTTGATCCCCTGCGACTTCATTGCGTTTTCTCGCACTGACAATCCGCTCGGCCGCCATCACGACATCCTGCTGGCCAATGTTTTCGCGCAGGCTGAAGCGCTGGCCTTCGGCAAGACCGCCGAGCAGGTCAAAAGCGAAGGCACGCCGGATTGGCTTGTGCCGCACCGCGTCTTTGAGGGCAATCGTCCCTCCAACGTGATCCTCACCGATCGCCTCACTCCCACAGCTCTCGGCAAGCTGGTCGCGCTCTACGAGCACAGCGTCTTCACCCAGGGAACCATCTGGCAGATCAACTCGTTTGACCAGTGGGGCGTGGAACTCGGCAAGGCGCTCGCCCAGCGCATCATTCCCGAGCTCGAAAGCGAAACCGAGCCTGCGCTCACCCACGACAGCTCGACCAACAACCTGATTCGCCGCTATCGCAAATCAAAGGAGTAGCAGCTCATGGCTCCGCGCGGATTCGAACACCCTTTATATGTGCTGCCCTTCGATCATCGCGGCTCGTTTGAAACCGGAATGTTCGGCTGGCATGGCGATCTGACTGAGGAGCAGACGGCACAGATCGCCGCGCGCTATCGCGAGTTCGTCGACATTTTTGAGAGCGCTCGCGGCAAGCCTCACGCCGCATGAGCGGCCCAGCTCCGATGACCGCGGATACAAGGCTGGCGTAGAATGGCACCGTCTCCGGAACCCTCTCTTCTGCGCTTCGAAAAGTTTTCCGGGGCATTGAGCCGGTTCCCGAAATCCAAATTGCTTGTTCAAGGAAGCATGGCTATGAAACGATTCGTGAGCAGTTTTGCCCTGTTGGCCCTGATGACCGCTTCGCTCGCCTCCGCCCAGGCCGTCACCGAGATTGGCGGCGAAAAGATCGTCACCCTGAGCCGAACCGCCGTCAGCACCACCAAGCCGGAGTTCACGGGCGTCACCGTCCTGCCCGGCCGCGGCATGGAGCTTCTCTACGTCACCGCCAACTTCCCCGGCAAGGGCGAAGTGCAGGTGCTCGCCTCGCCTGACCCGGCCACCGCCAAAAACATGCTCGACCAGCAGGACACCGCCCTCGGCGACCTCGGCTACAGGCTCGGCGCGGCGCTTCTCGTTCCCTATCCCAACCGGATTCGCGGCAAGCTCTCCGCGGACGGTAAAACCCTCACCACCGATTGGGAGGGCCACGTCCTCACCCTGCCCGCCAACAGCGTGGGCAAACTGCCCGGCGCCGAGCGCCACGCCATGCACGGCCTGATTCTCAAGGCCAAGGCAGAAGACCTGCGCATCACCAGCATGCCCGGCGGCGAGCAGGTCACCGGCGTCATTCATGCCGGCAACTTCGGCGGCCACTGGCTCTCGAAGACCGACCTCGTGGTCACCATCACGCTCACCGCGCAGGCCGTTGACGCATCCATTGTCGCTCACAACGTGGGCTTCGAAGCCGAGCCCATCGCCCTCGGCTGGCATCCGTACTTCAACCTGCCGTCTGGCGACCGCTCCCAGGTGCGCGTCCACATTCCGGCCTCAAACGTGGCCCAGGTTGACGGCTACGACAACGTCTTCCCCACCGGCAAGCTGCTCCCTGTCGCCGGCACGCGCTATGACCTGCGCGCCCCCGGCGGCGTTCCGCTCGGCAGCAACTTCTTTGACGACAACTGGAGCAATCTGGCCTGGAAAGGCGAGGGAGTCACCGTCCAGGTCATCGACCCCGCCGCGCATTACGGCGTCAGCGTCGAAGGCCTGTCGCCGGAGATCAAAACCCTCCAGATGTACGCCCCGCCCGACAAGAAATTCGTAGCCATCGAGGATCAATTCAACTTCGCCGACCCCTTCGGCAAGGAGTGGAACGGCATGGACACCGGCATGGTGACGCTGAAGCCCGGCCAAAGCACCCGTTGGCTGGTGCGCCTGCACGTCTTCGTGCCGTAAACGAGTAGGTCGTTGAAGGTTTCCCAGACCCCAAAGACGGGACCCGGGGCGCACGGCATGGAAAAATGGAAAGGCACGGGCATCGGTTGGCCATAGGGAGGAGGTTTCGTGAGTATTGACAATTGTGACGTGAGCTTCTCCGATCTTGCGACCAAGACCCTGCCCATCTACATGACAGAGCTAAGACGGGCAATGGAGAACCCCCACTCAATGGCCGATTACTGCTCGGAAGGCAGGGGCGTGCGATCGATACTCACATCACTAGGTCGAAAGAAGGATTTCTCCGGCTGCTACGTGCTACTGCGCAACAACAATCCGTTCTACGTCGGGATCTCCCGAAGCGTTGTACGGCGGCTAAGGCAACACGGGAAAGGCAAATCCCACTTTGACGCGAGCCTCGCCTATCAGATGGCCAGTGAGAAGATGCCACATAAGATGAGCAGAGTTGGAGCCATGGCGAATCGAGACTTTCGAAACGCTTTTGATGATGCCAGAACCCTGATTCGGGATTCGAGGGTTGCGTTCATGGAAATTGGCAATCCCCTCGAGCTCTATCTTTTTGAGGCGTATTGCGCTATGGAACTAGACACGCACGAGTGGAATACATTCCGAACTCACTGAGCCGGGCACACGAATTCCCGAATCCGTGACCTGGGAAATCGCAGGTTCTGCAATCAGTTCACAAAAGTGGCTTTCACCCGCTCCGACTTCAGAAGATAGGGAATCCAGATCGCCGCTTGAATTACGCCCCCGGCGACGGCGCTCAGTCCGGCATGCGAGCCGAAGAGCATGGCTAATACTTCATCGATCAGAATCAGGCCCATGTGGATCGCGAGATAAGCGATCATCCAAACCGGAAAAGCCCTTTTCTTTCGATAGAACAGGAGATTGAGGCCGATCAAGCCAATCAGGAAGATTGAATTGGTAGCGGCCTCAAAGAGGACGAGGAAGGCAAGGCCAGGTTGGGAAGCCAGTCCCAGCTGAAATCCGACGCCATAGAGAACCCGAAGGTCAACGTAAACGCCGTGCAGGCACTGGAATGGAGAGAACGCCAACCCGATCGCGACCAGGATGAGCCATCCACCGATCCCCTGAAGATCGCTGCGGGGCGAGATCGCAGAGAAAAGCGGCGGCGTGGAAATCGGCGGCGCGGCCGGCGCTTGTTCAGCTTCGGCAACCGGGGCTCCGCAGCGCGCACATACGCCGGCGTCGGCCTCCATCTCATTCGCGCACAGTTTACAGGCGGTCGTCATCGTTGGTTTCGGAGTTGCAAGGATCGTCCTCCAAAACCCGGTAGCTTGTCAAAATAGCTCGTACGAACTGGCTCGGCGCATCACTCATCTCCCAGTTGAGTCAGCCGCACAGTCTTTCCCGTCCGCGCCGACTCCCGCGCCGCATCCAGAATCTGCATCACGATCACGTTGGTATCCAGCGCGCTCAAATCGCCCTTGTCCTCAATCCGCCCACCGAGCACGGCCGCCAGATAATTCAGCGAATCGTACTGCCCCTGGCGGAGCGGCGGAGCGGTCGTCAGTTGCTCGTCGCCCCCGTGCTCATACCGCACCCGCACCTGGTCCGCGCCCACCGTAATCGCATACCCGGTCGCTCCGTAAACCTCCATGTCCTTGCGCCCGAAGGGCCAGTTCCACGAGGCCTGAATCACCGCCTGCGCATGCGGATAAGCGAGCACGATCGTCGCATCGTCGTCCACCCGCGGATAAACCTCCGGCTTGTCGTGATTCACCACCGCGGTCACTGTCTGCGGCGTCTCCCCGTGCATCAGCCACGTCATCAGGTCCACGCCGTAGCAGCCAAAGTCGTAAAGCGCGCCGGCCCCGTTTTGCGCCGGGTCCGTCAGCCAGCTCAAAAACTCCGGCGGCACGCCGATCTCCTTCGGTCCCTGGTGCCCATCATGGATCACCACCCGGCGAACCGCGCCCAGGCGTCCCGCATTCAGCTCGTCGTAAGCCGCGCGATTGCTCGCATACCACGTGGTCTCGTAGTTCACCAGCACATGAATATGGTGTTCCCTGGCTGTTTTCCTGATCGCCAGCGCATCGTCCAGCGAGATGGTCAGCGGTTTCTCCACCATCACCGAAACCCCGTACCGCGCCGCCGTCTCGATCACCTTGCGATGCTCGCCAATCGACGTGTAAACCAGCACCGCCTGCGGATGGCTCGCCTCGATCATCGCTACTGTGCTCGTAAAAAACAGCTTCGGCGGCAGCGCATATTTCTTTTGGTACTTCGCTTCCAGCGCCGGATCGCCGTCCGCGATCCCCACCAGATCCACGTCGTGATGCGCGGGCAGCGCGTTCAAAAATCCCTCCACGTGCCCATGCTCCAGTCCCACAATCGCCACCCGCAGCGCTCCTTGCTGTTGTGCCTGGCCCGCGCCCACCCCAGTTACCAGCGCAACCAGTCCAGCCAGCACACCGCACCTCACCATCGCTTTGAAACGCATCATCGCCTCTGCTCCCCTCGCGCCCGATTCTAACCCCGCGCCAGCGGCCTGAATTTGGAAACCAAGCTCCAGAAGCCGCATTCCAGTAAACTCCGCCCGCCCTTTTGCCGTCCATTCATGCGTGAAATCCGATGAAACCCGTTTTCGCTGCCCCTGCTGCGGATTCAAGACACTCAGCGCTCCGGCAGCCCTCGCTTTATGCCCGGTTTGCTGGTGGGAGGACGACGGCCAGGAAGACGCCGATGCCTCAGAGGCGCGTCTTACCGTAAACGGCGAGTTGAGCCTGGAGCAGGCCCGCGCCCATTACGCTGAGTTCGGCGCAGCTCACCCCCGCTTTATCCCCTTTGTTCGCAAGCCCGAAACCAATGAGCAGTAAACTCCTGTTGCCTTTCGCGGCGCCTTCCTGCCCCGTATTCCACCGCCCGGTTTGACCCTGCTGGCAAACCCTTTTACCATTGAGAAAGGTATCTCGTCGGCCACACGGTGCTGTTTCCGTTTCGAACGGCGGCAAAGAGCGGCGGTTGAAGCTAAAAACGGCGGCGCATGGCTAGGAAAGCTCGGCCTCAGCCCCCAAAAACCCGCCCACGGGGTCAGTTCGATCGGCGCTCAGAGCGCCTGGAAGGCGAAACGTTGAGTTCTACCGGAACCCTCGCAGACAATCCTGAATCGGCCGCGGCGGCAACTGCCCCCGAAGCCCACGATCACGCCCACGACGGCCACGACCACCCGCACGGCCCGGTTCTGAACCCGGAGTGTACCCGCGAGCTGGTCATCGACGTTCCCGCCGAAGAGGTCGCCAAAGCCTATCGCGCCGTGGCCGGCAATTACCGGAAATACGCCAAGATTCCCGGCTTCCGCGCCGGCAAAGTGCCGGAGACGATCGTTCGCCGCCGCTTCGCCGCCGAAATTCGCAAGGAAGTGATTGACAGCCTGCTCCCGGAGCGGTTCAACAAGGCCGTCAACGAGCTCGGAATTCGCCCCGTCGGCCAGACGCAGGTCACCGAACTTGCCGTCGAAGACGGCGCGCCGCTCCACGCCAAGGTAGCCTTTGAGTACATCCCCGATTTCTCCATCGAGGGATACCAGAACGTTACGGTGGATAAACCCTCTGTGGAGATCACTGAAGAGGAGTTCCAGGGCGAAATCAACCAGTTGCGCGACTCTCGCGCCACCATCGAGCCGGTCGAGGAAGACCGTCCCCTGGTTGACGGCGACTGGGCCCAGATCACTTACAAGGGCCAGATCGAAGGCGACCAAGAAGCCGCTCCGCTCAGCGGGGAAGATTCCCTGGTCGAGATTGGCGGCAAAGACACGGTCGAGGCCTTCTCCAGCGCCCTCCGCGGCGCCAAGCCCGGCCAGGAACTGAAGGCCGAGGTGGTGTATCCGGCTGATTACACTGAGTCAACTCTGGCAGGCAAAACCGTGGCCTACGAAGTGGAAATCAAGGCCATCAAGAAGCGCATCTTGCCCGAGTTAGATGACGATTTTGCCAAAGAAATTGGCGCCTACGAGAGCTTTGCCGATCTTGAGGCCCGCATCCGCGAGCACATGTCCAGCCGCAAGCGGCGCAGCGTGGAGGGCGAAACCAAGGACCGCCTGTTCGTGGCGCTGGTCGAGCGTTTCCCCTTCCCGATCCCCGAATCCCTTGTGCAGGAACAAGTTGACACCCGTCTCGAGCGTGGGTTGAGAGCCCTCGCGGCCCAGGGGATGGAGCCCGAACAGATGCGCAAGCTGGACTTTGGACGTCTCCGCCTGGCCCAGCGCGACAGCGCCGTCGCCGAGGTCAAGACCTCCATCCTACTGGACCGTATTGCTCAGAACGAGAACCTCTCGGTCAGCGACGATGAATTGGACCATGAATTGCAACTAGCAGCACTGCAGTCCCGTGAACCCCTCGATACCCTGAAAGCAAGATTGACTCAGGAAGGCGGGCTGGCTAGAATCCGTGAACAATTGAGGCGCGAGAAGACCGCCAGTTTGCTTTACGAACGCCTGCCGGCTTGACGGCAGTTAAAAGGGTGAGAATTCCGAGCGGCGGGTTGATCTTCATACCCTCCGCCGGCTGACATGAACCGGGCGCTGGGCGTCCACAACGGGAGAAAGAGAAGACACTCAAAATGGCATTGGTTCCCATGGTGGTTGAACAGACGAGCCGGGGCGAGCGCGCCTACGACATCTACTCCCGTCTGCTGCGCGACAACATCATCTTTCTCGGCACTCCCATCGACGACCAGATCGCCAACCTGATTGTGGCGCAGATGTTGTTTCTGCAGGGCGAGGACCCGGAAAAGGACATTTCGCTCTACATCAATTCTCCGGGCGGCTCCATTACGGCCGGTCTCGCCATCTACGACACAATGCAGTTCATCAAGAACAGCGTGGTCACTTACTGCATCGGCCAGGCGGCCAGCATGGGCGCATTTCTTCTTCTGGCCGGCGCCAAAGGCAAGCGGTTCGCGCTGCCCAACTCGCGCATCCTCATCCATCAGCCGTCGATGGGCGGGCTGAGCGGCCAGGCTACCGATATCGACATTCATGCGCGTGAAATTCTGCGCATCCGCGAGATTACCAATACGCTCATGGCCAAGCACACCGGCCAGCCTCTCGACCGCATTGAGCGCGATGTTGAGCGGGACTTTATCATGAACTCGCAGCAAGCCAAGGAATACGGCATCGTCGACGAGATTATCGACCGGCCGCGCACGTAAAAGCAGGACCCGCTTATGCGGAAACCAAACGGTTAGTCCAAGAGGGAGCAACATCATGAAAACGCGCACGGGACCCGAAGAAGCACTGCGCTGCTCGTTCTGCCACAAGTCGCAGGACGCCGTGGCCAAGCTGATCTCGTCGCCCAGCGACTATCCTCGCGCTTACATCTGCGACGAGTGCGTAGCCGTCTGCAACTCCATCCTCGAAGACGACCGCGGTGAAGCCACTCCCGCCACCGTGGCCGGCCATCTCCCCAAGCCCCAGGAAGTGAAAAGCTTCCTCGACGATTACGTGATCGGGCAGGACCAGACCAAGAAGAAGCTGGCCGTGGCCGTCTACAACCACTACAAGCGCGTGCAGATGAACCGCCTGCGCAACAACGAAGTGGAACTGGCCAAGTCGAATATTCTGCTCATCGGGCCCACCGGATCGGGAAAAACCCTGCTCGCCCACACCCTCGCCAAGATGCTCGACGTCCCGTTTGCCATCGTCGACGCCACCACCCTCACTGAGGCCGGCTACGTCGGCGAAGATGTCGAGAACATCATTCTCAAGCTGCTCCAGGCCGCCGACGGCGACGTCACCCGCGCCCAGCAGGGCATCATCTACATCGACGAGATCGACAAGATCGGCCGCAAAGACGAGAACCCATCCATCACCCGCGATGTCTCCGGCGAAGGCGTCCAGCAGGCCCTGCTCAAGATTCTCGAAGGCACGGTGGCCAATGTGCCGCCCCAGGGCGGGCGCAAGCATCCGCACCAGGAGTTCACCGCCGTCGACACCACCAACATCCTGTTCATCTGCGGTGGCGCGTTTGTCGGCCTGGAGCGCGTTGTAGGCCGCCGCGTGGGCAAGAAGGCGCTCGGCTTCAAACCCGCGGACGCCGATGCCGATGCCGCAACCACCCGCTCCCATCGCGATACCGAACTGCTGCGCCGCACCGAGCCACAGGACCTCATCAAGTACGGTCTCATTCCCGAGTTCGTCGGCCGCCTTCCGGTCATGGGCATTCTCGACGAGCTTGACGAGGCCGCTCTCATCGAGATCCTCACCAAGCCCCGCAACGCCATACTCAAGCAGTATCAGCGCCTCTTCGAGTACGAAAACGTGCGCCTGCACTTTACCCAGGAAGCCACGGTCGCCGTTGCCCGCGAGGCCCTGGCGCGCAAGGTCGGAGCCCGCGGCCTGCGCATGATCCTCGAAGAGCTGATGCTCGACCTGATGTACCACCTGCCCTCCAACAAGCGCGTCCGCGATATCGAGATCACCAGCGACATGGTCGAGAGGCGCGATCTCTCCCTCTGCCTGCTGGAAAAAGCCGGCTAAGGCAACTGCATTTCATTACGACAAGGAGCCCCTCCCGCCAACGCGGGGAGGGCTTTTTGCTGTCCGCCTTAACCCTCATCCTGTCGTTCTGAGCGACCGCAGGGAGTCGAAGGATCTGCGGTTGCTTTTGCAGTTTACTGACTCATCCGCAGGCGAATATGCTGAGAGTCATGCGCGCGTTGTTTTTCGCCATCACTCTTGCGCTTCCGGTCTCGCTGGCCTGCGCTCAAGCCACGGCAACGGCGCCGGCTTTTGACGTAGCCTCGGTGAAGCCGAGCCAACACCCGGTCGGACCGGACTATAACAATCAATTGACATATTCTCTTGGCGGGTTCACAGCCAGGAATGTCACGCTGAAGCGCCTGGTGGCGGAGACATACCATCTGCAACTCAACCAGGTATTTGGCCCTGGCTGGCTTGACCAGAACGAATACGATGTTGACGCCAGGGCAATGGGAGCCGGCAAAGAGCAAATGGCCCCGATGCTCAAAAGCCTTCTCGCCGAGCGGTTCAATCTGACCAGCCACACCGAGATGCGGGAGATGCGCGTGTACGAGTTGTTGGTCGGCAAATCCGGCCCCAAAATAAAGCCGATGAGCGACGGAGCAACCGTCAAACCTCAGCCCGGATTTCATTTTCACGGGGATATGCGGCAGTTCGCTGACCTGCTGACCATCCAGTTCTCCATACCGGCCGCGGTCGATCCAAGCGAGCCGGTCAGAGCAAGCGGGGCTCCGATTCCGGTGCTCGACAAAACAGGGCTTCCGGGCATTTATGACTTCAGCGTGGACATCCACCCTGAGTTGGGAGTTGATTCATTCACATTGTGGCAGAGGGCTCTCGATGATCAGTTGGGACTGCGAATCGAAAGCCGCAAAGAAAACGTAGCCGTGATGGTTGTGGACCAGGCAGCAAAAATCCCGACCGAAAACTGACCGGCAGCGCCAAGGCGCGGCGTCTCATCCTCCATCGCGCCGCCTACGGTAAATTTCGCATCGCTCATGGACCACTTCGCAATCTCCGCGTCAGCGTCTACGCCTTTCTCTTCTTCGACAGCCAGGACCTGAGGGCTTCATCCGCGCGGCCCTGCCATCCGTTGCCGGTTGCGCGCAAACCCTCCGCCACATCGGCAGAGAGCCGGATCGAAACCGGCACTTTCCTGGGAGCCTTCTGCGGCCCGCGCCGGCGAATATTCAGCAGCATCTTCTGTTCTGACTTTGGCAGCGCAGAGAACGGCTTGAAGAGGGCAACATCCTCGGCTGTTATCTCTCTAACCTCTCCATCTTCGTCAATCAAGGGTTTGCGGTTTGCCATAGAGTTTAGCCTCCCTCTTGTTGGTCTTGCGAAAACTGATTACGCGGATTCCGTCCGCCTGGGGGATGTAGCAGAGCAGGTGCAGCCGCTTGTCGAGGTACCCTGCGGCAATGCGCCGCATTTCGCCATTACGGAAGTAGTCCGCGATCAACGCTGTTTTGAAATCGAAATCCGCCGCCCGCTCGAATGAAAGTCCACGCTCCCGGATGTTGCGCTCATTCTTGGCGGGATCGTACGTGATTCCCATGGGTTTATTGTATATACCATTTAGTTAAAGTCAAACACAAATGAAGAACACACCAGCCGAGACAGCGTAGAGCAAACAAGTCCAATGGTGGTTCATCTGCGCGACCTGAATTTCTCGAGGCAAGTATACCGCTGCACGCCATCGTTGATGGCTGTCGACCTCAGATCGCAATCTTGGTTTCGATCGCGTCATAGTCGGCGCGCACGCCCTTGGCCGATGCTTCGAGCAGTCCCGCGCCCGCCAAAGCCTGCACATCCGCATGAACATTGCTGTAGTCGCGCTTGAGCGCCTTGGCCAATGACCGGATGCTGGTCACATTGTGGCGGCGCACATAGCGCAGCAGCTCCATCCGCTTGCCGGTCAGCACGCGTGCCAGCGCATCCCAGCTTTCAAAGGCCAGGTGGCGCTCATGGAACTTCTCGCCTCGCTCGCCGCGATGCCATGCGCTCACAAACCGGCGCGAAGCCTCATCCTCCATCGCACCGCCTACGGTAAATTTCACCTGGTTCATGGTTCCCCTCGCAATCCGCGCACATCGCGCCAAAAATCGGCCATCAGCCGTTCGACGGTGCTGAATCGGTACGCGGTCTCAACGCCCTGGAAATGCCGGTGATCGCCTTTGCCGCGCTCATTGTCGTAACCAACCTCGCGAACGCCCGGACGGCCATAAAATAACGAATACTTCAGGCGGTGGGTTGAAGGTGGTACCGGCGACGGAACGCGCCAAAGAACCATCTCCACGATTGCGCCGTCGTCGTAATCGATCCGCTGGCTAAAGAGCAGTTCTGCCTTCATGCGGCGCTCATGATGGCATTATAGACCATATGGTCTCTTTTGCGAAGGGCTGCGGCAGAGTAGGAATGGAACGAACTCAAATTTCACCCTCACAGCCCCGAGTGGCTCCCATCGCAAAACGGCCGGTCCTCCGTCCGTTTGCACCCGCAAAGATACACCGTCTTCGTCTCCGCGGCGTCAAACTTGACCGGCGCAAACCCGCTGCCCGCGTGGCTCCCATCGCAGAACGGCTGGCTGGCGCTCAGGCCGCACGCGCACGAGAAATAACTCTTGCCGGCCTCCACTTCCACCGGATACGGACCTTTTTGCGCAATTACTGCTTCTGCCACTGGGAATTCTCCCTTCAATGAGATGATTGATTATCACCGAATTCGGCATCCGGGCGCCAAATCCAGAGCCTCGCTTTGCACAGTTTCAATTCCTTCGCCCTACCCGCTTCCGCTGTACAATCTGTATATGAGCTCCAAGCCAGCCTGATTCCGGATCTGGTTTGGGGCATCTAACCTTTCAGGGGACAACATGACCGCATCACGTGAAAAATCCGAGCCGCGCAAGCTGCCCATGATGCCCATTCGCGACATGGTCATCTTCCCCTACATGATGACCCCCTTCGTCGTAGGCCGCGAGTCGAGCGTCCGCGCTCTCGAAGAGGCCCTAACCGGCGACCGCAAAATCTTCCTCGCCACCCAGCATGATGCTTCCATCGACGAGCCCGCGGCCAAAGACATCTACCAAGTCGGCTCCATCTGCAACATCGTGCAGAGCGTCAAAATGCCCGACGGCAACATCAAGGTCCTCGTCGAAGGCGTGGAGCGCGCCAAGTCAATCGAAGTGAACGACCGCGACGGCTTCTTTGTCGCCACCGTGCGCACCGGCAAATCCACGCTGGAGATGACCCCCGCCGCCGAGCAGCTCATGCAGCGCGTCACCGGCCTCTTCGAGCAATACGTCAAGCTGCAGCAGTCGCTCAACTACGAGACCATCATCGCCACTGTGCGCATGGATGAGGCCGCCAAGCTGTCCGACGTGATTGCCGCCAACCTGCAGCTCGGCATCGAGGAAAAGCAGGAACTGCTGGCCACCTTCGATCCCGCCGCCCGGCTGGCCCGCATCGCCGACGTGCTCGACATCGAGATCGAGAAGCTGGACCTCGACCGCAACATCCAGTCCCGCGTAAAGCGGCAGATGGAGCGGGCCCAGAAAGAGTATTACCTCAACGAAAAAATCAAGGCCATCCAGAAGGAACTGGGCCGCGGAGAGAAGAGCGAGTTCGACGAGCTGCGCAAGAAGATTGAAGCCGCCGGCATGCCCAGGGAAGTGCTCGACAAGGCCATTCAGGAGCTCAAGAAGCTTGAGGCCATGCCGCCCATGTCGGCCGAATCCACCGTGAGCCGAAACTACATTGATTGGCTGCTGGCCGTGCCGTGGAAAAAGCGCTCCAAGGAAACACGCTCCATCGACTACGCCGAAAAGGTGCTCAACTCGGATCACTACGGCCTCGAAAAAATCAAGGAGCGCATTCTCGAATTCCTGGCCGTGCGCCAGTTGGTGAAAAATCCCAAGGGCTCCATCCTCTGCTTTGCCGGACCGCCGGGGGTGGGCAAGACCTCGCTCGGAATGTCTATCGCCAAGGCCACCGGCCGCAAGTTTGTGCGCCTTTCGCTGGGCGGCGTGCGCGACGAAGCCGAGATTCGCGGCCATCGCCGCACCTACATCGGCGCCATGCCCGGACAGATCATTCAGCACATGAAGCGCGCGGGCACCAAAAATCCCGTCTTCCTGCTCGACGAAGTGGACAAGATTTCTTCCGACTTTCGCGGCGATCCCGCGTCAGCGCTGCTCGAAGTGCTCGATCCGGAGCAGAACACCGCCTTCCAGGATCACTATCTCGACGTGGATTACGACCTGTCGCAGGTGCTTTTCGTAGCCACCGCCAACGTGATGCACACCATTCCGCCCGCCCTTCAGGACCGCATGGAAGTACTCCGCCTGCAGGGTTACACGGAGCATGAAAAACTCGAGATCGCGCGCCAGTACCTGGTGAAAAAACAGCGCGAGCAGACCGGCCTGAGCGAGAAAAACATCACCTTCAAGGACGAAGCAATTTTCGAGATCATCCGCTCCTACACCCGTGAAGCCGGCGTAAGAAATCTGGAGCGCGAGATCGGCAACGTCTGCCGCAAGGTAGCCCGCAAGGTGGTCAAGGCGGGCGCCAAACACAAGGAAGAAATAACCGCCGAAAATATTCACGAGTTCCTCGGCGTGGCCAGGTTCCGCGACTCTGAAGTGCATGAAAAAAGCGAAGTCGGGCTGGTTACCGGCCTGGCCTGGACCGAGGTGGGCGGAAGCATTCTCACCACTGAAGTGCAGGTGCTCGACGGCAAGGGCAAGCTCACCATCACCGGCCAGTTGGGCGACGTGATGCAGGAGTCGGCGCAGGCCGCGCTCAGCTACATCCGCGGCAAAGCCCAGGTGCTGGGCCTCTCCCGCGAGTTTTACCGCAACATGGACCTGCACCTGCACGTGCCCGAAGGCGCCATTCCAAAAGATGGACCCTCGGCTGGCATCACCATGGCAACCGCTCTGGCCAGCGCCCTCGCCAAGATTCCCGTGCGCCGCGACATCGCCATGACCGGCGAGATTACCCTGCGCGGCAAAGTACTGGCAATCGGCGGACTCAAGGAGAAGTTGCTGGCCGCGCTGCGCGCCGGAATCTTCGAGGTGATCCTGCCCCGCGCCAATGAAAAAGACGTGGCCGAGCTTCCCGACAACATCAAGAACTCAATCAAGCTGCACTTTGTAGATCAGATGGACGAAGTGCTGGCCTTGGCGCTGGAGAGCCCGCTGCCCGCGCTCCTGTCGGCTGAAGCCGATGTGCTGACCGCCGTGCCTGCTGCCGATCTGACCGGGAATTTGCCAACGCACCAATAGCGGCAACGGCAAAACCGCAAGGCTCTTACCAAAAAGTTGGGTAGTGGCGCTGTTCGATTTCCACACGTAAAGCGTCTGGCAAACAGATTGCCAGGAAAAATCCCGCGCGCCTATTTTGTCTGCTTAATAATCTCCTTATTCTGCGCGGTGATCACCACAATGATCACGTTAGGATCAAGATCGGGCCATGATTGGTTTATCACAGTTAGCCCCGTTGATTTTACTATTGCCCAAGTTAATGCATTCGGTGGATTGTCAGCCAGACCTGTGATTCCTGGGCCAACCTTGCCTGCTGGATGTTTAGATAAAATTGTAAGACCATCTGCCCCACTTCCTTCGAACTGTGCTGTCACCGGGGCAGTAGGGGAATACGGAAAAGGCATCTGCATTACGAACTGTTGGCCGGTGTCTACGGTTTGGCCGTTCTGTATGGAGATTGAGACTACGCTCGAACCACGCTCATGGGGGGGTAATTTTACGTCGGGGATTGGCTGCGGAAAGGAAACATTCCACCCGGCTCCATCGAATCCTCCTGTTGCCTTACTCCATGGTCCCAACAATTGCCAAATCTCCATTGCAAACGTATACGATTCAAAATCATTTGGGTTGTACCATAGCACTACGCGGGCATCGTTGGGTTTTCCCTTCAACGCATCCGAGAAAATTTTGCCATCTAAACCCCTCGGCTTAACTCGCGTTGCAACTTCATCGATATATTCATTCAATTCGGCGCTTGATTTCTTTAGGTCGGCTTGTAACTGTTCGGCCTGTTTGGCGACCGCGACCGCTTTGTCTTGGGCTTCTCCAGCAACCGTTTTGGCGACGTCGGCTTTTGTCTTAGCGCCTCCTGCCGTGGTGACGGCACCTTCGGACTGCGTCAAAGCTGTTGACGAATCAGAAATGGCCTTTTGGGCCTTCCCGTCTGCCTCGACTGCTTTATCGCCCAAAGAACCGATGACATTTCCAGAAAGCTCATTTGTACGAATAACACATACAAGCGATGCGGATAGGGCCGCTATGAGCAATATCGTGGAACGCCGTTGTAGATGCTCTTTGCGCTCAGAAGTCAACCATTTCAGCTTATGATCGGCAAAATATTCCCCCGCGCAGGCAAGGATCACAAATGCTTCGGAGATATACTCTCCCCATTCCCAGCGGGGAAGCGATCTCGACAACGAATCAACATTTGAGGCCGTGAAGATCATCTTGGCTCATCTGCGCAGGGAGCGTATTGGACTCATCGCCTGTTTGTGCGCTCTGCTAATCGTTTTAGTGGATAAAGTATACATCGAATGCAGGAGCACATACAGACGCCTGTCATCCCTGTGGATTTGAAACGGCACCACTACCAAAAGTTGGGTTCCGTCTTCGTTCCCGAGTGATTTGTGTCTTGAATCGCCGCCCTCGCGCCGCGCGCACAACACCATTACTCACCCGCCGCCTGCGCCGAAGAAATAAAACTCTTCGCATGTTCGAGCTCCGGCCGCGCTGAATGCGCGCCGTTATCGGTCGACTGCAGCAGCGCGCCAAAATACTGCCGCGCTTTTGCCCTGTCGCCCGCTGCCTCCGCCGCAACTCCCGCATGGTAGAGGCCGTTGAACCGGTTGGGGCTCAGCTTCAGCGCCGCCTCATACTCCACCAGCGCCTCCCGCGGCTGGCCGGATTCGAGCAGCATATCGGCCAGCATCTCGCGCGCCGGTATATCCACTTCGCCCTGGCCCACCTTGTCCTGCAAATCGGCGGCCGCGCGCATCTCCTTCACCGCATCGTCCCACTTGCCCTCGGCAAACGCAACCCAGCCCAGAATCTCTCCGCGCTCGATCTTCGTGCCGGTGTCGTCGGCAAAATACGCATGCTTGCCTTTCCTCACCGCGTCGATCAGTACGTTGTAGCGGGCAAGGTCGGCCTCAGCCTCTGCTGCCTGGCGCAGATGCCCGTGGGCGATGACCCGCGCCCAGATGGCCAGTGTCCCCACCTCGGGAGGCGATCCCGCGGCCGGCTGCAGCCCTGCCGCCGACTTCCAGTCCCGCATCTCCAGCGCGTAGAAAACCTCGAACTTGCTGCGGTAGTACGGGACCATCCCCTCCATGCGATGTCCCGCCGTCTCCGGCATTGCGGCGATTTGGTTCAGCAGCGCCGCGGTCTGGTCCAGCACCCACTTCGCGCGATCGTCCTGCGCGCTCTGCAGGTAGGCGTAGAGCAGAAAATCGTACGCATGAGGCTCGTCCATCATCCCGCTGTCATACTTCGTCTGCGCGGCCTTCGCGGCGGCCACTGATCCAAGATTCGCCTCGATGTCCTGGGGCCACATCCCCAGCCGCGCATAGATGTGTCCCGGCATGTGATAGGCGTGCGCCCCCGATGATGCAATTTCGCCGTAGTGATTGGCCGCGGCCAGCCCCTCGGCCGCCATCGCGGGATTGTCGCAGCTGTGAATGATGTAATGAACCAGTCCCGGATGGTCGGGATTTTTTTGGAACAGCGGCGTCAGAACCGCCATCGCTTTGTGTTCCGCCTTCTGGCTGGTATCGTTGGGCGGCGCCGAGGCCAGCAGCGACAGCGCATAAAACGCGCCCGCGTCAACATCGTCGGGATACTGCCCGTAAAGCTTGCCCATGGCATCGGAGTACGCCTGCGCGCGCTCCTGAAATTCCCGCTTGCCGGGACGGTAGAAATCGCTGAGCGCCGCAATGTAGGCGCGTTCCCGGGCCGTCCCCGCCGGCGGCGATTGCGCCTTCTCAATCTGCTCCCAACCCTGAGCTTCCGCGCTTTCGTCCGGCCGGCTCCATATCTGGTGGAAGCAACTCATCGCCTCGCCCCAGTGCGCCATCGCGCACCCAGCGTCGGCTTTCGCGATCTCCTCGAACTGCCGCTGCGCTTCCTCGTACCAGAAGTCGTGCAGCAGCGCCACGCCGCGATTGAACGGCGCCTGCACGCCGGCCGCGCACGAAACTGAAAACGACACCGTGCCCAGCCGCTCGGGTGTGTCGACATTGGCAGGTTGTGCCGGATGTTCCATGGCCATCTGGGCTGCGGCTGGCAGGGAAATCAGGGCAAGCAGGGAAACCGCGATGATCTTCATCGCGCTTGATTATAAGACGAGCATCCACTCCAGGCCAGCCCCATTGCGGAGCTGACCCGGAATTTATCATTTTTCATTTGTCCCCCATCGTGGCCCGATAAGGAGAAGGTCAACGCGGCGATTCGGCGTCTAAACGCTGGTCCCGAGGGGTTGCCGGACGTGGACGCGCGAAAAATAGTCATCAAAGACAAGAATGGACTGAGCGCACTGCTCACCGCGACACCGTAGTTCGCCGTCAATGGCCAACGCTGTCGGCGTCGGGCACAAGCTGCATGTAAATGTCGCGCGAAACGTTGGTCTGCCAATGGCCGGTGGCCCGTGCCGCGCCGATCAATCCAAAAAACACCAGCGCCAGCACCAGCGCCACAATCTGCGGCTTGAGGATGCGCAGCCGCCAGCGTGCCGCGCTCCCTTCGTGCGGTCGCCCGTCGACATCGCGCACCCTGCGCGGTGGAAGCGAGAGTTGCAGCGCGTTTTCCGCCGGGCACACTGCAATACACTCCATGCAGCCCGTGCACTCCACCGAGCGGATCTACACCAGCATGTCCACCGCAAGATGCGATGGGCAGGCCTTGTTGCACTTCCCGCAGTCGATGCACGCCTCAGCGTCGCGGCGGATTTTTGCCGGGCTGAAAATGGAAACAATTCCCATCAGCGCGCCGTATGGGCAGAGAAAGCGGCACCAGAAATTCTGGATGAACACCGACAGCGCGATCAGCGTTGCCATCACCACGATTCCGAAAATGCCAATGGTACGGAAAAAGTCCAGCATTTTAACGTCTGCCACAATGCCAAACGGGGATGCCAGAAAATCACCAAGATCCTGCGCCGTCATCTTAAAAACAACGAAGAGAAAGAACGCGAGCAGAATGTACTTCAGACCGCGCAACGGAAGATCGAGCCACAACGGCAGGTTGAAACTGCGCCCAGTCAACTTGCGGCCCAGCTTCCAAAGATATTCTGAAACCGTGCCAATTGGGCAGAGCCAGGAGCAGAACGATTTCTTGATCAACAGGCTCGAGAGCAGAAACACCAGCACCAGGACCATCGCCGACGGATGAATTGCCGGAAAATGATGGGTGACGAAAAAGTATCTCAGGTTCATCAGCCCGGCAATCGGCAGCCAGCCGTCCACCCCCGCGGGCCGTTCGAAATAACGGAAATTTCCCCGGTTTTCAAAATAGCGAACCCACAGAACAAACTGGATCCCGATCCATGCGTTCAGCATAAGAAAGATCAACTGCACAGTGCGGCGAATCTGCTGCGAGCGGTCGCCCGGCAACCTGCGAACAAAGGCTTTCTTCCGCTTTGCCCGGGCGCCCTCCTGTGCTGTAACGTCGCTGGGAGACGCGGTTTGAGTCAGCATGGCATCCTTCTGCTACCTACCTTAGCCTTCGCCGGCAATCCCGGATAGGACTTAAGTCACAGCGCTTTTGATGCGTTGTGTGCGAATGTGAAATGCAGCACGGCACGCTCGCACAGGCTGGCAACTGCCCCGGCGGCGATTGAACCGGCTATGGAGATTCAGGGTGTCCGAACGGGAAAACAGCGGCAGGGCCAGGGAGCCACATCAAAATGGCTGGTTCCTGCCGCGTGAGCACGGGGCGACCGCGATGCTGTTCACCCCCATTGTCTGCGTCGCAATTCTTGCCCGGGAGTGGCGCTGGAGCGAGCTCGCAACGCTATCGGCGGCATTCTCCGCGTTGGCCGCCAAAGACCCCATGGTCATTCTGGCGCGGCAGCGCCTGGTGTGGAAACAGCGCCACCCGGAAACCGCCTCCGCTGCGAAATGGTTTGCCGGTTGGATGGCCGTCTTCATTCTGAGCGGCCTCGTGCTCCTCAAAACCTGGCCCCTCAATGCGATTGTGGCAATGGGCTTGGGCGTCGGCATCTTTTCAGCGCTGGCCATTGCCGTCAATGTAAAAAATCGCCAGCGCTCCACGCTGTTTCAGATTGCCAGCGCCGCGGCTCTGACATCCAGCTCGCTGGCTACCTGCCTGTCCGCAAAGGGCCAAATCGCGCCCTGGTGCTGGTGGTTGTGGCTCTTGATGGCCATGCAAGCCACCGCGGGAATCCTGGTAGTGCATGCCCGCCTCGATGCGCGTATCGCTGCCCGCGGAACCGGAACCGCCAATGAACACTTCCGGCGCGCGGCTCAGGTCTCGCTCTGTGTTCTTATCTGCGCCGCTCTCACCGCCATCTTCCTGCGGCGAAGCTGGATCGCTCTGGCCCTGCTGATAGCCATGGCGGGCTACTGGTACGATCTCCGCGGCCAGCGGGATGCCGCGAATCTGCAGATGCCGCTCAACAGAGTTGGTCAGCGCGCGCTGGCGCTCTCATCTCTTTTTTCCGCCCTGCTCATCATTGGCTTTTGGTAGCCCATTGCGCCTGGCAAGCTGGCAGCTTACTTGTTGCCCGCTGTATTCTCCTCGACGATTGCCAAATCCCACGGTGCCAGCCTGAGTTCAGCCCCCGGCGTCACCGGCGCGCTGTCAAACAGATTGATTCCGGCCGCATAGGCGTAGCGAATTGTTACTTCTGCGCCCGAGTAGTTGAAGTAGTAATGAATCCGCTTGCCAAGGCGGTTCACGCCGTGCTGCACATGAACCGCGGCAGGCAATTGCTGGTCGGGTCCGGTCAGGCCGATCTTCTCCAGGCTGCTGCGCAGAATAGCCGTTTGCAGCTTGTCTGAAACATAAGTTCCCTCGTAGAGCAGCGTGCCCGCGCCAAATTCGTTTTCCGTAATCGCCGGCCATCTTCCAAAAAATGCGTGGTCGTAATAGGCCAGCGCCTTGGCATGATCGAGCATGAGGAACTCGGCCCAGTACTGCACCTTGTTGCCGTCGCCCACTCCATACGGGTCGCCCTTGAGCCCCAGAGGCTGCTCGAGATTTGAAAACTCCTGGTAGCTGAAACCGGCTGCCTCGCGCAACGGGCCGGGAGCGCGCTCCCAGCGGACCGCTGAATTCTCATTGGCGAAGCCGCTCTTGAACGTCATCACCACGTGGCCGCCATGCTTTACATAATCTGAGATGCGCATGAGCAGCGCATCGTCCGCAATGTAAAGCGCGGGGACAATCAGCAGCTTGTAAGCCGAAAAGTCCTGCGTATCTGAAAAAACGAAGTCGCAGCCAACATTCATATCGTAGAGGGAGCGGTGAATCTGGTGCACCAGCGTCGCGTAGTCCGCAACCGGCGGAGCAAAGCTCCACTGCGGGCCCGCGGAGGTGAAAGGCATGAAGCCGATGGCATTGAGCGAGTCGCGGCTCCATAAGATCGCGACCTGGTTGTGAATCTGCAGGCCCACCAGGTGCGGGCCGATTTTTTCGAGCTCATGAGCGGTCCGGCTCACCTCCGCGTATGCCCGGTTCGGCTCCAGATCGTGCGACAGCACCCCCTTCCAATACGTCTCCTGGTTGGCCGCAATCGAGGCCCAGTGCCAGTACTCCACCATGTTGGCGCCGTTGGAGACATGCGTATAAACGTCCTCGCGCAACTGCCCGTCGTAGGGCGGATATTGGTGGGCCGAACTCCAATCGGTCGTTTGGGCGTTGGTCTCCGTCACCAGGTAATTGGAGTGCTTGAGTGAGCGGGCAAAATCGCCATTGATGGATTGCGAAGAGCCGTCGTAATGATCCTGCGTTCCGTGATAATTATTCAGCGCCGGAATATCGAGAGCCTCGGCGACCCCCTCTTCATTCACGTCGCGTTGCATCGTCCCGGCGTAGTCGGTGGTCACGAACTGGCGCGGTGAAGCGCACTCCCGAACCAGCACGGCCTGCCACTTGAGAAAATCCGTCACCCGCATCTGGCTCCAGCGCGTCCATTCCAGCTTGTATCCGGTGCTCTGCGCGCCGTCGCGCGTGGGCAGGTCTTCCCAGGTGTGCAGGTTCTCGCCCCAGTAATTCAGAAACCATGCCTTGCTCAGCGCCTCGGGCGTTACGAATTTCTTTTCGAGATAATGTTGGAAGCCGATGAAGACGTCGGCGTTGGCGGCGTCGTAGGGGCCCGTTTCGTTGTCCAGTTGCCAGCCGATTACGGCGGGGTTGTCTTTGTAGTGCGCCACAATGTGGCGGATGAGGCGCTCGGCATAAAAACGGTAGGCCGGCGAGTCGGTGTCCATGTTCTGCCGCATCCCGTACGTGCTCTCCACCGTCGGGCCGCCAAACAATTTGGGGTTCAGCGTGCGCGCCAGAATTTCAGGATGCTCATGTGCCATCCACGCGGGTACAGAATAAGTGGGCGTGCCCAGAATGACCTTGATGCCGGCCTTGCCCATCGCGTCCACCACGCGGTCCATCCACGCGTAATCGAATTGGCCGTCTTCCGGCTCCCACAGGCTCCACGTAGACTCGCCCATGCGCACCACGCTCAGCCCGGCAGCCTTCATCAGGGACACGTCCTTGTCGAGCCGCGCACTCTGGTCCCCCGGCATGTACTCGTTGTAGTAAGCCGCGCCATAAAGCACATTGGGAAAATCCAGCGTCTGCTCGACAGGCGTGGGCACCGGCGCGGTCGCCGTCGATTGCGCGCCGCCAACCACGGCGCCCCACAAAATCAGAGACATTGCGGATAGTACACAAAGACATTTGCTGCGCAACTGAATCATTGATTCCCTTTCCCAACCAAGTTTCGCCCCGCGCGCTATTTCACGCCGAAGAGCACGATGGCTGCTCCTGATTCCATCTCGCTTTCAATCACCGCGCGGCCGCGGCCGTCGAAACTCACCCTGGTTCCCTCCGTCGCCCATAACTCCTGCGCGGGGCTGTGCTCGGTAACATAGACCATTTTGCCCGGAATCGTGGAGAAAAGCACGGCTACGCCCTTGCCTGTGGCATCCTGAATTTTTTCATGCGTCTCATAACTCGATGAAACCGCGCCGCTCGTAATTGGATAACTATCCGCTACATCCAGCCTCACCTGCTTGTAACGGCTCAAAAATTCGCTCATCCACTTCACACCCGCTTCAGACACCGTGGAAAGGCTGCCCCAGACTCCATTCTGGCCCAAAGCCAGGGACGCCATGTTGACCAACTGCGACGCCGGTGGATCGTCGGGATAATAGTGGGTCAGAAAAAGATTCGACGGAACCCATTCATCGTAGTTCATCGGCTTGCGGCAGATCCATGTTCGCGCCGGCCCGGGAAAGAAAAAGAGGTTGTCGTTCTGCGCTCCATCCTTGTGCGGCTGATCGTAATCCGCAAGATATGGGCCGTTATTGGCCAGAAAGAACCTTCCCGCGGAGAGAAATCCCAATCCCACCGCGCGCCCGTCTTCTGTAATATCGAAATCAAAAACAATCTCCGGATAAACGCTGCGCACTTTCTCCACAATCCGAACCATCTGCTGCGGAAGCTGAAACGCATACGAATCCGAACGCTCCTGTTGCGAATTGGCCGCCGTGCCATGCCAATGATCGGGCGAATCGCAGCCGTACTGCGCCACCGCATCCCAGATAAAGTAGCGCGCCCCCGTCTCACGCGCCACGCGAATCAGCGTCTCCGCATATACGTCGCTGTAATCGCTCACCAGGCACATGGGATAACTGGCTTCCGATCCCCAGATGTCGCCCGGCGGCGAAATTTTTCCCATCCAGGTGCAGATATCCCCGCGGTGCGCGGCCAACACTTTGCTCGATACTGCTGCCATGGTCGGATTATCCCAAAGCCCCAGCTTCATTCCATGCTGGTCTAGCCGCGCCTTCACGGTCTCGAGTCCGTTCTTGAGCCGCGTGTGGTCCGGTTCCCAATCGCCCGTCTTCTCGTACCAGCCCGTGTCCATCACGAAGACTTCAATTCCCAGGCGATGCGCAACCTCGATCTCCGCCAGCAGCTTGGTGTTTGTAAAGTTGGTCAGATACTCCTCGTGGTTCCACCACTTGTCGCGCTCCTGAAAATTCCACGTATCGTAGAAAAGATACGGGAACCTGCTGCCGCCTTTTGTATCCATCGCCGATCGCACGAATTTGCGAAACTGCCTGGCCAGCCCTTCGCTGCCTTCGTTGGACACCGCGGCTTCCATCCATACCGTGTCGAAGCTCCGCATCGCCTGCCCGGCTACATAATTGCCCTTCACGGCAACCAGCTTTACCCTGCGATCCGGCTCCAGGTCGTAGCGCAAAAAGGTGTCTGGCATTTGCGACCCATGCTCGTAAGCAAGCAGCAGGGCGTCTTTGCCCTCCGCGCCGGTAAGAATCGGCCCCGCCGCGCCGATCCGGTCCTGAAACCGCCGCTGGCCAACATCGAGCGCGCCCAGCGTATTGCTGTGCAGCAGCGCATTCCAATTGGAAAGTTGCACCTCGGTGACCCGGCTAAGTGTAGCCAATGACGCGCCCAGGTAGGTGAGCGTTCCCGTGCGCAAATCGAACTTGAATCCCTGCTCATCGCGGCTTTCCAGCGTGTAACGAAAGCGGACCAGCGCGTTGTCCGGCGCCAACTGAAATATCATGCGGAGATGCAAGGCCGGTTTCGCTTCCACCGTTCCCTCGAAGGAATATTCCGTCACTCCGTTATTCAGCTTTTCAGGAGCGCGACCCGCTCTCACCTCGCGCAGAGCTGTATCAACCGCGCCTCCCTCGAGCGGAAACGAGGGCGGAGCAAAATCATATCTCCGGCCGCTCTTGCGATGCTCAAGCGACCAGAGGTTCGATTTCGACCCTGCGATGGAAATGCGAATGAGCGCGTTGCCGCAATCGAGTGTTGAAGTGTCCCCCGGGCTCTCCTTGCGCTGTTCCGGCAAGGTCGGCGATGGAGCGGCTTCAGCGCCTGCTTCCAACGCCGGTATAGTCAGGCTCGAAGCCGAAAAAGCGGAAATTCCCCCCAGAAATCCTCTTCTGCTAATCATTTTTCCTCTTATCTGCAAGCCGGAACGCAACCCGGTTCAATCCCTATTTCCGTCGCAGCTCAAAGTGATGCGGCTTGGGATCGAGGTCTTTGCGTATCATCGCCGCGAATTCATCCTGCGCTTCCCGCAATTCGGCCTCCGCAATGCCTGAGGCCGCGCCCTGCTTTACTTCCGCGCTCAGAATAAAACGCGCCAGGTCGAGCGTGGCGCGCCGCTCCTCGTTCCCGTCCACTCCGCGCGCCTGCTCCAGCATTGGCGTTTTGTAGAGAGCCAGGTTCACCCCGTGCTGCAACTCTTCGCGCGAGAATCCGGCCACGTCTTTCCCGTCAATCCGCAGTTCGTACTGCCCCGGCTCGAGCGCTTCGATCCGCACCATCATCTGATCGAGCGCGGCAATGTTTGAAATCCCCAGCAGCACCGGCGTCATGGCATTGTTGAAGTCGAGCGGGAGCGGAAGCGCATCGTCGAGCTGCGTCCACCTCAGGCCGTCCGTTGACTTCTCCGCGTTCGTCACCGTGGTGCGGTTCTTGTCGATCACCTTGGCAGTGGCCGCGTCCAGTGCCACGCTGCTCACCAGGGGATTCACATGCCACGCCGACATCAACGCCGCGGCCATGATCCAATGGCCCGTCTCCGAGGGATGAATGCGGTCTGGAGCGATGAGCGGCGCAAGCTCGGGAAACTGCGCCTTCGCCCGCTCCAGCGCATCCATCATGGGATGATGGAAATCTACCACCAAAACATTTTTGTCCCCCGCAGCCTGCATCTGCGCGCCGACGCCGGACACATCGTCCGCAAGTTTGTCGATCATCCGCGAGTAGCCGGGAAACTCGGTGCCATGCGTGATCTCGTCATACGGCGTGGGAGCGATCAGCGTGAGCGCTACGCCCGGATCGGCTTTGCGAAGCGCATCGAGCAGCGCGCGATATCCTTTTTGGAAGTTCGCATCGGTCTCGGAGTTTCCATACCCCCATCCGCCGTCGTTCATGCCCAGCATCACGGTAATCATCGCCGGCTGGAAAGGCTCAACGTCGCGCTGCACGCGCTCATTCATCCCTCCCGCGTAGCCGCCGTTCACCGTGTCTCCTCCGACGCCCGCATTCACAAAGCGGATGTGCAGCGCCGGATAGCGCGTCACCACAAAGTCCTCAACAAAGCGCGTGTAGAGCCGCTGTGCCGTGATGCTGTCGCCGTAAAACACCACCGTCTCGCCATCCTTCAAAGCGAACTGCTGGCTGTTTGCCGTTGCGCATGCGGCCAGCGCCACAACCGCGCAAACGGCTGAAGCCAGCCATCGTCTCCCCGCCGTTGCCATATCGGATGCGATCATTGCGGTCCCTCCGTCGATGCCGGCGCCTGCATCGCTGCAAAGCGCGGAGCGCCCAGCAGCGCGCGCACTGTCCCGCCCAATGTGGCCGCGGTCTGAAAGCCGCGCCACTCATTCAGCACGCGTCCATCGGATGTCCACAGGCGAATCCGGCTCAAGCTCTGGCCGTTACGGTCAAAGCGGACCGCGCCTGCGTCCAGGTCGAGCAATGCGTTGGCTTCCGCCACCGCCTCTTCATCTGACAGTTCATGCTTTTCGTGAAGATGCACGGTCACCGCCAGCGCGTCGGGACCGTATTGTGCGGCCAGGTTGCGCAATACCGTCAACTGCGCGCACGGCCCTGGAGCCAACAGGCCGTCGGCATCCAAAACCAAATCCACCGTGGCATCGAGACGAAGCGCAATCTCTGTTGGCGCGCTGGCCCATCCTTTTTCAAGCGTGCTTCCCTTTTCAAAGCCGGCAGCCTGCAGTGCAGCAAGCGTGGCTTGCTGCCGGACGCCAAGAGTAAAGCGCGCGTCTCCCGCGCCGGAATAGCGATAGCTGTTCGCCGCCGGCGCAAACTGCGCGTTGGCGCGATAAAAGAGCGGCGCTTCTGACTCGATCCGGTTGCCGCTGAATGTGACCGGCGCATCGCCGCTGTCTCCGTCGTCGATCACGGCCGCGGCCCCGTGTACCGGCGGATTCCAGATCAGCGTGTTGTGCTCCATCCGCAGGCCGCGAATCACGCCGCCGTTCCAAGTGTGCAGGTAAATCGCGCCTTGCAGCGCCGAAAGCCGCGGGCTGAGCCCGTTGTCGATGCACAGGTTGTCGCGCACAATGCTGTCGCTGGTCACATAACCGGCTGCGAATACCGCGATGCAGTAACCCTGCGTGTCATGGGCATAGTTGCCCTCCACCGCGTTACGCGTGTTGTTCCAGTCGATGTCGTAGGCGCCGCCGTCCACGCCGGGGCTGTCGGTGAGAAACGCTTCGCTGTTCCGCACTATGCAATCCGTGCAGCTCCATGTCCAGATGGCATTCGGCGTCCCCGTGCTCTCCGTTGGCTGTTGCCCCGTCAGCCACGCCATGCTGGAATCGATCAGCCCATCACGCACCCGGAACAAAATGATTCCGTCGCCGTATACATCCTCCGCCACGCTGTTGCGGATCACCACATTGCGGTTGTAGCCGTTCTCTTCGGAATAAAAATTCCCCGCGCCCATCATGATTCCGGCCCACTGGTTGGTGTGCGCGGCCACCACGTTGTCGATCAGCACATTTTCGAATCGCTGCCCTTTCGAGCCGCGCAAAAATACCACCAGCCCGTTGTCCTTGTTCTTCAGTTCGCCGCCCCGCACATCGTGCACATAAAGGTTGCGCAGCGTGATTCCACTCTGCGTCTTGTCCTGGTCGCCGGTCACCAGCAGCCCGTAGGTATTGCCGCCGGCGATATCCAGCGAATCCACTTGCCAGTACTCGAGGTTCTTCAGCAGCACCGCCTGTGTGACGTTGCCGCCGGCCACAATCTTCGGGCGCGCGCCCTGGCCGTACGCCGTCAACCGCACACCAGCAGCAGGATTACCTGAACCGTGCAACGACAAGGCCCCATTGCAGCGTGTGCCGCGCTTCAGCGCCGCCACTTCGCCAGGATGAAAGAGATGCGCCGAGAGCGCATCGAGCGAGTTCCACGGATGCTTGAGGCTGCCGTCTCCCGCGTCGGCCTGCGAGCAGTCGACGAAGTACCGTCCGCCGGCCGCCTGGCCGCTCGCCGCGCGACCGGCCAACAATACCGCCGCGGCCACGGCCAGGACCCCAAACCGCCTCAAATTCTCGCTCGAGCGTGACAAGCAAAGCTCCGCGTTGCCCAATAATTTCTCAGCTTTTGTAAGTTGCGCAGGGCAGAGGGATCTCCCCTCTGCCTTGCGCGATCGTTGCGCGTCCTTCGTTCAATATACTTCTCTAGAAGTCCAGCCGCACGGCGAACTGTCCTTGCCGTGGGTTGGCCTGTACGCCGAGAATCTCGCCGAAGTCCGCCGCTCCGATCGCAGCGCGATTGCCGCCGCATCCCACAATATTGTAGTAGTGACGATTGAACAGGTTGTAGAAGTCCGCGCGAATTGATACCGCGTACTTCCCGTCCGGACCCATCCGTTCATTCTTCTGCAGCGTGGAATTCTCGTTGGCCTGCCCTGGGCAGCGCAATGTCCCGTTGGTGGGCGATGGTGGCAGATATCCCGGCGCAGGATTGCTGGCCACCGACGCCGGCATATAGAAGTTTTTCGGCCCGGGATTCTCGCCCGGTTGGAGCGGCACAAAACCTCCCGGGTTCGAGTGGCGGCCTGCGTTGGGGTGATACACCGGGTAGATGTTGCCCCACAGCGGCCAGTATGGATTGGACGCGCCCACCGCGAACGGCTGTCCGGTGTAGTAGCTCACCACCCCGGCTACCGTCCATCCACTCACCAGCCCGGTGACCATGGGATTTTGCGTCGCCAGCCACCGCTGTCCCTTGCCCACCGGAAGCTGGTAGCTCGCAAACCCCTTGCCCACCAGGGGCAGATCGTAACCGGTCAGCCCATGGGCCGCCTGGCGCATGTTGCCGAAGTCTTGCACGCCGGTGTAGAAGCCGTTGCCTTCCTGCTCGGCGGAGTAGGAGTTGCTCTCCTGACGCGACCAGTCGAAGCTCATGTCCATGGTCAGGCCCTTGCCGCTGCGCTTCACCACGTCTACCACCATCGAGTCGTAGAAGTTCTGCCCCAGCGGCAAGCCCACGTACTGCAAGTTGGCATAGTACCAATAAGTGGCCTCGCCGTTGGCCATCTGCGGCAATGGCGCAATCGCCGCCAGCGCCGGTCCATAAAAGCCCGCATACGGGCACGGCGCGCCGTAGGTAGCAGCTGACGCCGCGGCCGCGCTTGGACAGTAAATGTAGTCGTCATACGGATTGATGCCGGGGTTCGCGTTGACCAGATTGAGGAACGTCGAGGCATTCGATTCGTTCCACGCCAGCGCCGTGTCGGTCAGGCGATGGCCTCGGTTGCCCACGTACGCAATCTCCAGCCGCGTGTTGGGCGTCAGTTGCTGTTGCACCCCAAAGTTGAATTGCTCGCTGTATCCCAGGCGAAGCGCGCGCGGATCCACTTCCACCGGAAACGGGTACATGGTCGAGGGGTCCGTGGCCAGGGTCGCCTTGGTCACTGTCCCTGGATAATTTCCGCCGCCGCTGGAATTATCCCAATCGAAGTTGCTGGCCGCGCTTGATCCCAACTGCGGCGCAAATCCGTCGGGAACGCCGGAAAAGAACGTGACGCCCACCGGATTGAAGATCATGCCGTAGGATGCGTGCACCACCACGTTGGGCATGAACTGGTAGGAGATGCCGAGCGATGGCCCGTAGTTATTCGCGTACTCGTTTTTCTCAAAGCTGTCACTGCCGTTCTTGGCAAACACCAGCGATCCCGGAATTCCATAGGGAAGTTGGGGATTATTCACAGTCGGGTCGAAGTTGGCCCAGTTGCCGTTCTTCTCATGGAACCGCGTGTTGTAGCTCCAGCGCAGCCCCAGGTCCACCGTCAGTTTCGGCGTCATCTTGTAGCTGTCCTGCGCATACAGCGCGATGTCCTTCTGCCGCCCATACAGGTTGTAGGCCACCGTATCGGTCGCGTTGGTCACCTGGCCCAGCATGTACGTCGCAAAACCAAAGCCGTCGTAGGGATATCCGGGGCCGGCCGTGCTCAGATAGGAGAAGTTGAAGGAATATGCGCCCGAACCCGAGCGGCTGTCCACCTCGTGGGCTACAAAATCTCCGCCAAAGCTCAGGTTATGCCGCCCCTTGCTCCAGGTCACCGTGTCGCCGGTGGTGATCACGGCGCCGGAAACATCGCCCTGCCAGCCGTTGCCTATGAAAGTTTCGCCGATGCCCGCCTGGTTGTCCGCGAATGAGATCACAGGAAAGTTGTCCGCTCCGTCGTTGCCAAATCCCACTTGGCTATTCCAGTCTCCCGGCGTCGTCGGAATGCTCCCGTTGTCGTCGTAGGCATCCGTGAAGTTCACAACGTTGAGCAGGTTTGGCGTAAAGGTGTGAGCCTCGCTGAGCCGGAACTGCTGCTGCGTGTATCTCTGAATGCGAGCGTTCGAAAGCGGCCCGCCGGTCGTGGTTCCCTGTTGCCACACGCCGCCGCCATCGTCCAGCGTGCGCGGCTTGTGATCGTAAATCCAGGAGCCTGAAAGACGGTCCTGATCGCGCAGAACGTGATCCAGCTTCACCACAAACTCATTCGGCGTCTGGCTGGGCGTGTTCGCCAGCAGCGTTCTCTCGTTGTTCACAAATCCGCCCAGTTCGGGAGCATAGTTGGCATAGTTGTTATTCACTTTTTGTGCCACTGCGCTCTGCCGGCCCATGGGAATCTCGTTGAGAATGTTGTTGTTCTCGAACACATACGGTCCGGCAGGCAGGCCTCCGCCACCTGCCGCGCCCGACGTGGTCGGATCGTAGACCATGTCTACCTGCGCCTGCACCAATTGTCCGGTGGTTGTGCCCACCATGAGCGGGATTCCCGCGCCGTTGAACCCGGCGCACGGTCCCGCACTGCCTTGGTATGTGCAGAGCGGCGCGCCCATCAGCGCGTTGAAGTTGCCTTGCAGGAAATCCGCGGTCGGAACGCTCGCGCCGCCTCCGTTGAGCCGGTAGTCGACCCTGTCAAATCTCTCGAAGGTCCCGAAGAAAAAGGTCTTGTTCTTGTGAATCGGGCCGCCCAGGCTGAATCCGTAGTCCCAACCCCGGTCTTTGGCTTTTCTATCGCCCAGGTTATCGTTGGTCCACGTGTTGGCGTCCAGAATTTCGTTCAGCCCGTACAGGAACGCCGATCCATGCAGGGCGTTGGTGCCCGACTTCAGGTTGAACGCCATCACGCCGCCGCCGGTAATGCTGCTCTGCGCGTCCAGGCCGCTGGTCTCCGCCTGCAGCTCCTGCACCGCTTCCATGCTCGGACCGCCATCCATTGAATCGCCGCGGATGTTCGAAGTGCCCGACGTGCCGTCGATGGTGAAATCCTTCGTAAACCACTGCCCGCCGTTCACCACCGCGCCATACGGGGAACTGACCAGTGAATAGCCGGGCGTAATCGCCACCGCGAAATCTTCAACAAACCGGCCGCCGCTGTAGATGCTCAGTGGCAGGTCGTTCACCACGTCCGCCTTCATGTTGGTGCCCACCGCTGCCGTGTCCATATCCAGGATCGGCGCATCGCTGGTCACGGTAACCGATTCGGTGGCTGCGCCGATTTTGAGCGCCGCATTGATGCGTGCCACCTCGGTTGAATTCAAGGTGATGCCCGCGCGCACTTGAGTCTCGAACCCGCTCTTCACAAACGCAATGGAATAGGCGCCGGGAAACAGGTTGGGAATCACGTAAATCCCGTCCCCATTCGAGACCGTCCTGGTGGGTACGTTGGTGCCCACGTTGGTCGCGGTCACTTCCGCGCCCGGAACCAGGGCGCCGGACGTGTCCGTCACGATTCCGGTGATGGTGGCGCGGTTCGCCTGCCCCCAGCCGGCCTGGCTGCTCAATACAGCCAATACAGCGAAAAGACAAAGGCAATTCAATCCCAATCGCAATGCACGCTTCATGTGGTCTCCTTTAAAGCTCGCGGGTTCGAGTAAACGTTTGCTCAACTGGCAAACACACCGTTCGCATTCAAAACCTCTGAATGAGCAACATGCAAATCTAAGAGCTATTTCGACCACTGTCAAGAGCAAAACCGCAACCATTGCGTTAACCGCACATTTTCTGATTTTTGCCTCCCGCGCCAGGCTCTTTTCGCATTGGATAAGACTGAGCGTTCACGCTGGGCGGCCTGCCGGCTCTAAGCATGGCTTGTGTCCCCCTTCTTCGCGAGCGCGATATTCTAGGTCTGGTTGACGAATGCCCCCGCTCTTTCGGCACAAGACCACGCCACGCTGCCGGCGTCACACATTGCTGGAGACTCAATCTTGAACAAGCCACGCCGTGACAAGGAGTCAAAGAGAACAAAGAGCCTCTTGCCGCGTCCGCGTGGTTTGGCGGGGCCGGCCATCATTCTTCTTGCCGCTGTTGTCGCCGTATCGCCGCTCTTCTTGCGCGGCCCCTCGGGCGGTGGCGACTTCGGCTTCCACTTCATTTCCTGGATCGATGCCCAGCACAGCATGTCGATGGGCGTCCTCTACCCGCACTGGGCCAATAGCTCGAATTTCGGAACGGGCGAGCCTAAATTTGTCTTTTATCCCCCCCTCAGTTGGATGGGCGGAGCCGTATTGGGAATGTTCTTGCCGTGGAATCTTGTTCCCTTCGTCATGTTCATTTTGTTGCTTTCCGCAACCGGTTTGGCTACTCGCGCATTGGCCCGCGAGACACTCGACGATGGGCCTGCGACTTTGGCCGGTTGTGCCGCAATTTTCCTCGGCTACGCGTTGTTCGCCGTCTATCAACGCAATGATTTTGCGGAGCTGACGGGAGGCTTCTGGATCCCTTTGCTCCTTCTTTTTGCCTTGCGGAGGCGAAATCCCTCGGGCAATTTCTGGCAGCGCGCCTTCGACGGCTCGGCCGCGCCGCTGGCGCTCATCGTGGCGGGAATCTGGCTGAGCAACGGACCGCTGGGAATCATGGCCGCCTATTTGCTCGCAGCTGTCGCGCTGGCCTCTGCTCTGATTGAAAAGACCCTCGTGCCGGTGGTGCGCGCCGCTGTGAGCACCTTCGTGGGAATGGGGCTGGCATCGCTCTATCTGATTCCCGCCATCTGCGAAAGAGATTGGGTCAGCATTCAGAATGCCTTGAATCCCATAGCTTATGTGGTGGAAAACAACTGGCTCTTCGCCCATAATGCCGATCCGCTTATGGATGCTCACAACAATCTGATGCTTCATGTTTCCATGGTTGCAGTCGCGATGCTCGCGGTCGCTTTCCTCTCAGGCGCGATTGCATGGTTTCGCGGCGTCGTGCCAGGAGAGCGCAGATGGTGGCTCCCAATGGCTCTCATTCCGCCAGCAATTCTGTTTCTGCTGGTTCCCGTCTCGCGGCCGATTTGGAATCTGCTGCCGGAATTGCGGCTGCTGCAGTTTCCCTGGCGCTGGCTCGTGGTTCTTGAAGCTCCAATGGCCATCTGTTTTGCCGCGGCCCTCTGGTTTGATCGAAAATCCCTGCGCATTCTCCTCCTTGCCGGCTGTGCGGCCGTCTTTCTCGGAATCACCCTTGCGGCGCCCTTGTTTTGGTTTACAAACCGCCCCTCGATTGAAACCTCGTTTCAAGAAGCGGTGCGGGAAGGCATCGGCGTTATGGGAAAACCCGAGTACGCACCGCCCGGCATCCGATTTCCTGTGGTGAGTCTTTTGGTCGACCCCCAGGGAAATCCTCTGCTGAACGCTCTGGGCGACCTGCCGCTGAACCCGACGGACCCGCGGATGGACCCTCGGTTGCACCCCAACGTGCAGCTCGTGCCTGACGCCTGCCTGCTGAACACTCCTCCAAATGCTTCAGTCCCGGGCGGCGCCGGCTTCGCTCCTGCGTGGCACGGTGATCCAACCAGCTGCAAAAGTTCTGGCTGGAGGGAATTATCTTTCCTTGCCGGTTCATCTGCTCAGGGGCCGTCCGGGTTTCTCCCGGAACAGAAAGGTTTCATGGGAATCGCAGAGCATGCCGGGTACCTGATTCTGCGGCTGCGATATTACCCGGCATGGAGCGTCACGGTGAATGGAATTCCGGTCGCAGCCATGGCCGAGCGGGAACGCGGCTTGATGGCCGTTCCGGTCCCGAAGGGAAATGTGCTGGTATCGGTTGATTGGACCACGACCGGCGATGTAGTGGCAGCGCGCCTGGTGAGCTCGGTTGCGTTGCTTCTGGTCACAGGTCTGTATTTTTTCGAACGCAAGCGATGGTGGACTCGTTCAAGCCCGGGCGGCGCAGGATCGCTTATCTCCACTGAGAATCCGAAGCTGACCAAGGCCGAATTGAAGCATCCTTTACCGTCAGCGCGGACAGACCGGAGAAATGCACCGTCCGGTAAGCCGCCGAAAACCGCAAGACGTAAATGAGCACCGAGGCCAGGGCGCGGCCGTCTTTCGGGTCCGGGGTGGGTAGCCGCCAACCCGGCAGCAGTCACGCAGCAATTTGCGATCTACTCCCGAAGGAATGCCAGCAGGTCCGTATTCAACTGATTTTTGTCGATAGAGCATAGCCCGTGCGACGCGCCGGGATAGACTTTCAGCGTTGCTGTCTTAACCAATTTGACTGTCAACATCGCCGAGTCCGCGATGGGCACAATCTGATCGTCGTCTCCGTGGATAATAAGCATAGGCACGTCGATCTTCTTCAAGTCTTCGGTAAAGTCGGTCTCAGAGAAGGCTTTGATGCATTCGAAAACACCCCTCAGTCCCGATTGCATCCCCTGTAGCCAGAACGAGTCGTGCAAGCCCTGCGACACAGAGGAACCGGGCCGATTGGACCCATAAAACGTCACGGTGAGGTCCTTGAAAAACTGCGAACGGTCCGCTAGAACGCCTGCGCGGATTCCGTCGAACACCTCGATCGGCAACCCGCCTGGATTGGCTTCTGTCTTTAGCATCAGCGGCGGCACTGCGCCGATCAGCACCGCTTTGGCAACCCGCTTCGTGCCGTGGCGGCCGATATAGCGGACTACCTCTCCGCCGCCGGCTGAATGGCCGACGTGGATCGCATCCTTCAAGTCCAGCGCTTCGGTCAATGCCGCGAGATCGTCTGCGTAACCATTCATGTCGTTGCCGTTCCAGGACTGGCTCGACCGGCCATGTCCGCGGCGATCATGCGCAATCGTGCGAAATCCATGAGAGGCGAGAAACACCATCTGGTCTTCCCACGCGTCCGCACTGAGCGGCCAGCCGTGACTGAAGACCACGGGTTGGCCCGCGCCCCAGTCCTTGTAGTAGATTGTGGTTCCGTCTTTCGTCGCGATCGTGGGCATCAAATTCCTTCCATTGTGTCGCACTCATTTTGAAGAGTGCCGATCGCATCTCCTTGCGGGCAGATGCGGGTGAATAGGTTCTCTGTCGGCGCGATCGGATCGGCCGGGCCGGCTATTCAGGTGTCATACTCTCGCAAGCCGAACTGCCGGCTCTTTCCTGCCGCGCCCAACTTGGAGCGACATGCCGTTGCGGACCGACTCCGTCAATCGCGGCTCCTGCATCTCTCTCTTGAGTTGAGCAATGATCTGGCTCGCGATTTGAATCCGACTCTTCTTCTTCATCATGAAATCCTTTCCCGAGCGATACGTGAATCGCTCGCTTGCCGAACCGGCCCCTGGCCTGCCCGAGTTTCAGAACAACCTGCACCTATAGCGCGGAGTTACGAACGCTTCCCCGGAGGATGGAGAGCACCTCCGGGATGAGTGCAAGCCGTTCCGGCGATGTGCCACGCCGATCCTCTGCTCGAACTTCGTCCGCTCGAATCCTGGGCGGCCACTCGGGTCGGGCACAGAGAGAACGGCGCGGGCGCCGCCAAGTTGAACATTCATTACCGCGTGGCTTCGAACAGGAACCACGCACGCCGCTCCGCCTCGTCAATCCAGATCTCAATCAAGCTGGTGGTGGCGTAATCATTGGCTTTGGTGGTAACTTCGTGCGCCGCGCGCAAGCTCTCCACAAACGCCTTGTTGTCGGCGTGGAGTTCCCTCAACATCTCGGTCGGGCCCACAAACTCCTCGTCGTTGTCCGCGATCCGTTGCAGCCGGGCAATGTGTCCTATGGAGTGGATGGTTGTGCCGCCCACTTTGCGAACACGCTCGGCTATGGCGTCGGTGATGCCGAATATCTGGGTTGCATGCTCGTCCAGAAGCAGGTGGTAGTCGCGGAAATGTTGCCCGCTCATGTGCCAGTGAAAGTTTTTGGTCTTGAGATAGAGAGCAAAAGCGTCGGCAACAAGCGCGTTCAGCACGCTGGAAAGATTCTTCACGTCCTCGGGTGAGAAACCGTCGGGAACGAGAAGCCTGGCGGATTGCGTTTCCTTTTCATGAATATGTTGAATATGTTTGGGCACAGAGAAGCTCCTTTGCAGGGATTGGCTTTGGGACGTCCGGAATGGAGCGTCTGCGCCAGTTCCTCCACCCTGCAGATGAAGGAAAGGGCATCCTGGTTGCTCACTATCGACAGAACTGCGATAGCGTCTTCAATCCTGTTCATCCTAGAACCGCGTCAGACGACCGTCTGACCAATTTGGACCACCGCGAAGCCATGCAGATCGTGGAGAGGACAGGTTTGAGCGATCGACAGCGAAGAGGCCCGATTGAGCTGTGGGACTCAGGGGCCGATCAGATCGGCGGCATGCGGCGGCCAAGGGGGACAGGGTTCCACGGCAGATGAAAGCGCTGGGCCCGGCCCAGCGCGCAGAAGATCGAGACCGTACTCGAGACCGAACTCGAGGCCGTAACTAGCAACGGCTTCGAGTTCGCGGATGCTGCGTTAGGTTTTATGCTCGATTCCCGTATCCAGCGAGGGCTCTTCCGGCGAGTCGGGCCGGCCCGAGTGAACGGGAATTCCGCTGATAAGGCCTTGATAGTCTGTGAGGCGTTTGCCGAGAATCACCACGCCCTTGTCCGTGATTTCATATTCGCGAATATCCTTGGCGTGATTTCCGCCCCGCATCTTGATCACCACCATGATCTTGCGAAGCTGGCCATCGATGGAGACATACCGCAGCCGGATGATGTCGTCGGTGAGGAAAGAAATTGAGTAGGTACTGAACGGAAATTCAATGAAAGACTCATCCACTTCAACCGTGCTTAGAATCGTTACCCCGATTCCCGTCAAAGCGAAGATCATCCGGTAGAGGGATTCGCGAAAGTCGGCGCGGAAGCCAGGCGACAAAGCCATCTCAAAGCCGGCCAGGGAATCGATCACCAGGCGCTTGGCGCCAATCTTCTGCACTGCGTCGAGAATCGAGTGCATGG
>Ga0182016_10000898_pt1 | contig 36776 bp, 40 predicted proteins | sample 712S2MmetaG_FD_120491 | JGI IMG/M metagenome (GOLD analysis project Ga0182016, IMG submission 120491) | Permafrost microbial communities from Stordalen Mire, Sweden - 712S2M metaG | ecosystem: Environmental > Terrestrial > Soil > Wetlands > Permafrost | place: Sweden: Stordalen | collected...
CACAATCTATCTGGCGGAGAGGGAGGGATTCGAACCCTCGATACGGTTTCCCGTACACTGCTTTTCGAGAGCAGCACCTTCAACCACTCGGTCACCTCTCCTTCTTCCCTGTTATTGTAACAAACTATCGCGCAGCGGCGCTAACTCTGTCTCGACAGTAGGTTCTACGTGGCCTTTACGAATTCAAGAGAAATACGTACTATACTTAATATGAAATCATTCAAACAAATACTTAACATCGCCAGACCAGCGCAGAAAGGTTATTAATATGGCCGATTGGGTAATATCCAGCATGTTCGCGATAGGTGTAGCAACGTGGGTTTATGTAAAATTTTCACGCAGAAGTAACATGCAAACGACGAGTTATACGGGTGCAGCCTTCGTTGGTATTATTGCTTTCATCGTCTTCATAACATTCCTGAAGTATATTATTCACGTGTAGCCATTTCGTACCAATACCTCTTTGAAATTTTACTTATAGACAGTATTATAAGGCTATGGATGAAAAGGGGCTGGGAAAGCGTCTGCAGGATGCAAGACGTACTGCAGGGCTGACACAACAGGGTTTATGTCAAAAGTCCGGTTTGAGCTACTCGACGCTAGCAAAAATCGAAAGAGGGGCCATTAAAGCCCCCTCAATTTTTACTATCGAGAAGATCGCTGAGGCCTTAGGCATTTCGCTTGATCGGCTCATCGGTTCGGATAACTCAATGAAGCTATCAAAGACACGCAATCAATCTAAAAGCGGCGTCAGTTTTGTCTATTTTGACATTAACGGCTGCCTGGTGAGATTTTATCATCGAGCGGTTACCGAGATAGCCCATGATTGTGGCGAACCAACAGACGTGGTTGAGTCAATCCTCTGGCACTACAACGATCAAGTTTGCAGTGGGGCTATGGATATTGAAGAGTTTAATAAAATATTTGCCGATAAGTTAAAACTCCCCGGTCTTCGTTGGCAGGATTATTATCTGAAAACCGTTGAGTCTATGCCAGGTATGGATGGTTTGCTCTCCTGGGTTGCGTCGTTATATGGGATTGGTTTACTTTCAAACATTATGCCGGGGCTAATTAATTCAATGCTCCAGCAAAAATCTATTCCGGCAATCGCCTATGATGCCATTATTGACTCCTCGGAGGTTCACGCCCTTAAACCAGACATTGAAATGTTTGATATAGCAACTACTCGTGCTCAGTGCGATAAAAGCCAAATACTTCTAATAGACGACTCACGCAATAACCTTATGGCTGCCGATGCATTTGGGTGGAAAGTTTTTTGGTTTGACGGCTACCGTCCAGACGAATCAATAGATAGAATTCGAGAAATACTTGCGCCACAAGATCAAAATGCCTCAACTACACCGGAAACATCTAGTCCGTTACCGAAAATCTTCGAGCCTCTTCCTCGATAGTTTTTAGTGTTAATTTAGCAGCTGCAAGCTGTTGTCTAGTCTGATCAATAATTTCTTTAGGCGCTTTATCAACATAATCAGAGTTTTTGAGTCTTTTATCGAGACCAGCGATTACATTTTTTTGACCTACTTCCCTGTCTTTAAGAGTCTTTTGATAGGAAGTTATGGACTTATCATCGATCTCGAGCCAAGCGAGCCTAGTGGTCTGGGATAACCGGTATCCACTAGGCTGTTCTGTCTCGTCAGTAATAGTTGTTATACGACTGAGTTTGGTGATTAAATCGGCACTCTCCTCGAAATCCTTTTTTGATATATGGAGTTTTGCATCCTTTATCTTAAGGGTGTTAACAATGAAACGAGATTCACTAACGATAGATTTAATCTCGTCAAATTTGTCTGTCTCATTCTTATCGCCGGAGGCCGTAGTTGGCCATGCTTGATTGATTAGAAGAGTATTCTTATTGACGAACAGAGTTTGCCAAATCACCTCTGTTACGTAAGGAGCAAACGAGTGCAAAATAATTAGTGTTGCTTCAAAAACTTGGAGCAATATACCGTTATCTTCTTGATACTTAGAGGCTTCAATATACCAATCTGCTAGATCATCCCACACAAAGTGGTAGAGCTCTTCGTAGCCCTCGGCGAAGTTATAATTTAACAAATGCCCAGAAACACTATCTGAAGTTCTCTGTAGTTTATTTAATATCCAGTGATCGGCCGGGGTTTGTGGTTTAGAAACATCACTTCCCGTCTGGTCATCGTCAATTTTATTTTCAATGAAACGAGCAATATTCCATAGTTTATTACAGAAATTTCGACCGGCTAGAATTCTAGTTGGCGCGTAAGCTGAGCTGTCCCCAGGACTGCGTCCGGCAATGATACCAAGCCTTAATGCATCGGTTCCATATTCTTTGATTGTATCTTCCAGCGGGATAACATTTCCTAGACTCTTACTCATCTTTCGACCATCTGCGCTGCGTACCATACCGTGTAAGTAGACAGTTTTAAAAGGCATTTCCCTGGTAACATAAAGTCCGATGCAGATCATTCTTGCTACCCACTGATATAAGATATCTACCCCCGTTTCCATCAGACTTGTCGGGTAAAATTCGTTAAAGTCAGGGCTGTTAGGATAGCCTAAAGTTACAAATGGCCACTGGCCCGAGCTAAACCAAGTGTCGAAAACATCAGGATCTCGCCTGTAGGTTTTATTATCAATTGTTAATATCTCGTTTTGAACATCAGTGCTATAGACCCAATCGTCAGGATTATCGACATTTTGAAATGCTGGGATCGGAATTCCCCAGGCAATCTGTCGACTAATATTCCAGTCTTTAAGGTTCTTAAGATATAAAATTAATTGATTTTCTTTATTCGCTGGAAGAAAGACGGTTTTGTTTTCTTCTAAAGCTGAAATTGCAGCTTTAGCTAGAGGCGCCATGTCTATAAACCATTGATCTTTTAATAAGGGCTCAATAATTGTTCCACACTTATAACAGTGGCCAACACTGTGCAGCAACTCTTCAACTTTAACTAAAAATCCTTGTTCCTCAAGTTCCTTAACAATCTTTACTCTGGCATCTTTAACCGTTAATTCACGGTATCTCTCAGGTGTGTCATCAGACATTTTACCTTCAAAATTTATAACGGTGATTTTTGGCAAACTATGTTTCTCCCCAATTTCGTAATCAATAGGATCATGAGCTGGGGTTAATTTTACGGCCCCGGTACCGAAGGCTTTATCGACGAACGAATCGGAAATTATTGGGACTTCCCTACCAGTAATCGGCAATTTAACAGTTTTCCCAACATATTTCTTGTATCTGTCGTCATCGGGGTGAACAGCAACCCCACTATCACCTAGCATGGTCTCGGGGCGAGTAGTAGCTACTACCAATTCCCCACTGTCATCGGTCAGCGGGTAGCGAAGGTAGTACAAAGCCCCCTGCTCTTCTTTATGCACAACTTCAATATCTGCGAACCCCGTTCCATGGAAAGTACAATAATTAATTAGTCTCTCACCCCTGTATATAAGCTTATCGTCCCACATTTTCTTGAATGTCGAATAGGTTGTTTCTATAACTGGTTTATCAAGTGTAAAACGAAAGTGATCCCAATCGCAGCTTATGCCCAATTTTCGTAGTTGTTGTTCAAAACCACTCTTGTTGGTCTGAACAAAGTCCCATATCTGGGCATATAGTTCTTCTCTAGTGAAATCGAACCGGCTCTTCCCTGCTTTCTCAAGTCGTTTCTCGTAGACAACTTGAGTTTCGAAACCGGCATGGTCGGCGCCAGGAACATAGAGAGTTCTGTCACCAATTAAACGGTGATAACGGACGGCAATGTCTTGGAGAACATAGGTTAAAGAATGGCCGGCATGTAAGGAAGCGTTAGCGTTAGGTGGCGGCATAATAACCGAGTAAGGCTTCCCTTCCCCTTTTGGAGCAAAGCTATGGGACTTTTCCCAAAGAGCATAGATATCTTCCTCATAAAGCTCCGGCTCATATATTTTCGATAATTTCATCTGTTACAGCATATCACTGTCGGTGGATATTTACTATGATTGGAGAAGATGTCACCCATGCTTTAACTTCTTACATGGACAGACTAGGTTCAACCCGCAAACTATAGGCATCAGCCTGATCCCGATGGTCTATCGCTTGGAAGCACCCCAGACACCCGACCATTGCTCCGTTGTCTGTACATAGCTTCGGGTCGGTATATTCTATTTCTGTTGGCAACCTGTCGGTAAGTTGTCGTCGGAGTTCCTGATTAGCGGCAACGCCCCCAGCTATAACTACTGAAGCTGGTTGAAACTCCCGGTAAGCAAGTACTGTCTTGTCAACGACGGTTTCTATGGCGATTCGTTGAAAACTAGCTGCTATATTGGCTTTCTGGGGCTCAGAGAGCCTGTCTGCTATGTTTTTTGATGGAAAGTTGAAGTCTTCCCCGATTTGTTCTTGGGCTAAGCGTAGAACGGCTGTTTTTAAGCCGCTAAAGCTAAAGTCATAGGAATTGGTCATTTTAGCCTTGGGAAAAACATACGCACTGGAGTTACCAGACTTTGCAAGATTGGCAATACTTGGCCCCCCTGGGTAAGCTAGTCCAATAATTTTGGCTACCTTATCAAAAGCCTCGCCAATCGCATCGTCCTGGGTTTTGCCAAGTATCTTATGGTTACCATGATTTTTAAAGAGAACTAACTGGGTATGCCCACCACTGACTATTAGCGCAAGGAGTGGGAACAGGGGTGATTTTTCACGTAAAACGTATCTGTTGAGAGGTGTTGACGTCAAAAAGTTTGCATAAACGTGGGCTTCAACGTGATTGATAGAGTACAGTGGCTTTCTCTTGATTATCGCTAGAGTTCGGGCGGTTAACACCCCGATTAATAGCGATCCCGACAGGCCTGCCCCGTAAGTAACAGCGATGCCATCGATGTCTGACCAACTTGTATTAGCGGTTAACAGGGCACTGTCAATGACTGGGATGATAGCTTCAATGTGGCTCCGGGCAGCTATTTCGGGTATAACACCACCATATTTCGCGTGAAGTTCCATGCTGCTGGCCACGACATTACTAAGGATGGTCGTTCCGTCGTCAACTACAGCCACAGCAGTTTCATCACAGCTTGATTCGATACCTAATATTTTCACTAACTTCCAGTATACTGGAATGTATGAGTATACGATCAGTTGTTAAGAAGATAATTCCCAAAAATCTGTTTGCCGACATCGAGCCTTATGGGCATCTCGTTGAGGCAATTGGCTATAACACTATCAACGGCTTTCCTGGCCATAGTCTAAAAGTAATAGGGGTTACCGGGACTAACGGAAAAACCTCTACGGCGTTTATGATTCACAAAATGCTACATGAAGCAGGTTTCAAAGTAGGGCTTATGACTACAGTAGCCTACGGGGTAGGGGATGATATTAAACCCCAGATCCATCATATGACGAATGTACCAATACCGGAGTTAATGCAACGGTTGAAATGGATGAAGAAACAGCATGTTGAGTGGCTAGTATTAGAAACAACATCACACGCCCTAGCTCAGAACCGAGTTTGGGGAGTTCCATATTCAATTGCTGTTATGACAAATGTTACCCACGAACACTTGGATTACCATCGAACGTTCGAGAGATACCGTGATGCCAAGCGTAAGCTATTTAGATTAGCCGACAAGAATCAAAAAGGCTTAAGAGTCGGAATTATTAATGCCGAAGACCCTAGTGCAGAGTTATTCGCAGGCGATGTTTCTTATCCATTAACTTATGGAGTCACAACGGGTGACGTTAGAGCTACTAGGGTAGAACTTTTATCCGATAGCGTTAATTATGACGTGAAATTAGGCGATGATACTCTTCACATAAACTGCAAACTCCCTGGCAGTTTTAATGTCTACAACTCCTTGGCGGCAGTTTGTGTTGGGAAAACTCTGGGGCTAACTCCCAAACAAATAGAGCAGGGGATAGCTGCATTAGAAAGTGTTGAGGGCCGAATGACCAGGATAAACGAAGGCCAAGGCTTTAGTGTTATCGTTGATTATGCTCATACGCCCGATAGTTTTGAGAAATTATTTAAAGACATGCGTCCAGTTATTAAAGGGAAAATGATTGTCATGTTCGGCTCGGCTGGGCGCCGCGACGAAGCGAAAAGGGCAGTTCAGGGGGAATTAGCTGGAAAATATGCTTATGAGGTCATCCTAACAGAGGAAGATGACCGAGATATTGACGGTCAACTAATTCTCGACCAGATAGCCAGTGGGGCCGAAAAAGCAGGCAAAGTAAGAGATAAAGATCTTTTCTTAGTGCATGATAGAACTAAGGCGATAGCCTTTGCCATAAGTCGAGCAAAAAATAATACAGATACGGTGCTACTGCTAGGTAAGGGTCATGAAAAAACCATCGAGCAGGCAAGTGGGGAGAATCCTTGGGATGAAATTGGTACAGCCCATCAAGCATTAAAAGATTATCTAAAAAAGTCTTAAGTATTATCCAGGGTCAGGGAGGTGCAACGAATAAAACCGCCGCCCTTACATAGCTCAGTAATAGAAGGGGTCACAGTCTTAAGGCCATGCTCTTCAACCGCGCGCTGAAGGTTAGGCGCATTATTGCTCATTATGACAGTCTCGCCAGTAGATATGAGGTTGCAGCAGAAGCCCTTGGTAGCTTCTTCTAGACTTACTTCTATCTTATCTATCTGTAGAGCTCGGATCTTTTCTTGGCTTTCGGGCAAAAATGCATCTGGGCACCAGGCAATTAAGCCATCTCTCAAAACAGCGATCGCTAAGTCTATGTCGTAAAAAAAACTATCGGGCCAGCCAGTAACATTATTTATAACCTCTTGCCCATGATCGTCTATCTGGGGGACAGCCTGCAAGCCGATAACCTCATAACCTAAAGTGTCAGCAATAAAATCATGCATCCTAGGATCTGTTCGATAATGACTTCCACAAAAAAGTAGGTTTCCACAGGGCAGGGCATCGCCCTGGCCACTGAAGTTATACGGCGGGTCTATAACTTCGAGACCTAAGCCCCCCAGAATAGATTTCGCATATGGCTCTTCAGATTTTCGCTTATTGGGCAGTGACGATAGGATGACTTTATTACCTCTTGTTAATCCCCAATTTGCCGTATAAACACCGTCTTGAGCATCTACGGGTGGGGTAACTTTAATAACTTTTATTCCCGCCTCAGTTAAAGTTGTCTCGAGGTTTTTATGCTCCTTAGTTGCCTTAATCTTATCAATAGTAATGTTTGAATCCATTAGTGCATTTATAGCGAATGTGTCTTCGAAATAATCAGCCCCAGACATCAATACTGTTGTGTTAATTTTTGTAGACATTAATAATTTAGTATATTGGAAAATTCATCAATAATAAATGGAAGGCCGGGAATAGATAGATAGTTGTGTTGTGTTGTTTTGTGTGGAGACGAAAGTGCCTACAACATACAAAGCTACTACAGCTAAATCTATTCCCGGTGTTTTGGAGGGTCGCAGTTATACGAAATATGTATATTTCTATACAAAATATGTATTTTCTGCGACCCCCATCACACACCCGTCTAACTTACGCTAGACTCACCCATGCGGTTAATACCACTGTCCCGAGGGAGCAAATCAAGAGCGGCGTTGGCCGTTACATCGATCACTTCTGTGTATCGAATGAAATCATCGATACTGAGGTTTTGGAACCAGATCTCCACTTCTTTTTTAAAAGCGTTGAATAGTTCCTTCAACTTCCTCACATCTTTGATGCGGCTTTTTGGTTCGATGATGATGGTTCTGTAGTCTGCGATCAAGATCACAGTTCCAAGCCCAAGGCTTGTGTTCTCTTGTGCAAGTGCCGAAAGGGCAGCTTGAGCCGTCGAGTTGATGTAGGTAGAGATGTGTATGCGAACATACCCATGATTACCTTCACGGCCATCTGACGGATCTTCTGCCAGCATTACATCATTAATCACCATTCCCAAAACTTCTCTTTTGATTGTCAAGGTTCCCCCTTAGTTGGGATATTGTCGGATGTGACCCCAAGATTATACAATCATAAGCTGTATAATGCAAATCGAATTGACATCCTAGGATAAATGTTCTAAAATAAATATAAGTTCACTCATTAAATTCAGTCGAGCATAATAATTATGACAAATCGCCCACACGAATCTAGCCATGGTCATCCCGATAGCCCCGAAGGGGGATTGTGGAGGCTTGAGCAGATCCGCCTATTAAATACTCTTCATGGTCAGGCGCATGATTTGGACAGAGATGCAGACTTAGATGCAAGAAAACGTCAATTAAGGACGCGAAAACTATACGTTAAAAAGGCGTCACTTGAAATCCCAAACGTTAAGGCTGAAACCGTTTTAATGACCCCAAGAGGTATTCGTCCTGTACCTTTAATGGCACCTCCTGGTGGTCAAATCCCGATGCTATTTTCTCAAAGGAGACCCCAAGAGTCTGATACAAGTGTCTTATTATACTTTCCTATTGACGAAAAAGAGGCAGCGGTTTGGATGAAAATAACTGATGAAAATGAAAACGAAACCAAAATAATGCTAACGGAGTTACGGGCGACATATTTTGACCATGATGAGCCAGCTATAGTCGACAGCGAATCTAGCCTCTTCGGGCCACAGCACCGAGACGACTACGATTTTAGCGATGAATATCCAAGCCTAGTTAAAAACTATAGTGAAGTCGATACCGAGTATGTAGATCGTGTTTTCCAGGCAGTTATGCAATTTACAGTAACCGCACAAGAAAATCATTTCCCCGTTCTGTAGCTGATAGCGACCAAAAATTATTTGACACTAACAACAACGCCTCTGTATTATAATGATATAACTTGGCACTCTAAGGCTTAAAGTGCTAACGAAAACTATTAAGGTATCGGAGGATTTAATATGAGCGTTCCAATTCAACCCCTAGCTGACTACGTTGTCTCGCAGGCTGAAGCTGCACAAGCTAAAACTGCTAGTGGCTTGTATTTACCCGACAATGCTCAGGAAAAGCCAAAAATTGCCAAGGTATTGGCTGTTGGTAAAGACGTTAAGCAGATTAAGGTTGGAGATAAGATTCTATATAAGACTTATAGCACTACAGACGTGAAGGTTGGTAGCGAAGAATATATTTTGGTTAAAGAAGAAGACATCTTGGCCACCGTTAAATAACTAGGAGGAATGTAATTTTATGGCAAAAAAAGTTTTTTATAATGATGATGCTCGAAGACGCGTGTTAGCTGGTGCCGAGATCTTATACAATGCCGTCAAGACAACCATGGGGCCAAAAGGCCGTAACGTTATTATTAGTAAATCATACGGTTCCCCGACAGTTACCCATGACGGAGTTACAGTCGCTAAGGGTGTTGAGTTAGCCGATGTCGACGATGAAACCTTAGGTTATAAGGTTGGCGCTGAATTAATCAAACAAGCGGCTAGCAAAATGAACGATGTTGCCGGTGATGGGACTACAACAGTCACAGTTTTAACCTACCATATTCTAAATGAAGCAAATAAGCTGATTGCTGCTGGCCACGACCCAATGCTTCTTCGCAAAGGCCTTGAGTCCGCAGCTCAAGATGTCATAAGCAAACTTTCTGGCATGAGTGAAGATATTCTGGGAAAGAAAAATCGCGTAGCCGAAGTCGCTACAATCTCGGCTGGTGATGCCACGATCGGGAATCTTATAGCTGACGTAATTGATAAGGTCGGCAAGGACGGTATAGTAACCGTCGAAGAAGGACAGGGGTTGGCACTTGAAAGTGAAGTTGTTGAAGGCTTTACGTTTGACCGAGGTTTTGTGAGTGCCTACATGGTGACTGATACCTCCAGGATGGAGGCAGTCTACAACAAGCCAGCTATCGTTATAACAGACAAAAAAATATCAAGCATACAGGAGTTTCTGCCTCTTTTGGAAAAACTGGCCCAGGCTGGTAAAAAAGACCTGGTATTAATTGCTGAGGACGTCGAAGGCGAGGCTCTAGGAACGTTAATACTTAACCGTTTAAAGGGAGTGTTCAACACTGTTGCAATAAAAGCACCGGCTTTTGGTGATCGTCGGAGTGATATATTAAACGACATAGCCATATTAACGGGTTCTCAAGTTATTAGCAACGAGCGAGGCATGACATTTGAGAACGTTGGTATTGATGTGGTCGGCACAGCTCGAAAAGTTATCGTTACAAAGGATGAAACGACAATCATTGAGGGGGAAGGTTCAACCGCCGAAGTTCAGGCACGGATCAAACAAATTACCGCTCAGGTTACAAGTGCAACTAGCGAATATGATAAAGAGAATCTAGAAAAACGACGCGCCGCTCTTGAGGGTAAAGTTGCAGTTATTAAAGTTGGTGGGGCTACTGAAACAGAAATTGAAGAGAAGAAATTTCGGGTTGATGACGCAGTTGCCGCGGTTAAAGCTGCTCTCGGAGAGGGTATTGTCCCGGGAGGAGGGGTTACCTTAATTAACCTAGCTGCAGGTGTCAAGACTGAGAGCAGTGATCAGTCTATTACAGCGGGTAAGACCATATTGTTAAAATCTCTTGAACAACCTTTTAGAATATTGCTGGAAAATTCTGGCCTCAACCCCGATGAATGGTTACCTCAAGTCAAGAAAGCAAAGCCCGGTCTCGGAGTTGATGTTAATAAAGCTGACAAACTAGTTGATTTAAAAGCTGCTGGTATTGTTGACCCAACTAGAGTAACTAAAGAAGCAATCCTAAACGCCGTATCTATTGCCGGGACAACTATGACGATGGGTGCCTTAGTAGTTGATGTGCCTGAACCGGCATCAAATAGTTCAGCTGCTCCTGATATGGGTGGCATGGGAATGATGTAGAGAAGGGTATCTCTTCCAAAGATATCTAATTCTGAGGTGGTTGCTGGGTAAAGAAATTAATCTCGTTGATTATAGCTAGAAGGGCTTGAGCTCGCTTGCCCTCATCTGGAATCTTCGCAGCTGTCTCATAGGCTTCATTGATAAGATCACGATTATCTGAGGCTTGGATTACCATTAGCAACGTCTGAAATCTTTCTTCAGGCGATTGATCTAATTTGCCAACTATCGGCAGTAAGTTCTGCAAGGCACTACGTTTAATCTCTTGGAGTTGGTTGTCATCGACCGCAGGTACACTATTATCAGTTGTTTGGGCTAACTGAGGCGGCTCAACAACTGGAGGCAGACCATTTTGGTTGTTGCTGGTGTTATTCTGGGGGAGTTGGCTCGTGGTTTCACTATCGTATGGGGTTAAAGTCGGCGAATTGGCAGGTGCTATGGCAGTATTATCATTCGGTAGATTCGTTTGACCTTGATTCGTATCTACTGCTCCATTATCATCGTTCATATTTTCGCCCCCCCCCATTTAAATTGCCAATCAGTCTAGTATTAACATTAAGCGATTAACGCTTTACAATAGATATCATAACAAAGTTTGAATTTAAGCAGTAGCTTTATGAAGGGAGTTGATAGACTTATGCTTGATGATTTGAAGTTAATCCACGAAAGAGACTCACAGGACGCCCTCGGTGTTGCCCAAAAAGAACCAGACCAACTTAAGTATAATTTTGTAGAGGGCTCAACGACTTGGACAGTTAAGCCGTTTAAAAATATAGTACTTGCTGGAATGGGCGGCTCGGCCCTGGCTGGATCAATAGCTCAGTCATGGCCTGGTTTTGCAGTGCCATTCGAGTCAGTTCGAGACTACAACATTCCAAGTTATGTTTCTGATGAAACATTATTTATTGCGTCGAGTTATTCAGGGAATACAGAAGAAACATTAAGCGCTATTGCAGAAGCTAAAGATAAAAACGCCAATATTGTTGTTATATCGAGTGGCGGGAAGCTAACGGAACTAGCAAAGCAAGACAACTACCCATTAATACAACTTCCTTCCGGCCTACAGCCACGCTATGCGGTTTTCTACAATCTGAAAGCACTTTTGACTATAACCGATGGGTTAAAAATCACTGAGGGCAGGGCTGAGGAGTTAAGTAGCTATTATCAATTCTTAACAGATGCTACAAAAAGCTGGTTATCTACTACTCCAACAGCTCAAAACTTGGCTAAGCAGATTGCCCAGGAATGTGTTGGGAAATCGGTAGTGATTTATGCTGGACCAAAATTCTTCCCAGCTGCATATAAATGGAAAATTAGTTTTAACGAAAATGCCAAGCAAATAGCTTGGTGTAACCAGTTACCTGAGTTCAATCATAATGAATTCCTTGGGTGGACTAAGCAACCTACCAATAAACCCTACACAGTTATAGAAATTAGGAGCAACCTAGAGAACCCTAGAACACAGAAACGTTTTTTAGTAACCGCTAAACTGTTATCGGGCTTAAGGCCTGATCCAATTGTCGTTGAGGCCGTTGGGGAAAATCTTATCGAACAACTCCTTTGGAGTATCGCACTAGGCGATTTCGTCAGTATTTACACTGCACTACTCAATGGTTTAAACCCAACACCAGTCGATATGATTGAAAAATTTAAGCAGGAATTAGCCTGATAAAGGATTATTCAACCCCACAGGTTATTCGCAGGTCAGCATGAGACTATTAATTGGTAATACCAAGGCATTAGATTATGAAGATATTAGTAGTTGAGGATGAACAGAAAATTGCTCGTAGTCTAGAAAAAGGCTTAACAGCTGAGGGTTATATCGTCGATGTTGCAGATGACGGCGATACTGCTGAGAGGCTTGTTAAGGATGGGAACTATGACTTGGTTATTTTAGACTGGATGATACCCGGCCAGTATGATGGCCCAGCATTGATTAGTATCTGGAGAGAGCGTGGAGAACAGGTGCCAATTATGCTGTTAACGGCAAGGACTACTATTGGCGATAAAGTCCAGGGTCTTGACGTTGGGGCTGACGATTATTTGATTAAGCCGTTTAGCTATGACGAGCTTTTGGCTAGAATAAGAGCTCTGTTACGTCGTCCCAAAGCCCACAGCGGTAATATTCTAGCGGCTAATCACTTGGAGCTAAATACCATATCTAAAGAAGTCATTTACCATAAAGAGATCGTTAACTTAACGGCCAAAGAATTCCAATTGCTAGAGTATTTACTACGCCATAAAGGCGAAGTCCTAAGTAAAGAACAACTTCTTGATCACGTTTGGGCTGATGAGGCTCGAGTTCAACATAATACCGTCGAGACATTCGTAGCAAATTTACGGAAGAAAATTGGACCTGGAGAAGCTATTATCAAAACCGTTCGAGGCTACGGCTACAAGGTTAGTTAAATATGGATAAGTTCAGAGAAAAACTAAGGGATTATTATAATTCGGTAGTTCGAAATAGCGCCGACCAAGATAGTCTAGAATCATCACGCTGGTCGACAGGCATATTTCATTCTGCCCGGCTGAAGCTAACTGGTTTTTATTTACTGATTTTAATCGTACTAAGTTTAGTGCTGACATTTACTTTCATGGGACTGGCTAGGTACAACTTTGATCGCGCTGATCAAGGTGATCGTGGGGTTGTTAGGCAACTTATCAATAATTATTATTCGGTTCCGGTACAACCTAATTACTTTAATAATTTCCAGAACGCCCAATCTGGGAGCGTTCATCGTGAGCTCATTGAGGATGTTATAGTAATTAACCTCTTCGCTCTAGTTATTGGTGGTCTTGTTAGTTATTGGTACGCTGGTAAGGCTTTAAAACCAATAGAGGAGGCGCACAACGCCCAGGCTAGATTTGCTGCCGATGCCAGTCACGAGTTAAGAACACCTTTAGCCGCCCTTCGTCTTGAAAATGAGGTTTTCCTACATCAAAAAGACGCCACTCTATCTGAAACAAAGGAACTTGTAAAAAGTAATCTTGAAGAAGCTCAGCGGCTTGAAAATCTAGCCGATAGTTTGCTCGCTCTAACTCAGTATAATAGTGTTTGTTTATCTTTGAAGGCAGTTAAGTTGTCGGGTGTTATCGATCAAGCGATTGAAAATACTGCAAAATTTGCCAAATATAAACATATTGCTTTGTCGGTAGATGTCGCCGCAAATGCAAAGACATGGGGGCAGAACGAAAGCCTAGTGCAACTAACCACTATCATTATTGATAACGCTATTAAATATAGCCCCCCACGTACAACCATTTATATTAATGCTGTTAAAGATTCCAACAATTACCACCTTAGCATTCGTGACGAAGGCCCGGGTATTAGCGAGGAAGATTTACCACTTATATTTAATAGACTTTACAGGGGTGATAAGTCAAGAAGTGCCAAAGTAGCCGGTTATGGCCTTGGGCTATCGCTCGCTAAGGAAATAGCCAAAGCAAATAAGGCTAGTATTACTGTTCGTAATTACCCAGGGGGCGGGGCTCAATTTGTTATTAGCCTTGCAGCCTCCAAAATTAAATAAGCATTGTTGCTATACTAGGGGCATGCATCCTGTAGAGTATTTCAGGCGTAATTCTACGCTAGCGGCGTTGGTATTATCAAGTTGCGTTAGCCTCGGGATCTTACTGGTTCACACAGCCTCATCACACAGCTTTATGTATTGGTATTTGGGTTGGAATTTATTACTAGCGTGGCTACCGCTTTTGTTTATCGTGTTTTTAAAGCGATCCCTGGAATATAACCCCTGGTTGACTTTACGACCGATGATATGGACAGTGCTTTGGCTGGCTTTTTTACCAAACAGCTTTTATATAGTTAGTGACTTATTGCACCTTCAAAGTGTCTCCACGACTGATATTCTGTATGACACGGTTATGATGGTTTCATTTATGCTAAATGGTCTATTACTGGGCTATATCAGCTTATATCAGGTGCACCAGGAACTAAGGAAGCGACTAAGCAGCGTTACATCGACAAATAGCCTAATTAGTTTATCCTTACTTGTCTGTAGTTTCGCTATTTATCTTGGCCGAGATTTACGTTGGAGCAGTTGGGATTTAATTATCAATCCTCAGGGCATATTATTTGATATTTCAAATCAAATTATCGATCCACGGCACCATCTTCAAGCTTTCACCACGACACTTATGTTTTTTGTGTTGCTAGGAACTTTTTATTTAGTAATTTGCAGTATTGTGAATAATTTACGTTCAACAAAACGCCACCAAATAACAAAATCTGAAATACTAAAGGGCATCAGCTAACTGGTATACTTAAAAGTAGTAATGGAACAACAAATATCTCTGGCTACCAAGGACTCTATTCAGGCTCTTTTTAATATCGATATGGCCGTTGAGCTCGGAAGACCGGAAGAACAATTCGGTGATTTTTCAACAAATGTAGCTATGCAGTTAGCGGGCAAACTCGGAAAACCCCCACTCGATATAGCCGAAACTCTGACTAAAAAATTACAAAGTGATTTAAAAGACGTAGCTGAAGTTTCAGCCATTAAACCAGGCTTCATCAATTTTACTTTAAATGATGCAGCTCTATTCCAAGCCCTGAAAGCACAATCTCCAAAATCTTTATTGGAGCAAGTCATTGTTGTTGAATATTCCGACCCGAACCCATTCAAGGTTTTACACGCTGGTCATCTCTATACTTCTGTGGTCGGTGATTCCATAGCAAACCTACTGGAATGGGACGGAGCAATAGTACACCGCGTTAACTATGGTGGAGATGTTGGTATGCATGTCGCAAAAACACTCTGGTCTATGGACAAGGAACTTCAAGGTTCATTGCCGGACAAATATGCTAGTCAATCGATTGATGAGCGAACGGAGTGGATGGCTGAGCGATATGTCGATGGTAGTCAGCAATTTGAAACTAACCCAGCTGCAAAAGCTGAAATATCTATAATTAATAAAAAAGTATATGAAATCCAAGAAACTAAAGATCACGATTCTTATTTAGCCCAACTTTACTGGATGACCCGCGAATGGAGCTACGAGTATTTTCGTAAATTTTACGCTTTAATAGGAACCAAATTCGAAAAATTTTACGCCGAGAGCGAGGTTGAAGAACTTGGATTATCGACCGTCCGTGATCAGTTAGCTAAAGGAGTGTATGAAGAAAGTGAGGGGGCTGTAGTATTTAGAGGTGAAAAATTCGGTCTTCATACTAGAGTTTTTATTAATTCTGATGGTTTGCCAACATACGAGGCCAAGGATGTTGGGCTAATTATCCGTAAATTTGAAGACTATCATTTTGATAAATCAATAATTATTACAGCTAATGAGCAAGAACAGTATATGGCTGTCGTGCAAAAAAGTATTGAACAGTTTAACCCAGACCTAGTCCGTGCTACGACTCACCTGACACATGGATTAGTAAAACTCGTTGGAGGGGTTAAAATGAGCAGCCGCCTTGGCAACTTTCTTCGGGCTGTTGACGTGCTAAATAGCGCTTCAGAGGCTAATAAGCAATTAACAGGCAAAGATAATCAGGATTCTGTTTTGGGTGCAGTAAAATATTCTCTATTAAAAACTCGCATGGGTGGGGATATTATCTATGACCCAACGGAGTCAGTTAGTATAGAAGGCAACAGCGGGCCGTATCTCCAGTATGCTTACGCAAGAGCTATAAGTATATTAAAAAAAGTAGGACAAACGACTGACTGCAATATTGATGAGACAAAGTTAAATCCCAGTGAGCGTTCACTACTTAGAAAAATGGGAGAATTTATTGCGGTTGTAGACAAAGCTAGCCTAGAGTTTATGCCACATCAGGTTTGTACTTATCTCTATGAGCTAGCCCAAATATTCAATAGATTTTATGAGCAAAATCGAGTAATCGATGACGAACGTCAAGATCTCCGGGTTATGCTCGTCGAAAAATATTCGCAAATCCTTAAGCAAGGACTGGATTTGCTTGGTATACCAGCCCCAGAAAGTATATAGCCACAAGCAATTCTTTGTTTTCATATAATTAGGTATACTAAAAGTCTAATATGGCGACGAGAAGAAAACACCAAGTTAATACAGGTGAAGTTCGAGTTAATCGAACGGTTGCCCAACCCGCCGTAAGCAGCCGTAGCTCAGCTATTCCGAGCCTAAAAGTTCCTAGACCATTCCAGGGGTTTGTTAATTTTGTTAGAGAACAGGGAGTTGTTGGTATCGGTGTTGGTTTCGTTATCGGTAGCTCGGCCGCAGTCTTGATTAAATCGGTTGTAACCAATCTACTTAATCCAATAATTGGGGTGGTAATGGGCGGGACAAATCTGGCCAGTAAAACAGTCTGCTTAAACAGCAAAGCTAGTACTTGCTTAAATACGCTAAATTACGGGCAGGTTATAAGTGACATTATTTCCTTTTTGCTTATTCTTGTAGTTGTTTACTTTGTTATTAAAGGCTTGCGTCTTGAGAAACTCGATAAAGAGAAAGAAGATAAAAAATGAACATATCTGAAGACGAGATTAAGAAGAAATTAACACCTGAGCAATATAAGATTATGCGGCAGGGCGGTACAGAATTACCATTCACTGGTAAGTACCTAAACCACGACGAGGACGGTATGTACTTATGTGCAGTTTGTGGGGCTAAATTATTCAGTAGTAAAAACAAATATGAATCCCATACCCCAGGGCTTAGTGGTTGGCCTAGTTTTACAGACGTTATGAATAGTGATGCTATTAAGCTAGTTGACGACGACAGCATGGGAATGCACCGAGTTGAAGCACTCTGTAAGAACTGCGGTAGTCACTTGGGACATCTTTTTGATGATGCCGATGCGCCCGGAGGCAAGCATTACTGTATTAACTCGACTTGCTTGGACTTTGAAAAGAAAAACTAGACTTCAAGCAACTTGATCGGAGTATTTATCGCCCCAGTTGGCCATTTGCCTGATAATTGGCAATAAATCATTGCCTTTTGGGGTTAGTGTGTATTCGACACGAGGCGGTACTTCAGAAAAGCTTTTCTTGGTAATTACAGCATATTCTTCAAGATCATCAAGTCTCTGGCTAAGAGTGCGGGGGTTAATATGTTTAACAGAATCCTGGAGTTCACAGAAACGCTTTGAGCCAGTTGATAGGTCTCTAAGAATTAAAGCAGTCCACTTGTTACCGATAATCTTAGATGCTGAGGCGATGCAACCAGTTTTAGGTTCGAGAGGTTTCATAATTTAATACTTTACAAAGTATAGTATAGACTATATAATACTTACTATATAAAGTATATCATAAGGAAGGTAAATATGAAGCTACAGATTATTATTGGTAGTACTCGACCACAACGAGTTAGTCACTTATTGGCACCATGGGCTGCTAACGAAGCTAAGAATCTTGAAGACACAGAAGTAGAAATAGTCGATTTACTAGATTATGATTTACCGTTTTTGGACGAACCAATCTCTCCACAGTACAACCCTGAACGAAAACCTAACCCAGTTGCCCAAAAGTTTCTAGATAAAATAAGTAAGGCCGATGCTTATATATTAATCACACCAGAATACAACCGCTCATACTCAGCGGCCTTAAAGAATGCTTTGGATTATATAGATTTTCAGTTTAAGCAAAAACCCGTTGCGTTATTGGCGCATGGATCAACTGGTGGGGCACAAGCTGTTGGTCATCTAAGGGGTGTTTTACCTGGGTTGCATGCCATAACTGTCCCTTCAGCAACTTATTTCATCGGACAAGTCGCTCAGGCGATTGACGATCAGGGAAATTTAAGTGAAGAGTTAAAGGCAAACCCCTACGGTCCTCAAATGGCTCTTAAAAACATGCTCGCTGATACAAAATGGTATAGTGATGCGCTCAATAGTGCGCGATCCAAAAACTAAAGTTTCATTTTCACCAAAAGGGGCAGTATAATTGCCACTAATGTACAGACGATTAACAATCATTGGAACTTGCTATGACGGGAAGTAGTTTACTACCACAAAAGCTTTTTTGGGTTGATCTGGAAATGACCGGATTGGACCCCGAACAAGATTGTATCTTAGAGATTGCTGCCGAAATAACTGATTTTAATTTTAAAACCCTGGCTAGTTACGAAGCACGTATCAAACAGCCCAAAGAACGTGTAGCTGAACGAATGCAGAAAAATAGCTGGTGGCAAGAGTATCCTGAAAATCGAGATGATTTTTTATCAAAAGCGAACGACGGTAAAACTCTCGCTGTAGTCGAAGAAGAACTCTCGGAATTACTCAAAAAACATTTTTCGTCTCAACCAGCCATTTTAGCTGGCAACTCTATCCATAATGATCGCTTGTTTATTAAAAAGTACTGGCCGACTCTTGATCTAGCTTTGCACTATAGGATGCTCGATGTTAGCACGTTAAAAATACTATTTCAGGGAAAATACGGCATCGATTACGAAAAGACAAACAGCCACCGAGCTTTTGATGATATCCAAGCTTCGATTGCAGAATTGCAGTATTACTTGGACTGGTTTAAGAAAAATCAAAATTAAGATTCCATGAATCTGCACATAATCGAAGAATACCTAACTAGCTTAGGTGAGATCACTAAAGAAGAAATACCAGGTGACAACGTTATTTTATTTAAAATAGATGATAAATTAGTAGCTTTAATAGAACTTACAAGCCCAATTAAGATAAGTTTAAGATGTGACCCAGAACTTGCTACACTGCTCAGAGAAAAATATGAAACAGTTATGCCGGGCCAAAAATTAAACAATAAACACTGGAATACAATTGTACTTACTGGCCAAATCGAATGGCCCGAGATACAAGGTTTTATCCGACTCTCTTATGATCTAACGCGCGATCTACTATAGATCACTAGCAGTTGAATCTGCCTCTTTTACTAGTAAGGTGGCAGAAGCATATAAGTTACTGAGTAGTAGTTTTTGACTCAGCGGGAGACTCGATGAGTATGCTGACTTTAGAGTCGTTATATAACTAGTTAGCGCACCCTGAGTGAGTTGAACGTAGAGACTATCAAAATTATTTGATGGCGTAGATGAAAGCTCGCTGGATAATTCGGTTACGTTACTAGCATGTAGGGAAGCAGGAAGTATTTTTGTGCCGGTCCCTTTAATGTAGTTTATTACATTAAGTTGACCCGACGTCATGGTCAGAGTTATATTTATAGCCAAATTTCGGGTTACTTGTTGATTGGCGCTTAAAGAAGCGTCACCAGCTAGAGTAAATAAAGTGCCTTGTTCCTGGGCTACAGATAATAGACCGGCTGTTTTTGGCTTGCTACTAAATAACGAAGACACAATGACTATTAAAATAATTAGAATTACAGCTCCACCCAAGATGACTAAAAGGCGTTGCTTGAAGGAGGTCTGAGAGTTAATGAAACTTGCTTTTTTTGGCTTTGATTCTTTATTGACAATAAAATCGTAAGCATTGTCAGATGGTTTATTCGGAGTTTGTGCAGGAGGCATAAGCATTATTCTAGAGTAAATCACCTAAAGATAAAAGCATATAAAACAATGATTTCTTTTACTTTCAACAACTAAGTTTATAAACTATCTATATGGACGCTGTTGAGGAAATCAAGAGTCGCCTAGCAATAGAGGATGTAATAGCAGAGTATGTGACCCTCAAACGCTCAGGGCGCAATTGGAAGGGCTTAAGCCCTTTTAATGCTGAGAAGACTGCAAGTTTTGTAGTTAGCCCAGAGAAGCAAATTTGGCATGATTTTAGTAGTGGTAAGGGCGGAAATGTTTTTAGTTTTGTGATGGATATGGAGGGAATAGATTTTAGAGCAGCACTCGAACTGCTGGCCCGTAAATCTGGGGTTGATCTAGACCAATATAATAAGGGTAGTCATAAAACAAATACCAAAAAGAAAGAACGATTATATGAAGCCACCGAACTGGCAGCAAGATTTTATCAAACCCAGTTTAGTAGGAATAAGGAAGCCCTAAGTTATATTCTTCGTGAACGAAATTTCACAAAACAGACAGCCCTTAAATGGCAAATTGGATATTCTCCAAATACTGGACATGCTTTACTTGATTTTTTAAAGTCTAAAAACTTCACCGAAATAGAGATGGAGCAAGCCGGCCTAATCAGCCGCCGTTATAACAATTTAGTGGATATGTTTCGCGGCCGAATTATGATTCCTCTAGCTGATAGCCAAGGCCGAATTATTGGCTTTACCGCGCGGGCCTTAAATGAAGGGCCAAATGCTCCAAAGTATATCAATACCCCTCAGACAATTCTTTACGATAAGTCTCGTCATATTTATGGTTTACACTTAGCTAAAACAGCAATCCATAGACACAAGTATGCGGTTTTGGTTGAAGGAAATTTAGACGTGATTGCTAGCAATCAAGTTGGTGTTGAGCAGGTTGTGGCTACAGCTGGCACCGCCTTAACGGAGTATCAGCTTAAGGCTCTTAGTCGACTAACAACAGACATAAGGTTATGTTTTGACGCTGACTCAGCTGGGATAAATGCCACCGAGCGTGCTATCCCAATTGCTAGCAAAGTCGGCGTTAGCCTAGGTATTATTACCATTCCTACCGGCAAAGATCCAGATGAATTGATTGCTAAAAGCCCAGAACAGTGGCAGGTGGCTATCGGTAAGTCACAATATGCACTTGATTGGCTAATTAATCATTATCGTAAGGAATTAGATATTACTAGCGCAGTTGGCAAACGTCAGTTCAGCGACATTATTATGACTGTAGTCCAACGGCTTGCCGATAGGGTCGAGCAAGATCATTACATACAGGAAGTGGCTAACATACTGGGTGTTACAAGAGACGCTTTGGCCAGTAAACTGGATGATAAAAATAACATCGCAAAGACAACTCGGCGTCATGTTGAAATGCCAATAGCCGATAAAACAGAAGAGAGTACGAAGTCACAAGATCATTTTCTGGCACTTATGCTGATGCAGCCAAAACTACGAGATTTCAGTGTCCCTATAACTGAAGGTATGTTGCTAACTCTTCCAGCTCAGCAGTTACTACAATTTCTTCATGAAAATCCAGATTTTGTGGGAGACACAAATAACTCTCTAGCCTTGGAATCGGTCAGTGATTATGTTAAAATATTATCACTACAGTATGAGGAGCTTTATCAAGATTTAGATTTACTTGAACTGCGTTACGAAGCATCCAGGTTACAAACTTATCTGATAGAGCAATATGTTAAGACACAAAAAAAGCAATTATCTATGCAACTTAAAACAGCAGGGATAGCCGATACAGACGTATTACTAGCCCGAGCTAAACAACTCGATGTATTACTTAAGCAAGTAAAGGAGTCACAATAGAAATGGTTAAAAAAGTTATTCCATCCGAAGAAAACAAGCAAGCAGAGCTTGAAGAGGCGAAAGCCAAACTGATAGTTAAGGCAAAAAAAGAAAAGAAAATTTCGCAGCAAGAAATACTTGAGGCTATAACCGACGACAATGTTGAATTATTAGATTCCTTATACACTGAACTTGCTGAGCTCAATATTGAAATAATTGCCCCAGAACCGGGTACAGTTCCTTTTGATGATGAATGGGCTATTGAAGACGAGGAAGAGGTTAATCTTACAGACCAGAATTATTTAGATGATATTGCCGATGACTCTGTTCGTCTCTACCTAAGGGAAATTGGTAAAATCCCTCTTTTATCAGCCGAAGAAGAATTAACTCTAGCAAAACAAGTTGTGGCTGGTGACAAGGGCGCTAAGGATAAAATGGCAGAGGCTAACATGCGCCTTGTTGTGTCTATAGCCAAGCGTTATGTCGGTCGTGGCCTCGATCTTTTAGACTTAATACAAGAAGGCAACACCGGTCTGCTTAGGGCGGTTGAAAAATTTGACCCAGATAAAGGTTTTAAATTTAGCACCTATGCTACCTGGTGGATTCGACAGGCTATTACGCGAGCAATTGCTGATCAGGCTCGAACAATACGTATACCCGTTCACATGGTTGAGACAATCAACAAGCTACTTCGTACCCAACGACGATTAACCCAAGAATTAAACCGAGAACCAAGCAATGACGAAATTGCCAAAGCCATGGAGATAGATGTCGATAAAGTTGAACATATAATGAAGATAAAACAAGATATATCTAGTTTAGACGCATCGATTCGGGATGACGAGGAAGAATCAGTTTTAGCGGACTTTATCGAAGATGAAGATACAATGACTCCCGAAGAATCAGCCACGGGTCAATTACTCAAAGAACACGTTAAAGAAATGCTCGGTGCACTAACTGAACGCGAACAAAAAATATTAAAGCTTAGATTTGGGCTTGAAGACGGTAAACAGCATACTCTTGAAGAAGTTGGTCAGGAGTTTACGGTAACCAGGGAACGTATCCGCCAAATCGAGGCTAAAGCTCTAGCTAAACTACGCAAACATAAAGACGCTCGAAAAATTTACGACTACATAAAGTAATTACCAATGAACTTAATAGGCATATCGGGTACAAACGGTTCTGGTAAGGATACATTAGGTGAAACATTAGCAAAAAACTATAATTTTTTGTTTGTATCAGTTACCGATATATTACGCGATGAGCTTAGACGTCGTGGTTTGCCCCTATCTAGAAAATACATGCGTGAGTTGAGTGCCGAATGGCGTAGACAGTATGGTTTAGGGGTACTTGTTGATAGGGCTTTGGCAACATATAACGAAGTGGCTGAGAAGTACAGGGGTCTGGCTATAGCCAGTATACGCAATCCAGGAGAAGTTGATCGTATTCATGAACTTGGCGGGAAGGTAATCTGGCTTGACGCTCTACCTAAGATTCGTTTTGATCGTATTCAAGCGAATAGATCATCCCGTGGAGTTCATCGTTCGGCAGATGACAACCTGACCTTTATACAGTTTATAGCTGCCGAGCAGGCTGAAATGCATCACACAGGAGATGAAACAACGCTCAATATGTCCGAAGTAAGAAAAAGATCAGACATTTTTATTGAGAACGACAGTAAGGTCATTGAACCATTTTTGAAGAAAATTGAAAAAAGTCTTATTTTGTAGTCATTTTGCTTAAGCTAGCCAATGACACGAAGTAGCTTATACTAAAAGATATGAGTGGCCCTACATCCCCCAAAAAATTGGTAATTATCGATGGTAAATCGGTTTTCTATAGAGGCTATTATGCAATGCCTAATCTTAGTACTAAAGATGGTACACCGACTGGAGGTGTCTACGGTTTTGCGATTATGGCTCTTGAGGTAATGAAAAGACTTAAGCCAGATTATGTAGCTATTGCCTGGGATAAACCAAAAACCAACATTCGTAAACGTTTAGAGATGTACCCACAATACAAAGCTGGACGTAAACCGCCTCCAGCTGATTTCTATGAGCAAATCCCCGTCCTTCACCAATTACTAGATGCCTTTGGTTGGCCACTTTATGAACTAGACGATTATGAAGCTGACGATATTATGGGTGCCTTGGCCGTACAAGCGGAAGCCAAGGGTATAGAAACAATTCTTATAACAAGCGATCTAGACATGCTCCAACTTATTAGCCCAATGACTAAAATTTATATATTAAAGACTGGTCTATCGAACATTGAACTGTATAGCCCGGCGAGTTTTAAGGCAAAATATCAGCTTAATATTGATCAATTCCTTGATTTGAAAGCACTCAAAGGGGATGCTTCTGACAATATCCCTGGGGTGCCGGGTATAGGTGAGAAAACTGCAATAGATTTGTTAATAAACTTTAAAACTCTCGACGGAATTTATGAAAACCTTGGTTTAATAAAAGATTCAACTCGCAAAAAACTTGAAGCAGGGAAGGAACTTGCCTATCTGAGTAAAAAGATTGGTATGATCTGGGTAGACGCCCCGATAAAACTTAATCTAAAGGAAGTTGACGGTAGTAATGTTAAGCCTAAAGAAGTTTTAGATGTTCTTCAAAGATTAGAATTTCGCAATCTAATTCGGCAATTACCAGATGTTATGCAAATAGAAATCGACAAACACACCATCGGACAGCCCCTATCGATTAAACCAGGAGAGAACATAATAATCGATACTGATAAGAAGTTAGCTTCACTTAGTTTAAAAGAATCAGGTAATTTATTTGTTTATTCTCGGAGTGCGGGGAAACACGGTATGAACCCACAACTGTTAATGCTTAGCTCAGAAGTTAAAACCACTTACTGCATTGATCTTACGAAGGTAGATAAAGAAAAAGTCTGTTTATATCTGGATAAGTCTCATTTCCAATTTACTGGTTATGACGTTAAAGCAACGCTAAAATTGCTTCTCGGTCTTGGTTGTACCAACTTACCGCCAATAAAGCACGATGTTTTACTTGGAGCGTTTTTATTAAATTCACTAAGGCGTGAAAAGACTTTAACTGAGTTAGCACAGACGGAACTAGGTTACGGGGGTTCGCCACTCGACAACCTAGATAACGAAGAACTATCGGCGCGAGCGCCTGAGATTATCGCCATAATTGCTCAGCTTTATGAAAAACAATCCAAAGAAATAAGAGATGACCCGAAGCTATTATCTGTCGCTGAGACTATTGATTGGCCAATTATCGCCGTTCTGGCTCGTATGGAGTATCAAGGGATATTGCTAAACGTAAGTTACTTGAATAAATTTCATAGCGAAATAATTGGAACAATATCTGATCTTGAACAACAAATTTATGGTCATGCTGACCGAGAGTTCAATATCTCGAGTCCGTCACAACTAGCCGAAACTTTATTTGACGAAAAATATCTAGCCATATCACCAAAGGGCATTAAGAAGGGTAAAACCGGTTATTCAACAGCCGCTCCTGAGCTAGATAAATTGCGTGGGACGCACCCAATCATTAATCTTATAACTCAGTACCGTGAGCTAACTAAGTTAAATAATACTTACGTTGAAGCCTTGCCGCGTCAAGTTGATGAGCATTCACGTCTGCATACGACTTTCAATTTAACCGTTGCTCAAACCGGACGATTGAGTTCTACTGACCCAAATCTTCAGAATATCCCAGTCCGAACAGATTTAGGTAAACGAATACGGACAAGCTTTGAAGCCGGAAAAGGCAACAGCCTTATTAGTGCTGATTATAGTCAGTTCGAACTTAGGATAGCGGCATATTTATCAGATGATAAAGACTTAATTGGACAGTTTAATAAAGACATAGATGTTCACGCTATCACGGCTTCTCAAATATATAATTGTGCTATAGAAGATGTTACCAAAACTATGCGCAGAGACGCTAAGGTTGTTAATTTCGGAATAATGTACGGCGTCAGCGCGCACGGATTGGTTGCTCAAAGTGATATGACCTATGAACAAGCCCAGAATTTCATTAAACGTTATTTTGAAGTCAGACCAAAACTTAAAATATACATCGACTCAGTAAAAGAGAAGGCCTTAAAGGATGGATATGTTGAAACGCTTTTTGGTAGACGACGACCAACCCCGGATGTAAAGTCTAGTAACTTTATTCTTAGAGAGGCCGCAATGCGAGCAGCGGTTAATATGCCCTTTCAGGGCAGTGCAGCCGACATTATAAAAGTAGCAATGATCCAAGTTGATAATAAACTTCGGTCAAGTTATCCCAAAGCAAAAATTCTTCTCCAGATCCATGACTCTCTAATTATTGAATGTGCCAAAACAGACTCTCAAGCAGTTGCTGAGCTTCTCAAGACAACTATGGAGCAGGCCTATATACTACCCATTAAGCTAACGGTAGATGTGAGTATTGGAGATAACTGGGGAGAGCTCTAAGACATGATTCGAGCCATAATCTTCGATTGTTTTGGAGTATTAACTCAGGATAATTGGAAAGAATTTTGGACAGCGTTACCAAGTACGAGATTACGGTCTAGTGCCAGGGAACTTAACAAAAATCACGATAATGGGGTGCTGACATTAGATGAATTCACTAAACAATTAGCTCAACTTACCGATAAACCAATGGCTGAAATAAGTGCAATATTTCGTGATACTGGGCCGATCAAAAACAGACAGTTAATAGACTATATAAAAGAACTGAAACTAAATTATAAAATAGGAATAATCAGTAATATCGGGACATCCTGGATAGAAGATCAACTATTATCGGCCGACGAACAATCATTATTTGATATATCAATTTATTCATATCGTGTCGGTATGACCAAACCAAACCCTCAGATTTATCTACTTGCGGCTAGTCAACTTAAGGTTGAGCCCAATGAATGTGTTTTTGTAGATGATGTAGAAGAATATTGTGAGGCGGCGGAGGCGCTAGACATGAAATCAATTACCTATGACACCTTTTTTAATTTTAAAAAAAGCCTAACTAAGATTCTATCTAATAATTAGCTAGAACGTTTTTTGTTTCGGCTACGGCTAACAATTCGACCACCGTTAGCCAAGTAGAGTCGGACAGCTAAAATGATTACCAAAAGAGCTAGTGAAGCATCAAGCAGGCTAGTAACAAGACTTAGGATGTTTGGAAAGTTTCGAGCATCAAGTAGTTCGACCATAAAGATACCGGCTTCTATGAGTATTAATAGTATAGCTAGGCGTCGGCTACGTCGATTCTGGACATAATATCCTAGTAACCAGACACAACTAAAGGCAATTATGACGACAATAGACAGAGTGATAGAGCTAATGCTATTACTGACACAGTCATACGACCGCCCTCTGCAACTTGTAATAATTGAGCCCAGATTAACTAGGAAATAAAGAAATGACATCGCGATAAACTGTATAAAAGTTATAATGCTTGTCTCGTGTTTGAGTTTAGGTAGGGCCATAAGAGTCAACCTTATTATATATAAACAAACATAACAAGAATACTTGCAAAATATTAATTATTATGGTAATATAATGCTGATAATTGTATAGAGAGAAAAGTATGAGATATTTTCTAGGATTTTTAATCGCTTTAGGCTTGCTAGCACTGGTTATTATTCTTGTTGTTAAAGGTTTTAGCAATAATAAAACATTAGGACCTCAACCTAAACCCCTATCTAGTTATTCAGACACTGACGCAGTGGCTGGATTATTAATTAGTGGGCCAATAGTGGCTGACCAAAATTTCAAACAAGTACAAATTAATATTAGCCAAGTTTCCTCACAAATAAATATAATTAATGGTTACCAAGGAACTGTGCTTAACACGAAAATATTTGAGAATAACCCAAGTGCCTACTCAGCGTTCTTAAGTGCTCTCCAGGGTAGTGGTTTTAATCTCGGCAATAGTAGTTACAAATACAAAACTCCAGTCGGTTTTTGTTCTTTTGGGGATAGCTACACCTACACCTTTATTAATGGTGATGACACAATAATTGATTATTGGGCAACGTCGTGCGGTGGACAGGGAAATTTCAAAGGTAGCGTTGGGTACGTTAATCAACTTTTTGAATCACAAATCCCAGACTTCTCAACAATCATTAACGATACTTCATTATAATTCTTGGCAACGAATTCTAGTTTTATCATTAGAGTTTTGTAAATAACCATTAGAGTGGTTAAATTATCTCATGCCAAAAGAACCGCATACGGTTGTTAGAACACATAAAGTTCGTTCATTCTTCGCAGCAGTTAGCGCAATAATCGGGATTTATCTTATTCTCTCGAGCATTAGTGTAATATGGTTGAATCGTACACTAACTAATACAGACACCTATGTGAGTACGGTTGCACCACTAGTGACTAAACCTGCTATTCAAAAATATATTGCCCAAGAAGTAACAACAGCAATACTTAAAAATTCTCCTACGGAGAATTTGGCCAGCGCACTTTTACCTGCATCAGAAGTGACTACCAATTTAAATACCGAACAGTTAAATAATCTCATACGTCCAATCATCGAGGCCGATGCCACGAAAATTGTTCAATCGTCCTCTTTTATTAACCTTTGGACACAGACTAATCGAACCGCTCACCAAGCCTTTATCAGTCAACTCAATAATAATTCTGGACAAATCAATCTAAACTTAAGCCCGGCAATTACTGGACTTATTGCCGAGTTAAACAATTCTCAGCTTAGCGCGGTTGCCGGTCACATAAGTGTCACCCCAAATACCGGTAAACTAGCAATAAAAAGCGGGAACATCGTCCAAGCACATCATTATTACCGACTTTACGAAGCCTCGACTTACGGAGTCGTGATTGCTGCTGTAATAGCAATAGGGCTTGCCATTATACTGTCAGCTAAACGGGCACGATTAGTTCGCCGCATCTTACTTTGGACTGGTATCTTAGCTCTTTTCCAGGCCGCGGTACTAGCCACCCCGTCATTTTTATCATTCTCTGGGAATAATGTGGTTACCGAGAATGCCGTCAAGGCTTTCGCTACAGCTCTCTTTCATAATCTGCTAATCGCTAACTTAGTAATCGGTATAGTGTGCTTGGCTGCAGGTATTGGCAGCATGGTTTACGTACACCTGAAACGAAAAGTCTAGAGCTTATTTTTCAATAAACGTCAGGGCGTAACCAAGTCGTCCGGCTCGTCCGGCTCGACCGATACGGTGAACATAATCCCCATAGGTTTGCGGTGTTGAGTAGTTGACTACGTGAGTAATATCTACTACGTCGATACCGCGCGCGGCAACATCAGTAGCAACTAGTACCTTCACTTGATTATCCTTAAATCGTTTTAATGCTCTTTGGCGTTGGGCCTGTGATTTTCCTCCATGTATGGCGTCAGTCTCAAAGCCGCGTAATTCGAGTTCTTTGCTCAATTTTTCTACACTACGATGAGTATCATCGAAAACAAGAATTTTTGTTACTCCATCTTGTATCAAAAGATCGTGTAATTTTTTAATTTTTTCCTCTTTGCCCATATACGTAATAATGTTTTGTTCAACATTGCTGCTAGTGTCACCGGTTTTAACGATGATGTGAACTGGGTCTGAAGAGAAACCTTCGATAATAGTTTTTACGCGGCTATCTAATGTTGCCGAAAAGAAAAATGATTGTTTTTTAGGCGCCGTCCGATTAAGTATGTGGGTAATATCATTAATAAAACCCATGTCGAGCATTCTATCAACTTCATCGAGTACGATTATATTAAATCTCTCAAGTTTTAATGTCCCTTGTGTTGCGTGATCTTTAATTCGTCCCGGCGTTCCAATTACAATTTGTGGGTTCATCCGAAGATCTTTTAGTTGAGGCCCCATTGATACGCCACCAATCAAAATTGCGCCGTGTATGCCACTACCTTTTGCGATACTGCGGCATTCTTCTTCTATCTGTTGAGCTAACTCACGAGTAGGCGCCATAATTAAAGCAGCACTATTTTTATCAGACATTAATTTATGAAGTAGGGGGATGGCAAAGGCTGCAGTTTTCCCGGTACCAGTATTAGCTATGCCAACAATATCTTTACCGGATAAGCCATGGGGAATGGTCTGATCTTGAATTGCGGTTGGGAATGTAAAGTTTTTACGAGATAAGTTCTCGTGGATAATACTATCAACCTCGAAATCAGAAAAACTGTGGGTTGGTTTATACTCAAGCTCTGTTTCTAGCTTTGCACTTTGAATAAATCTAGAAGGGTTTATATAGTCCTTTTTTGGCCCACGACTATTCGACCTAGGATAGCTGGGCCGACGGTTACGGTTAGTGTTATTAGAACTTTTATATTGGTAATAAGACATAAAAAAATGAATCCTTTTATTTAAGTAGTAATGTTATTCATTGTCTGGAATGAACAACGAGTTATGCGATTACTACTCAGGATCCATTTAAACAACTAAGTTAATTTTAGCATAATTAATATTAATAAGCAAATGGATAACAGGTATTAATTATCAGCTGATTAATAAACCTGATGGTCTAATTGAGTTGAAATGATTCAAATATAGCCAATACCTGCTTGAAAATAGTAGAATTCTGCCAAGTATCGAGATTAATGCTTAGGAAACTCTGACTCGAGCCGGTACAGCTCTGAGCGGCACACTGGTAGAAATTAGCACTGATTATCGGGTCTAAACCGCTGACGTCCTCCGCGCTTATACTCTGGCCCTGAGAAAATGATAAACCACCAGTAATCATTACTTCCTCAAACGAGCCCGTTGCCTTTGACCCATCTGAGAAATGTATAAAACTAATAAACGGGTAAGAGGTTTGGTTAGAGGTTGGCTGTGAGTATGCGATCTGAGTGGAGGCTAGAGATGTTATTGGTGAATTACTGTTCAGCTCACTAACAGTGTCACTGCCGGGTCGGACTTGAATAACAATTTTACCAATAACACTATCGTCATCGGCATTTATTACTGTAGTTAATGGCGAGGTAAGGGTGATAGTCTGATCATTTTTATTATCATTACTTGGGGGTGTAACTGACCAATTATTTGGGTAGGTGAATGACAAGTTTAAATCATTGCCATTGGACAGGTATTTAGTCATGGTGGATGGGGTATTCGAAGGAGTAACTTGGATTATTTTTTGTCCAGAAACTTGCCCTTTGGGCTTAGGAGATTTATGTCCAACAAAATATAAGACACCACCTACCAGAACTAGTGCAATAACAACTATAATAGCGATTCTCAGCCATGGTTTTTTCTTTGAGATAGTTGGTTGAGACTTTATTGGTGGTATTGGCGCGGTGTCGTTACCAGAAATATCGGAATTTGGCATGTCATCAACTCTGTAACGGCCTGGTTTGTTCATAATATAGCTTATTTAATACTCACACTTTGATTATACGCTGAAGATATCAGGAATTATTTGTAATCTTCTCTTGAATTTCTTTTAGGCGTTGCCCGTCCATTAGTGGTCCCTCAACTGTGGTTAAATAGCCTAAATAATCTTCACTGAAGGTTGTTTCGTCTGACGAAATGTCGGTTCTGTCGGCTAATTCTCCGTGAAGTGGATAGAGTTTGACGTGGGCGTAGGCGACACCTGTACCCTCAATTACTAGCGCTACCCGACTAACCTCAAGAGCCATTTCGAGTAAATTGGCTACAGTTTTTGCTGCCAGCATTAAGGCGCCGTACTCGCTTGCTTCAACGTCTAGGACATTGTCACCAATATTCTTTTTAGGAATGACTATGGATGCTCCTGGAGTGTTCGGAAAAGGAGTTAGAAAGGCTAGGTGGGCGTCACTCTCCCAGATCTTATAACTACTAATTTCACCACTAACAATTTTGTCAAAAACAGTATCGCTCATACCATCATTCTAACAGATGGACAGAAATATTTTATAGGGCTTCGTGAGCTTTGATGGTGGTACGCAGCGGTGCTTCTCGGAGGAATAAGGCCACTACAAAGGCTAGTAATATAACTGGTACGGCAAGAAGGAACATGTCATGAAATGATAGAACAAAAGCCTGGTAGATGTCGTGTGAGATATTCGGCGGGTACTTGTTAATAGATGTTGCCGGTACGCCACTTTCAACAGTAGACGATAGATTGGCTATGTGTGCGGTACCCCCGCTTGGTAGCAATTGTTTTAGATGGTATGCAAGACGGTTTGTTAGAATTGCTCCAAATACAGCTCCACCAAGTGAACTGCCAAGGTTTCTAAAGAATGCTGAGGATGCGGTGGCGACACCCAGTTCCTCTCGTGGGACGGCATTCTGAACAGCCAGAGTCATAATCTGCATGAAAGATCCAATGCCAACTCCTAGCACTACCATCCAGGCAGACAGCTGTAATTGAGTGGTATGAAGTGTTAAATGACTAAATAGGTAAAGACCTACAGCTGTAATCAAAGTACCGATTATCGGAAATATCCGATAATGGCCAGTTTTCGTAGTCAGTCGTCCAACGCTCAGCATGGCAACTAGCATACCGCCTACCAGTGGTAATAGTAGCAACCCAGATTTAACCGCAGAATAACCCCTAACTATCTGTTGATACTCGGGTATAAATAAAATTGCTGCAAACATTGCTAACCCGGCAAGCAGGGATAAAATCATGGAGACACTGAATATATCATTCTTAAATAGGTTCATAGGAATGATGGCGTGCTCGGCTCGTTTCTCCCAGAAATAGAAGGAGATTCCCGCTACAACGGTAAGTGCGAACAACCCAATAATGGTATTTGAAGCCCAAGGGTAAGTAACGCCACCCCAAACAGTTGCAAGAATAAGTGGTATTACAGCTGTTGCGAGCAAGCCAGCACCGACGTAGTCGATCTGGTGTGACATTTTTCGAACCGGTAGATGCAGTCTAGTAGCAATTGCCGTAAGGGCGATGATACCAAGAGGTAAGTTAATATAGAAGACCCACCGCCAAGATAAGCTATCCGTAAAGAAGCCGCCAAGCAGTGGCCCAGCGACACTAGATATAGCGAAGACAGCACCAAAATAACCTAAATACCTACCTCTTTGACGGGGTGGGATTATATCGCCAATTATTGTCATCGACAAGGCCATAAGTCCTCCAGCGCCAATTCCTTGTAACGCCCTAAAGACAACTAACTCATTCATGGTCTGAGAGATTCCACAGAGAGCCGAACCAACTAAGAATAGTACGATAGCAAATTGAAATATTTTCTTTCGCCCAAATTGATCACTGATCTTCCCGAATAAGGGTGTTGATAAGGCGCTGGTTAGTAAATAAGCGGTAGCTACCCAAGATAATTTATTTAATCCGTGTAGGTCAGTGGCAATACGGGGAAGAGCAGTCGCAACGACGGTTTGATCAAGAGCCGCCAAAAGCATGGCGAGCATAAGTGCAATAACAATAACCATAATTTCTTCGTGGCTTCTTTCTGGTTGTTCTTCGAACGGTTTGATATCACTAGCCACTTTTATTCCTTGTAAGCTGCTTTAGCATTGCTTAACTTTTCTAGCATGGTTTTAGCTACTGACTCTAAACTATCGGGTTTTACAAGAAAAACACCCTCTTTAGCAGGATGGACCATAACCAGTAATTTGTCACCAGCTTTCAGCCCGATCATAGATCGAGCTTCAGCGGGGATGACAACCTGTCCTTTATCGTTTACGGAGACGATTCCTAAAATAATATGTTCTGAAGTAGTATTTTTATTACTTTTCATACTTATAGTATACATAGAAATTCTATATTATCAAAACTCTATATTTAATTTATCCGAAATATTAGTTTTTTATTGGTTCTAGCAGCCTCTTGAAGCTGCGGCCCAAGTTGCCGTAGTGAATCAGCAAGAGCAGAACTACCTGAGACAATAATAATTGAATTTTGTTTTAATTCGACGCTGACGATTTCATCGTAGCGTTTTTTCACAAAACTTTTTATAGCTTTACTCTCTCGCGGCTCAGTAAAATCTTTATTCCGTAATATGTCGTCAAGGGAATCCATACTAGTATTATAGCTGATACAATATAGCTTACTATGCCTGAGTTACCCGAGGTTGAGACAGTAAAGAAAGGTCTAGCGGAACTTTTGCCTGGCCGCAAAGTCGTTGCTGTTAAATATGATTGGCCAAAGGGATTTCCTAACGCCAAGGCTGATATTGATAAGTTTCTAATCGGTTCAAAAATTACTGGAGTGACTCGCCGAGCTAAAGTCTTATTAATAAGACTCAACACTAACTATAGTTTAATTGTTCACTTGAAGATGACGGGACAACTAGTGTTTCGTGGTGAGCAAAATTTTGGTGCAGGGCACCCCAACGACTCATTAATTGGTGCATTACCCGATAAATCTACAAGGGTTACGCTGACTTTTGACGACAAGAGTCAGCTTTTCTTTAATGATCAGCGCAAGTTTGGCTGGATGCGTCTTTTCCCGAGTTCAGAGATTATGGATCTGGATTTTTTTAAAAAACTTGGTCCCGAACCTTTGGATGTCAATTTTAGCGTAACTGATTTTCGTAATCGTTTACTACGCCGACCTAATAGTAATATAAAGGCAGTTTTATTGGACCAAAGCGTAATAGCAGGGGTTGGCAATATATATGCTGACGAAAGTCTGTGGGGAGCAAAAATACACCCAAAATCTTTAGTCCGGAAGCTTTCAAAGGCCAAGACGCAATCTTTATATGAAGAGCTTCTTGCAGTATTAAAGCTCTCGATTGAAAAGGGCGGTTCAACTGACCGTAATTATGTTGATGCTTTTGGTAAAAAGGGCAGCTACCTGGCTTTTGCTAAAGTTTTCCGCCGAGAGGGGTTGTCTTGTCCTCGCTGTGGCAGCATAATTATTAAAACTAGGGTAGCTGGAAGAGGAACCCACATCTGCCCTAAATGCCAAAAGGAGGTTTTATGACGATCACTCTAAGTGGAGCTAATGATTATCGGATAAGCGAAGAGTTGCGTAAACTTCTATCAAATTTTATATCCGTTCATGGAGATATGGCAGTCGAGAAACTATTTGCCGATGAAGCTGACTATCAAAAGATATACGATGCACTAACGAGCCTACCCTTCTTATCAGATAAGAAGATGGTGATTTTATGGGACCCAAGCGCAAATAAGCAATTCGTCGAAAAGGCTGAATATTTAATCGAGAATATAGCCGATTCAACAGATGTTGTCTTTGTAGAGCGAAAAATAGACAAACGATCGAGTCTATATAAACTACTTAAAAAACAAACTGATTACCGTGAGTTTCCTGAGCTTGACGAGAATCAACTTGCAAGTTGGCTGGTCGAACAGGCCAAAACTCAAAAGGCCCAAATCTCTGTCTCCGATGCTAGGTTTTTGGTTGAGAGGCTTGGGACAAATCAACAAATGCTCTCCTCGGAACTTAACAAAGTAGCATTATATGATAAGAATATTACAAAAAAATCGATCGAGATTAATACAGAAGCCATCCCCCAAAGTTCTATATTTGAACTTTTAGATTCAGTATTTTCGGGTGACAGTAAGAGGGCGCTAACTCTTTACCGTGAGCAGCGAGCTCTACAAGTCGAGCCGATACAGATTATTAGCATGTTGGTATGGCAATTTCAGATAGTCGCCCTTATTAAGGCTTCAAAAGGCTTAACTAGTGATCAGATTGCTAGAGAATCAAAGAATAGCCCATACACAGTCGCTAAAACTATGAGAATTGCCTCAAAAATTAGCCTTACTCAGCTCAGACGCATGATTCACGATTTACTAGAACTTGACGTTAAGCGTAAAACACAAAAAATTGACGACGATGAAGCCTTACAGCACTACATTCTTAGCATCTATAATAAATAAATAATTATTAGTGGTGGAGGGCATTAATGGCCCCAAGCTTTTGCTTTGTTAATCTGCTATTATTCACTTGTTATGATGCAAAAACCGATGTTTAGGATTCGACTAGGAATCGTCTTGTTCATAATATCTTGGCTACCTTTTGAGCCACTAATAGTTATATGGGCTCATCACCACAACGTGGCGAACGGTTGGCGATTATCAACAATCGCTATCGGTATCTTATGGATCATTCAGTTCATTATTGGTCTAATTGGGATATATTTTGTAGGTCGAGCTGTTATGAAGGAAAGTCGACGCTTTGGTTATAAACGGGCAATAGCAAATCTATGGCACATTTTCCTACACGGGGAGAATAAGACTACTTAGATTTTTTGGCAGTCTTTTTGACAGCTACTTTTTTAGCGACTGGTTTTTTAGTCGGTGTCTTTTTAACTGGTGCCTTCTCAACCACGGTTTTTTTAAGTGCTGTGGCTTTAACGTTCGCTAATTTGGCAGCTTGAGCTAGTTGTTTTTGCTTACGAGCAACTTTGTTTTTATGAATAACTCGCTTCTTACCAGCTCTGGCAAGTTCACTCTGGGCACTAGCAAGTGCGGTAGAAGCTTTTTTCTTATTGTCATCAAGGTTTTTGTAAAAACTTTTTACAGCTCCTTTGAGACTCCGTCTAGTCTTGGCGTTCCTGATTGTAGCTTTGGTGGCTGTCCGGACTCTTTTCTTTGCTGACTTAATGATTGGCATTGGCTATCCTTATCTATAGTTAAAGTATTATTATTGTCGAACCATGACTATATAGGGGTATCGGCTTTTTGTAAAGAGTTAGAAGCGGCTTTCTAGGTGTTGGGATAATGCCACATAAAAAGCATTCAATAATTGGAGATAAAACTTTACAATGGCTATGTACTAGATCAGATACATTCCGTACACATTAGTCTCTAGATTAAGGAGGGCTAATGCGTTACGGTGTTTCTATGAATACATACGGATCAATTGTTCCTAAGCTGAATAGTATCAGGG
>Ga0182016_10000899_pt1 | contig 36743 bp, 36 predicted proteins | sample 712S2MmetaG_FD_120491 | JGI IMG/M metagenome (GOLD analysis project Ga0182016, IMG submission 120491) | Permafrost microbial communities from Stordalen Mire, Sweden - 712S2M metaG | ecosystem: Environmental > Terrestrial > Soil > Wetlands > Permafrost | place: Sweden: Stordalen | collected...
TCACTCGCGTTTGCTGGCCCATAGGATCGGAGAGTACTTTTCCGGCCGCCAGGAACAAAGTTTGCGCCGAGGCGATGTGCTGGCCATTGACGGCCGGATGAGCGTCCACGGTGATCTTGTCGCCGCGTTGGATGTCGTCGGCGTTCCAACCCCAGCGGATCATCATGTTGGGACTGCTGCACTCAAAGCTCCACTTCTCAACATTGCCATCGGCCCGCGCGACATCCATGTAAAGCCATGAATGTGGGTTGGCCCAAACCCACTTCGTCACGGTGCCATGGATCGCCAGCAATTTCGAGCCATCGAACATGGCGAACGAATGATGCGCCGCCGCCATGCTGCAAAAAGCAATCGCGGCCACCAATGCCGCACTGGCACGGCGCGGCCTTAACAAGCTCTCGATGCCCAACATAAAAGCCCCCCGCTATTCTTATTTGGCCACGTTTACCAGTTGGACAATTTTACGTCAATCGATTATCAGGGTCATAAACGATCTATACTTGGCGGCACCGACTGCTGAGTCGACAGCTGGGCCGGCAGCAGCGAGCGGGCCAGGTGCGCGTGCAGTGTGCTAAGTTTCGCGGCCTCACAGCGATCGGAAAGTCCTGGCCCCATGCTCGCCCTGTCGACCCATGCTCTGACCAAGGTCTATAAGAATGGCGTCCACGCCCTGCGCGGGGTCGATCTGGACGTCGAGCAGGGGGATTTCTTCGCCCTGCTGGGTCCGAACGGCGCCGGCAAGACCACGCTGATCGGCATTATCACCTCGCTGGTCAACAAGAGCGGCGGCAGCGCGCGCGTGTTCGAGCATGACATCGACCGCGACCTGGAGCGCGCCAAGTCGTGCATCGGCGTGGTGCCGCAGGAACTCAACTTCAACCAGTTCGAGTCACCGCTCACGATCGTGATCAACCAGGCCGGCTTCTATGGCATCCCCCGTCCCGAGGCGCGCCGGCGCGCCGAGCAGTACCTGAAGCAGCTGCAGCTGTGGGACAAGCGCCACGGTACGTCGCGCGGCCTGTCGGGCGGCATGAAACGCCGGCTGATGATCGCGCGAGCGCTGATGCACGAGCCGCAGCTGCTGATCCTGGATGAGCCGACTGCCGGCGTGGACATCGAGGTGCGCCGCTCGATGTGGGAGTTCCTGCGCGACATCAATGCCCGCGGCACCACCATCATCCTGACCACGCATTACCTCGAAGAGGCCGAACACCTGTGCCGCAACATCGCGATCATCGACCATGGCAACATCGTCGAGCGCGACCATATGGCGAACCTGCTGCTACGGCTGCACACCGAGACCTTCGTGTTCAATGCCCGCAACCCGGTGCTGGTGGCGCCAACGGTAACCGGATTCGTGCTGCGGCGGGTCGATGACTACACGCTTGAGGCCGACATCTCCAAGGAACAGAACCTCAATGAACTGTTCGCGCAGCTCACCACGCTCGGCATCGAGGTGCTGAGCATGCGCAACAAGGTCAACCGGCTGGAGGAGATCTTCATGCGAGTGGTGGAGAACCGGGGTACCCATGCTGGATAAGAGCGCCGTGCCGGCAGCCGCGAGTGCCTCGATGGCGCAGATCCGCTGGATCGGCTACCAGACCATCGTCATCCGCGAGTACGGCCGTATCGTGCGCATCTGGGGCCAGACGCTGGTACCGGCGATCGTCACCGCGACGCTGTATTTCGTGATCTTCGGCAGCCTGATCGGTGCCCGCGTCGGCCCGATGCAGGGCTTCGATTACAAGCAGTTCATCGCCCCCGGCCTGATCATGATGCAGGTCATCCAGGTGTCGTACGCCAACGTCGTGTCCTCGTTCTTCGGCGCCAAGTTCGGCAAGCACATCGAGGAGCTGCTGGTGTCGCCGCTGCCGAACTGGATCATCGTCGCCGGCTACACCACCGGCGGGGTGCTGCGCGGCTTCATGGTCGGTATCGTGGTTACCATCGTGTCGCTGGTGTTCGCGCGCCTGCCGGTAGCGCATATCGGCGCATTGCTGGCCGCATTCCTGCTGAGCTCGATCGTGTTCTCGCTGGCAGGTTTCATCAATGCCATCTTCGCGCGCAACTTCGATCAGGTGAACTGGATCCCGACATTCATCCTGACACCGCTGAACTACTTCGGCGGTGTGTTCTACTCGGTATCAATGCTGCCGCCGTGGGCGCAGAAGGTATCGCTCGCCAATCCGATCCTGCACATGGTCAATGCCTTCCGCTACGGCTTCCTCGGCACCTCGGACGTGCACGTCGACTTCGCGTTCGCGCTGATGCTGGCGCTATCGGTGCTGCTGTTCGCCGTTGCCGTCGTGCTGCTTGATCGTGGGGTCGGGACACGGGATTAGCGGCCGATCCGGTCTACCGTCCGCCAGATTTCCCATGCGCGTCAGCGTAGCGATCAAGTAACGCACGAATCATGCGCTGATACTGCGTACCATGGAGGCGCGCCTCCCGTTTGAAGAAGTCAACGCTTCGCTTGGACAGCGCAATCGTCACCTTCTCAGTGTCCTCACGATATACCAGCTCACCGGGGGGAGGGAGAAAGTCCTCCACAACTTTCAGACGGCCGAGCGGCTCATTTGTGTACCTTGTTGGCTTTTTCATAGATCTGTAGACCTCGCCTCCAGTATCCGGCACCGAAAATACGAATGCTGTCCTGCCGATACGCAAATCGCACCGTCAGAATTCCATCGCCGCATTTGCCAAAACAGAAATACCGCCTTTCAGCTTCTGTGCTATGAGCGAGATCTTCGGCAATTACGCGGCGTGGATCCTCAAATGCGTACTGAGCTTCAGAAAAGCTGATCCCATGCTTGGCCCGATTCGCCAGATCCTTCGCCGGATCCCACTCGAAACCGACCTTCATATACCTTCATAATGTTTTAAATTTACCGTATATATGGGTATTTCGCCATATCTAAGTATGGCTAGCTGGTCGCCTTTTAGAGCCAGGAGCACCGTTTAGTTGACGCATTAGTGCGGCACGCATAATTGCGTCATCAATCGGGTGGCGGCAGAGCTTGCTTTTAACGCTGGCTGCTGCACTTGCATGCCCAGAAGCAGACGCTGCGCATCGTGGGCCAGGAGCCGATCGAGTTCGAGCTTTCGCCGACGGCGCTGCGGCACGGACTTCCGCGCACCACGGTGCAACGCGCGCTCGAGGCGCTCGAGCATCAGCATTTCCTGCGCCAGGACCTCGCCGGACCTAAGCCGACGCGGCGGTTCGAGGATCTGTTCATGCGAGCGTGGCTGGCTTCGCTCGAGCATCAGTGACCCCGCCCCGCCCGGCATTGGATCCATAACCAGCAAGTAATCGGCCGGAAGGCGATACATTAGATCACTAATGTAACTATAATGCCTGTGCGCTCTTGGACCGCAGCTCATTCGCGGTCCTACACCAATGGCCTGCTGCGATCCTGCAGTAAGCGCGGTCCGGGAACGACCCGCTGGGTTGACGGCCTGCTTCCCGCACAGGCCTAGGATCCCCCAGAGTGAGCAATGCTTCACATTAATCAATGGCTTGTCATCTGATCTTCACGTGACAGTCACATGTCTGAAGGGCAGCGTCACTAGCCTGGCTGCCATGACCCGCACCCAGCTCATCATGGCTCGGTTCGACCTGGCCGAGTACCGCATCTGCCGGCAGCTCAATCGCGGCAGCGGCTGGCCGACGCTGCGTAATGTGCTGCGTGCGGCGAGCCGGCTGGGCGACGGCATCGTCTGGTACACGCTGGTCGCGCTGCTGCCACTGATTTACGGCCATGCGGCGGTGCGGCCTGCAATCGGCATGGCCGTCACCGGGATCATCGGACTTGTGATCTACCGCTGGCTCAAGCACGCGCTGGTGCGCGAGCGCCCCTTCATCCGCCATCCGGGCATCACGCTGGCGATGCCGCCGCTGGATCGCTATAGCTTTCCTTCCGGCCATACACTGCACGCCGTGGCCTTCACCTGGCAGGCGGTGGCGATGTTTCCGGCATTGGCCTGGGGGTTGGTGCCCCTGACCGGCCTGATTGCCGCCTCACGCGTAATCCTGGGGCTGCACTACCCGAGCGATGTGCTGGCGGGAGGTGCGATCGGCGCGGCGCTGGCGCTGCTGTCACTGCTGGCGCAAAGCCTCTTCTAACACCCACCGGTTGCAATCACGCCAGAGCATGCGGGTACTGTTCATTTCCGATGTCTATTTTCCGCGCGTCAACGGTGTTTCCACCTCGATCCGCACTTTCCGCACCGACCTGCGCGACGCCGGCGTCGACACCGTGCTGGTCGCGCCGGACTACGGCGCAGGCGCCGCGCCGGCAGCCGATGAAGCCGCAGTGCTGCGGGTGCCATCGGGCGCTGTGCCGCGCGATCCGGAGGACCGGCGGATGAAAATCTTCGCCTTGCGCGCGCGCCTGCGGCAACTTCAAGCGCAGCACTTTGACCTGGTGCACGTGCATACCCCGTTCCTGGCGCACTACGCCGGAGTGCGATTTGCTGCACGCCGCGGCATCCCGGTGATCGCGACCTATCACACGTTTTTCGAAGAGTACCTGCACCACTACGTACCGCTGCTGCCGCGGCCCGTAGGCCGCGCGCTGGCGCGCAGCTTCACGCGCTCGCAGTGCGCGCAGCTGGCCGCGATCATCGCTCCCTCCGAGCCGATGCGCGCGCTGCTGCTGGAATACGGCGTGAGCACGCGCATCCAGGTGATCCCGACCGGTCTGCCGGCGGAGCGCTATGTGCCGGGTGACGGCGCGCGCTTTCGGGCACATTTCGGCATCGGCGCCGCTCGGCCGCTGCTGCTGTATGTCGGGCGCGTGGCGCACGAGAAGAACATCGAATTCCTGTTGCATGCGTTCGTCGCGCTGCGCCGCATACGCGCCGACGCGCTGCTGGTGATCGCCGGCGAGGGGCCGGCGCGCGAGCAGCTGCAGTCGCAGGCGTCACAGCTCGGCATTGGCGCGGACGTGCAGTTCATCGGCTATCTCGACCGCGAGCGCGGACTGGCCGACTGTTACGCGGCGGCGGACGTATTCGTGTTCGCCTCGCGCACCGAAACTCAAGGCCTGGTGCTGCTGGAGGCGCTGGCCCAGGGCCGTCCGGTGGTCTCCACCGCGCACCTGGGCACGGCCTCGATCCTGCAGGCCGGCTGTGGGGCGCGGGTGGCGCCGGAGAAGCCAGATGTATTTGCACAGGCGATCGCCGACATCCTGGATGATCCGTCCCGCGCAGCGCGACTGTCGGCGCAGGCGCGCAGCTACGCTACCGGCTGGGCATCGAACCTGATGGCCTGGCGGCTAGCCGAGCTGTATCGCGAACTGGCCCACCAGCCAGCGCCGGTCGCCATCGCCGCCGCCTGATCGAGCCGCGCAGCGGACCGCAGAGCGTCGCTGCGCACCGACAGCGCCGTAGAGCCGGCCGGCGCGCGCTTGCGCTAAGATCGGCTAATGGTGGCAAGACGTGCGCTGGTGGTCGATGATTCGAAATCAGCGCGGGCATTCCTGACGCGGATCCTCGAGCGCTACGAGCTTGCGGTCGACGCGGTCGAATCCGCCGAACAGGCGATCGAATACCTGACCATCCAGCGGCCGGATGTGATCTTCATGGATCACCTGATGCCGGGCATGGATGGTTTCCAGGCGGTGCAGTCGATCAAGAACAACCCGCGCACCGCGACCATCCCGATCATGATGTACACCTCCCAGGAAGGCGAGCTGTACCTGAGCCAGGCGCGGGCACTGGGCGCGATCGGGGTGCTGCCGAAGCAGATCAAGCCCGCCGATGTGTCGAAGGTGCTGGAACAGCTGCACCTGCTGCCCGCGCCCAAGCCGGAACCCGAGCTCGTGACGCTGCCGGCCGAAGTGCTGCCGCCGGAAGCGCTGCCGCTCGATACCGCACCGCCGCTGGATACCACCAGCGAACGGCGCGGCCCGAATCGTCCGATGGCGCCGGCACTGGCTTCGGATGTGCGGCTGGTGATCGAGGGCATGCTGGCGCACCACATGCTCGACGTGCGCCGTTTCATCGTTGAGAACCTGGAGTCGAGTGCCGACCGGATCATCGGTGACGTGCGGCTGATGTTGCAGGATCAGACCCCGCCACCGTCCGGATTTGCACCCAGCGAGCGGCCAGCCGACTGGCGGCTGTGGCTGGCGGTGGCAGCGCTGGTGGCGGCGTTCCTGTTCGGGCTGCAGTGGTCCAAGCAGCGCGGTGACTCGGACGCACTGGCGACGCAGCTGGCCAAGAGCCAGCAGCAGCTCGCCGATACACAGCAGAGCCTGCTGGCGCTACAGACGGCCGATGCCGCCGCCGCGGCCGCAACTCCCGCGGCCGATGCCGCAGCGGCCGAGCCGGCGGAGGCCGGGCGCGCCAGTTCGATCATCGAACCGGTGCCATTTGGCGAAACCCCACTCGCCGGAGCGCGGCTCGAGCGTGTGTCGGGCCTGCTGACGCGGCTGAGCGCCCAGGGTTTTCATGGCGTGGTGCAGATTCGCAGTATCCCGGGCCGCTTCTGCACCGTGACCGGCGCCAACGGCGCGCCGGTGCTGGCGAGTGAGGTGCAGCTTTATTCGAAGTGCGATCAGGTGGGCAATCCGCGCGATGACAATGGCTCGGCGAGCCAGCGCCAGTCGGTCGCGTTCGCCAACATGGTGTCCACCGCGCGGCAGAATTCCGGGGGCAAGATCGATGTCCAGGTCAGTGCCGGCAATGCCGACGAGGTGCTGATGGCCTATCCGGCCGTCAGCGACACGCTGACGGCCGGCGAGTGGAATCACGTCGCGGCCACGAATAATCGCGTCGAAGTGCATTGGCAGCCGGCGCACTGAACTACCAACCGACGCGATTACTGCGCAACGGGCATTTACAGACCGTGCTCGGCAGCGTCTGGCCGGTCTCGTGGCTGATCCGCCGGCGCGCCGCACGACTGCTCGCCGGCGCCCAGGAGCTGCTGCTCGATTGCGGCGATCATGTGCGGCTGCAGGCGTTTGTCACTCGCGCCAACGGCGCGAACAGCGTCAACAGCGCCGGCACTGCCCCGTTGCGGCGCGTCGCGATCCTGCTGCACGGCTGGGAGGGGAGCGCTACGGCCACCTACGTGCTGTCGCTTGGCAGCCTGCTGCTTGCGCACGGCTTTGATGTCGTGCGGCTGAACCTGCGCGATCACGGCACGACCCATCATCTGAATCGCGACATCTTCCACTCCTGCCGGCTGGCCGAGGTGGTGGGCGCGATCAGGGCGCTGGCGCTGCACTTTGCCGATGCGCGGCTGTACCTGGCCGGATTCTCGCTCGGCGGCAATTTCATGTTGCGCGTGGCGGCCGATGCACTCGTGCCGGACGCGGTCGCTGGCGCAGTCGCGGTCTCCCCGGTGCTCGATCCGGAAGTGACGCTGACGGCGCTGGAGACAGGGCCGGCGCTCTACCGGCGCTCGTTCCTCAAGCGCTGGTCGCGCTCGCTCGAGCGCAAGCAGCGCGTCTGGCCCGGAGTGCATGCGTTTGACGCGATGCTGCGGCTGAAGGACCTGCGCGCGATGACGGCCGGGCTGGTGGCGACCTGCACCGACTTTCCGAGCCTGGCGGCGTACCTGGAAGGCTATGCGGTGACTGGCGGGCGGCTGGCGAGCCTGCGCGTGCCGGCTGCCGTGCTGCTCGCGGACGATGATCCGATCGTGCCGGCGGCGGATCTGGCGCGCCTGGCGCGCTCGCCACGCCTCACCGTGGTGCGCTCGCGCTATGGCGGTCACTGCGGCTTTGGCACCGGCGTCGCGCGGCCGAGCAGCGCCGATCGCTTCGTGCTGGCACAGTTCGAGCGCTTCGAGCGCATCGCCGGCACCCTCACCGGGACCCGCAGCGGCACCGGCCCCGCCGCGGCGCGCTGATCAGAGTCGCGCGAGCAGATTGGCAAGCCGCAGCCGGCCGATCCAGGAGGCGATGCCGATGCCGACGCCGACGAGCGCACCGATGCAGGCCAGCACGAACAGCGCCTGCGGGCCGAAGGCCGCCTGCAGCCACGGCAGTGCCACGGCCACCGCGGCACCGGCCGCGAACGCGCCGCCAATCAGTGTGCCGAGGGTGCGGCGGCGCAGCCGCAGGTAGTCGGCATCCAGTTGCGCCATGCGCTGGCGCTGTTCGCGCTGCGCCTGTGCAAGGCTGGCCGCGCGGCTGGCCGCGTCGGTCGGCTCGCGCGCCAGCGCTGCCACCAGCCGCGCATTGAAGCCGGGCGGCAGTGCCGGCGGCGCCAGCACGCGCGCGAGCGCGGCATCGAGTGCCTGCGCGTGCAGATCATCGGGTTCGTCGATGCTCATCAGGCGCTCTCCAGCCAGTGGCTTGGATCGTCCAGGCCGCGCCGGCGCAGCTGCTCGGTGAGCGCGGCGCGAGCGCGGTACAGGTTGGTCTTGACCGTGCCCTCGGGCATGCCGAGCATGCCGGCGACCTCGCTGACCGACCGGTCCTCATAGTAGAACAGCACCAGAGTGCGCCGGTAGCGCTCGGGCAGCAGCTCGATCAGCTCGCGCAGGATCGCTGAGGCATCGTCGTCGGTGCCACTGTCGGGGCTGTGCGAAAGATGGGCCATGGCGGTGATCTCCGCTTCCGCCTCGATCCCCGTATCGCTCATCGATGCCAGCTCGCGCCGGCGCGCGATCGCAGTCAGGCAGCGGTTGCGCGAGATCGTGTAGATCCAGGTGGACAGCGATGCGCGCCCGTCGTAACTGCCGATCGCCTTCCAGATTCGCACCAGGCTTTCCTGTGCGGCGTCTTCGGCCGCGGTGGGATCTCGTAGCAAAGTGCAACACAGCCGGTATACCTTGTCCTGGTAGCGCTCCAGCGTCAGCTGGAACGCGGCCTCGAGCGCACCGCTTTGCAGCAGCGCGAGGACATCGCGATCCTGGGCCGAGGCATCGGCCGGCGCTGGCTGCATGGAATTGACTACCTCAGCCCTTATTACCCCCCGATCCGGCCATCGGTTTCAACCAAACGCCGGCCGGCCGCATCTAAAGCACCGGATGACTGAATTGAAACCATTGGGCAGCAACGCAGGTATCAAGCACGTGTACCACATTTGCCTGAGAGGGCTAGCCCATGGACCCAAATTCAGTTGCCAGTGCCATGAACGGGGTATCGGACAATGCCGTAGCGATCCTCGGCGTGATGATCCCGATCGTGGCCATCGTGATGGGCCTGGGCATTGGCATGCTCAAGATCTGGACCGATTACCGCAAGAAGCGCGAAATCCTGCAGGCGCACCACGCCGAGCGCATGGCGGCGATCGAGAAGGGCATCGAGCTGCCGCCGCTGCCGCCCCAGTTTTATGGATCGGACGACTCGTCGGCAGCGGCCGCGAACGTGCTGCGCGAGTTCAACGGCAACGCGCCGGGATTGCGCTACCTGCGCAGCGGCCTGATGTGGCTGCTGGTCGGTATCGCGACCAGCATCGCGCTCTACGCCAATCATGAGTATGGCGCCCATAACGCCGCCTGGTGGGGCGCAGTGCCGGCCGCCTTCGGGCTGTCGAAGCTGCTGTTCTATTTCATCGCCAACCGCATGAGCGCCGGCGCCCGCGAGCGCGGCGATCAGAGTAAACCCAAGGAGTAACCAGAATGAGTTCCACCAAGACACAGTTTCCCAGCCGCCTGGCCGGCGCCCTGGCCGCCATCGTAGCCGTCTCCGGCACCGCCTTCGTCATCGCCGCCGGCGTGCAGGGGCCGTCCGGCAGCGCACCGCACAGCCTGCGCGTGGCCTATACCGCCGACGGCACGCTGCAGCGCGCGGTGCTGGCGCTCAATCAGCCGGGCGTCAGCGGCAGCTGATCGGTGCGGGCCAGCGCGCGGCGCGCCGGTAATGACGGCAGGATCATCTGCAGCGCCCGGTGCGCCACGGCCCGATAGGTGGTCAGCTTGCCGCCGTAGATCGATAGCAGCCGCGGCCGCGCGGATCGATCTGCCACCAGCATGGTCTCGCGCGAGCGGTGAAAAGCGTGGCCGCCGCCACCCGGCAGCACCCGCAGGCCAGCGAAACTGGTGGTGATGTCCTCGGGCGTGCTGGCCTCGTAGTGCGGAAAATAGTGCTTCAGCACGCCGAGCAGGTAATGGATCTCATTCGGGTGGGGTGCCACATCGGCGGGGTTGCCGTGAAAGCGCGACTCGGTGGTGCCGATCATCAGCTCACCGCGCCACGGCATCACGAACAGCGCACGTCCATCGCGCGGGCTCTCCACGTAGTAGATGCCGCGTTCCAGGCTGCCCGGCAGCACGATATGCGCGCCCTGCACGCACTCCAGTGCCGGCACCGGCATCGCCGGCTTGATGCGACGCGCGAGCGTGGCGGCCCAGGGACCGGCGGCGTTGACCAGTACGCGCGCGCGGCAGTGCTGCTCGAGCCCGGCTTGCAGAAAGCTCAGGTCGACGGCGTCCTCAGTCAGTGCGGCGCCGGTAAACTGCCCCGGGCATACGAGACGCGCGCCGAGTGCGCACGCCGAGCGCACCACCGCGCCGGTCAGCGCCGCATCGTCGGTCTGCGCATCGTGGTACCAGAACACGCATTCCAGATCACTCGTCGCCAGGCCGTCGAGCGTGGCCCACTGCGCGCGCGGCACGGTACCGAAATGTGCGCTGCGGTTGAGACCCGCCAGCAGCGCGTACAGCGACAGGCCGGCGCGCAGCTGCCAGGGGCGGCGGCGGGTCTGGCGGTAGATCGGGAAGTAGAAGCGTTGCAGCCGCACCAGCTGCGGCGCTATCCGCAACAGCGTGCCGCGCTCATGCAGGCTCTCGCGCACCAGGTGGAACTGGCCGGTCTCAAGATAGCGCAGTCCGCCGTGGATCAGCTTGCTGGAACGGCTGGAGGAGCCGGCTGCGATGGCGCTCTGCTCGAGCAGCCACACCGAGTGCCCGGCGGCCGCGACCGCCTGCGCCATGCCGGCGCCGTGAATGCCGGCGCCGACGATGGCGACATCGACATCGAAGGCGCCGCTCACCCGTCCGGGCGCGACGCGCGCGCCTGGCGCGGCAGGTTGCGCATCGCCTCGCTCATCGAGCGCACCGCCATGGTCTCGATGTAGGCCGCGCCGCGCGCGGCCAGTGCCTGCGCCAGCTCCAGCGTCTCCACTTCATACACCGCCCAGCGCCACGGCCCGCGCCACAGCGCCCCTTCCCCTGCTGGCAGCATCTCGTGATCGACGAACAGGAATTCGGGCTGCAGCGCTTCAAACTTCAGGCGCGTGTGGGCATCGTAGGCGCTGATCACCCAGCCGATCGGCATGCCGCCAATCTGGCGCACGCGGTGCACCGCCGCCAGGTCGAACGAGATCACCACGCACTGGCTGCGCGCCGGCTTCAACGTGTTGACCACGCGCGCCACCACCTGGTCGTAACCGAAGCGGGTGAGGCTGGCGCGCTTGATCTCGACGAACACCGTGACCTCGGGGCGGCCCTCGAGCAGGGCCAGCACCGCTGCCAGTGTCGGGATGCGCGTGCCGCGAAAGCGCTCGCCGAAGCGCGTCGGCTCGCAGGCATCGATCTGCACCAGCTCGCGCGCCCGCATGTCAAACACGCAGCCCGGGCGCCCGGTGGTGCGGATCAGGTGGTGGTCGTGGATCACGATCGGTATGCCGTCGGCCGACAGATGCACGTCGAGCTCGAGGAAGCGCAGCCCGAACTCGAGCGCCGAGCTGAAGGCAGGAATCGTATTTTCCGGGAAATCGCGGGCATTGCCGCGATGGGCAACCAGGTGAATCAATCGAGCGTTGTTCAAACAAGCGTCCGTGCAGCAGCGCAGCCTTTCATTATAGTGGGCGCCGCCTAGCGCGTCTGCGGTGCACCGGCCGGGGCGCGCTTTTCATCGAATTGCACGATCGGCTGGTTACCGGTCACGGTGAGCTGGCCCTCGATGGTGGCGCCGCGCGCCATGGCGATACTTGCGGCGATGACGCTGCCGCGGATCACCGCGCTGGCCGCGATCTCGATCTTCTTGCGCACCACGATGCTGCCGGTGATGCGGCCGGCGATCACCGCGCTCAGGGCGTGCACGTCGCCCTCCCAGTGCGCCTCGGCGGATACCGACAACTCGCCGCCGACGTTGCCGTCACCGATCACGTGACAGCCGATCATCAGGGCACCGGGGGTCTCGATGTCACCGGTCACGCGCGAACCGGTCGCCAAGAGCGACAGCGTGCCGGTCGGACGGTCGAGAATTCGACGATTAGGCTTGTCGGTCATGGCGGTATCGCGGATAACGCTCTGGCTGCTGCTACAATTCCGGTCCTCATTCCGCCGCCCAAGCGGATTCCATCCCTGCCTCGCGAACGCAATAGGCGTTGCTCGGCGGAATCAGCCAGGGCGATGACTCGTTCCCGCGCATGGAGGTCCGGTACCTGGACCCGATCAGGATATTCCGGGCTGCATTCACATCCCGGTCGTGCAACTCACCACAGTCGCGACATACCCATGATCTTACAATCAACCCATTGGCCCCTCGCGGACCACTCAGGGCCCCGCAGGTGGAACAGGTGATGCTGGTGTTTCTCTCGTTGACGACTTCAAACGTCCTGGCAGCCTGCTGGCTCTTGTATTCCAGGAAGCGCTTGAGCATCCCCCAGCCGGAATCCAGCACGGACTTCGCCATCCGTGTTCTTACCAGCTTGAGGCTACTCACATCGCCCACGACAATCTTCTGATACCGATCGACTATTTCTCTCGTGAACTTATGCAAGGCATCGGTCCGGCAGCGTGCCACCTTGCGATGGATGCGTTTGGCCTGGCGCTTGTGGCCACAGCGCTGGGCTGCGGCGAGTTTCTGCGCGTACTCCTGGGTCCAGTGGCCGGCTCTAAGTCGTCCCCCGTCGCTCGTGGCGGCAATATCCTTTAAACCCAGATCAATCCCGACGGCTTGCTCGGGGGCAACGGTCTCTTCAGCCGCAACCTTGACCGGCAGGCACAACCACCAGTCCCCGATCGCATCCTGAGCAAAGCAGCCGCCCTGCCATTTGACCCCTTCCAGCCGCTCTCTCTCGAACACCCGAAAGCACTTACCGGCAAAGCGCAGGCAGACGCCCTTGTGCTTGAGACTGGCCGCCTTAAAAGGTACCCAACCGAGCGATCGCCTCGTTCCTCGGCTTACCCGCCAGCGCAGTTTTACTCGATGCGCAGCCTGGCGTTTCTGGGCGTAGTGGGTACAAATCGACGGAATCGTATCGGCGCCAATCTTGTCAAAATACTGGCTTGAACCGGCCGTCAGGTTGCACAGATCAAAGCCGCTCATCCACTTTCGCTTGAGATCCGTGCGGGTCGCAGCTTTTAGGCTTGTTTCATTGCAGTAGTTGAAGATTTCGTTCACTTCCACTGCCGCGGCATTGAGCCATGCATAGGATTCTCTACGAACCTTCAACCGAAGAGTGCGCGTGAACGAGAGCGGCATGAGTGTATTATCGCCGTTCACAGGCGTTCGTGCTCCACTTCAGTTGCGCAACTCACAGGTGGGTCGCGATATCCACGTCGGTTCATTGGCTTTGCAACGCAGAGAGGATGTGATGAGGAACACAGGAATTTGTCTGGTGGCAATCGTTCTGGGCACGCTGGCACTGGCGGGCTGCAGTCGAGAGAGCGCGGATTGGAAGTCGGCGACCGCGGCCGACAGCGCGGAGGCCTATCAGCAGTTCCTGCAGCAGCACCCCAAGAGTGCCAACGCGGGCCAGGCGCAGGCGCGCATCGCGCAGATCGGCGACGATCGCGACTGGCAGGCCGCTGCCGCTGCCGACACCCGTGACTCCTACGGGCAGTACCTGACGCAGCACGCGCAAGGCAAATGGGCGCAGGAAGCGCGCATCCGGATCGAGAACTTCGCCCAGGGGGGTAGCAGCGGCGCCAATCCGGCGGGCGCGGGCGGTAACGCTGCGCCCGCGATTGCAGCCAGCGGCCCGGCGGCGGCGGCCCAACCGGCGACCACCTCCCCGGCGGCATCCGCAGCCCCGAAACCGGCACGCGCTGCCAGGACGGCCGGCCCGCATGCGGCCTCGCCGGGCAGCAGTGTCGCCAGCGACGGCGAGCACGGCCATTTCGTGCAACTGGGCGCCTTTCACAGCAAGGCCAGGGCCGAGTCGGAATGGAAAAAACTCTCCGCCCGCTATCCGTCCGAACTCAAGTCGCTCAAGCCGCACTACGTGGCGGCAAGATCCAAGGGCGGTGAGATCTACAAGCTGCGCGCCCGCGTGTCCTCGCTCAGCGATGCGCGCGGACTGTGCGCCACGCTCAAGAAGCACGCCCAGGTGTGCGTGCCGGTGAAGGCCTGAGCGCCGCGGCGCGTCAGATGTTCGTCAGCGATTGACATGGAATGTCAGCGTCACGGCGCCGCTTTTCTGACGCCCTGAGGCAAGCGACTGATTTATATGTCATTTCTTTCCTGGCACACAGTTTGCTTTGATATGTTCGTAAGGTTTTCCCCTAACCTTTGCGAACAACGCTCCCCGATGTTCGCTCCCTCGGCGCCGCAACGTCCCCGCGTTGCGGCGCCTTTCTTTTGCTCATCCGCCCCCACATAGCTTCGATGGAGTCCGAAGAAATGCGTGCTTTGAATTGGGTCGGCGGTGCGCTGGCTTCGGTGGCAGTCGGCTCTGCGGCACTGGCCGCCCCATCGGTGCGCTCGTTTGCGGATGCGGCATCCGCGGTGCGCGCGACCACGCTGCCCAATGGCCTGCAGATCATCGTCTGGCCGGACCACAACATTCCAAACGTCGCGCTGTACAACTTCGTGCACGTGGGCAGCCGCAACGAGGGCACCGGGACCACGGGACTGGCGCACTTCTTCGAGCACATGATGTTCAACGGCACCAGCCGGCACGAGCATGGCGACTTCGACCGGCTGATGGAGGCGCAGGGGGCGAGCAATAACGCCTATACCTCGCAGGATGTCACGGTGTACCAGGACTGGTTCCCGAGCTCGGCGCTGGAGCTGGTGCTGGAGCTGGAGAGCGACCGGATCGCAAACCTGGCGTTCGTGCCGGAGGTGGTGGAGAACGAGCGCAAGGTGGTCTATTCCGAGCGCCGGCTGCGCATCGAGGACAGCAACGCAGCGCTGCTCGATGAGCAGGTGCAGGCCACCGCGTTCCTGGCGCATCCATACCGCATCCCGACCATCGGCTGGCCGTCGGATATCCAGTCCTGGACCATGGCCGACCTGCAGAATTTCTTCCGCACCTATTACGCTCCCAACAACTGCACCCTGGTACTGGTCGGCGCCGTGGATGCCGACCAGGTATTCGCACTGGCGCGAAAATACTTCGGTCCCAACCCGGCGCGAGATGCGCCGCCGCCGGTGCGTACCCGCGAGCCCGAGCAGCTCGGCGAGCGGCGCCTGGTGCTCGAGCGCCCCGGGCAGAATCCGCTGTTGCACTACGCCTATCACGCCATTGCGGCCGCCGATCCGCGCCAGCCGGCACTCAACATCCTGCAGACCATCCTGACCAGCGGCCATGCCTCAAGACTGCATCGCGCACTGGTCGAGGAGGCGAAGCTTGCGGTGGCGATCGGCGGCGGCTGGTCGGAGGGCTTTGATGCCAATGTGTTCGTCATTCATGCGACGCTCCCCGCCAGCGGTTCGGTGAGCGCACTCGAGCAGGCACTGGATGCGCAGCTCTCGCGCGTGGTGAAGGATGGGGTCAGCGAGCAGGAGCTGCGGCGCGCCAAGAACCTGGTCGCGGCGGAATTCTGGCGCGGCGCCTCGACCATCGATGGCAAGGCGCGGCTGCTGGGGGAATACGCGGTGATGCACGGCGACTACCGGCTGCTGTTCACAGCACCGCAGGCCTATGAGCGCGTCACGCGCGAGGACGTCGCTGCCATCGCGCGCACGGTGTTCAACGCCGACAAGCGCACCGTCGGCGTGCTGCTGCCCACGGGCGGTGAGGACGCGGGCGCTGCGCTCGAGCACTCCGAGCACGGCATCCACTGATGCTGGCGCGTTCGGTACGTGCGGTCACGGCCGCAGCACTGCTGGGTGCTGCCGGCGGCTGGTGCCACGCGGCCGACCAGGCGCTCGCGAGCGGGGTCAAGATCCCGCCGCACCAGCGCTTCACGCTGGCGAACGGCGTGAAACTGATCCTGATCCCGCGTCATGACGTGCCACTGATCGCGTTCGAGGCCGTGGTGCGCGGCGGCTCGCGGCTGGATCCGGATGGCGCGGCCGGCACTGCCTCACTGCTGGCCGAGCTTCTGACCCATGGCGCCGGCAGCCGCGATGCCTATGGGTTCGCCGATGCGGTCGAGGACGCGGGCGGACATCTGGAGGCCGACGCACACAGCGAGGCAATCATCGCCCACGGCCAGTTCCTGGCGCGCGATCGCGAACTGATGCTGGGCCTGCTGGCCGATGCGCTGCAGCGCCCGCACCTGGATGAAGAGGAACTCGAGAAGCTGCGCTCGCGGCGCATCGAGTTCATCAAGGCGGCCAAGGATTCCGAGCCGCAAAGCCTGATCGGCAACTACGGCCGCGCATTGCTGTTCGCAAACCACGCCTACGGCAAGCCGGTCGGCGGCAGCCAGACGACGCTCGCGACCATCACGCGCGCGCAGCTGCTGCAGTTCTATCAGGATCAGTTTGGCGCCGATCGGCTGACGCTGGTGTTCGCCGGGGATTTCGATGCCGCGCAGCTGCACAAGAGTGTCACGGCCGCCTTTGCTGGCTGGCGCCGCGCCGGCGTCGCCGAGCCGCCGCTGGGCGTACCCGAGCGGGTCCGCGGCCGGCGCGTCGAGCTGATCGACTCGCCCGGAGCGGCACAGACCTATTTCTGGATCGGCAATGTCGGCGTGCCGCGCGCCTATGCGCAGCGCGCGGCGCTCGAGGTCACCAACAGTGCGTTCGGGGGCAGCTTCGGCTCGATGCTGATGCAGGCGCTGCGGGTCAAGTCGGGCCTGAGCTACTCGGCGCATGCAAGCTTTCACCGCGGCGCGGTCGCGGGGGAATTCGCGATCACCTCGTTCACCCAGACGGCGAGCACGGCGCGCGCCATCGACACCGCACTGCAGACCCTGTCCACGCTGAAGCGCGAGGGCGTGACGGCGGCTGCGATCGAATCGGCACGCAGCTACATCCTGGGCCAGTACGCGCTCGGATTCGAGACCGCCGCCGACTGGGCCGGCGTGCTGGCGGACCTGGATCTCTACCACCTGCCGGACAGCTACATCGACGATTACCGGCCGCAGCTGCTGGCGGTGGACGCGGCCGCCGCCAGACAGGTGACCGCCGACGCCTATCCGGATCCGGACAATGTCGACATCGTGCTGATCGGGGATGCGGCTCGCATCCGCACCGAGGTGGCGAAGTTCGGCCCGGTGAGCGAGAAGCCGCTGGCGGCGCCGGACTTCCAAGCGCCGGAAAAATAGGGATTGCAGCTCCTGTGAGCACCGATCGGCACAACGTCGCGCCAGCTGCCGCGCCACCGTTTCGCGCCGATCACGTCGGCAGTTTCCTGCGACCGGCCTACCTGCTGGCGGCGCGCGAGGCACTCAAGCGTGGCGAGCTCACAGCCGAAGGCCTGCGCGCGGTTGAAGATCGCGCCATCCGCGAGGTGGTGCAGCTGCAGCAGGGGCTCGGGCTGCGCGGCATCACCGACGGCGAGTACCGCCGGACATTTTTTCACGTCGACTTCCTGACGCAGCTCGAGGGCGTCGCCGAGAAGGGCGGGATGCCGGTCAAGTTCCACAAGGCCGGCGGTGAGATCGACTACGCGCCGCCGGTGATGCAGGTCACCGGCAAGGTGCGCCATTCGCATTCGATTCAGCGCCGCGATTTCGAATTTCTGCGCTCGGTCACTGAGCGCACGCCCAAGGTCACGATCCCGTCACCGACCATGCTGCACTTTCGTGGCGGCCGCGGTGCGATCAGCCAGGATGCCTATCCGCAGCTGGATGCGTTCTATGCTGATGTCGCGGCCGCCTATGGGCAGGAGGTCAATGATCTTGCGGCGGCCGGCTGCACCTATCTGCAGCTCGACGATACGAATCTGGCCTACCTGTGCGATGCCAGGCAGCGCGAGGCGGCACGCGCACGCGGCGATGATCCGGATGAACTGCCGCTGCGCTATGCGCGGCTGATCAACGCCGCGATCGCCGGCCGGCCGGCGGGCATGACGGTTTGCATCCATCTGTGCCGCGGCAATTTTCGCAGTTCCTGGGCGGCCGAGGGCGGCTACGAGCCGGTGGCGCGGGTGCTGTTCAATGAACTGAACGTCGACGGCTATTTTCTCGAGTACGACGATGCGCGCTCGGGCGACTTCGCTCCGCTGCGGCACGTGCCGCGGGGAAAGAAAGTGGTGCTGGGACTGGTCACGACAAAGCTGAACACGCTGGAAAGCGTCGATGAGCTCAGGCGCCGCATCGATGAGGCGGCGCGCATCGTACCGCTCGAGCAGCTGTGCCTGTCACCGCAGTGCGGCTTCTCGAGCACCGTGCACGGCAATGATGTGGCGGTCGAAATGCAGAGCCGCAAGCTTGCGCTAGTGGTCGACACCGCGCGGGCAGTGTGGGGTTATAGCTAGAGGCGGGAGCCGGTCCCCGGCGGGCTGTGACACCAGCACCGCGCCGGGACCGGCGCCACCCAAGGCGTGCCAGTCAGCGCGCCATCAAATCCAAGCCCCCGCTTGGATGACCGCACCGAAGTGCGATTAAAAATTGGCAGCCGCTGGCCCGAAAATGAAAGTCCATTCGCTGCCGTCGTTCAGCCGCACTGTGCCGTGGCCGGTGATTAAGGCACGCTTTGCAATTGGCAGCTGGTTCATGGCGGTTGACAATGATTGCCTCAATATTGACAATACTGCTCCATAAAGTTGTCAATGGCCAGCATAAGGTTGACAACATTTTAAGGATTAATTGCATATGACCAGAGTGCGTGCCAGAGGCGAGGATGTCCGCAAATACATCCTGGAGCACCTTGAAAGTCACCCGCATGACGTAAGCAAACTGACCTCCGAGCATTTCGGAATCACTAGGCAGGCCGTCAACAAGCATCTTCAGAGACTCACCACAGAGCATGCGATTGTGGAGGCGGGGAAGACCCGCAATCGGACTTATAAGCTAGCCACTCTCTCAAAGTGGGAGAAACGCTATAACCTGACGCTGGGAACTCTTGCAGAGGACGTCGTGTGGAGAGATGACATCGGTAAAGTCATAGGTGATATGCGGGACAATGTTCTTGCAATTTGGCAATACGGATTTACTGAAATGTTCAACAACGCTTTAGATCATTCCTCAGGAACATCCATCTATATCGAAATATCTAGAAATGCAGTTAGTACGGAAATGATTGTTCAAGATAACGGTGTGGGAATCTTCAAGAAGATCCAAACCGCATTGGGACTGCTAGATGAACGACATGCAATTCTTGAGTTGGCAAAGGGCAAGCTAACGACCGATCCAAAGCGCCACAGCGGCGAGGGAATCTTCTTTTCGTCCAGAATGTTCGACGAGTTTGACATACTTTCAGGCGGTGTCTTTTTCTCACATAAATTCGAAGATCGAGAGGATTGGATATTAGAACGAGATAGATTCAACAACGGTACGCTCGTGTGGATGAAATTGAACAACCGTACCTCCCGCACGACCACCACAATATTCGATCAATACACGTCTGGTGATGAATATGGATTCACCAAGACTGTTGTACCGGTGAAGCTAGCAAGATATGGAAACGAGAATCTAATATCGCGCTCACAGGCAAAGAGACTTGTGGCGCGAGTAGAGCTATTTAAGACAGTCTTATTCGATTTTAAAGACGTTCCAACCATCGGACAGGCATTTGCCGATGAGATATTCCGAGTGTTCGCTAAAAGTCACCCGGATATACAACTTCTTGCGATTCACGCCAGCTCGGAAGTTAAACGGATGATAGGCCGCGCGCAGTTCACAGGGTCTGAAAACGGAGAAAAAACCTCGAACTGAATCTATTTACGCCATTTCGCCAGCATGGCCCGCTTGACCGCTCAAGCATGCGGGAAATCAAATTGAGACATTAGCCGGCGCTTGCAGACGCGCTGCATCGAGATCGCGACGCTGCACGGCTAACTGATCAGGGTGCGGTATTGGCGCAGGTGCCGGATCATGTGCGGCTGGTTGCCGTGAATCTCGTACAGCCGCGCCAGGTTGTAATGCGCGTCCGCTAATTCCGGATCGATCGCGATCGCGGCCAGGTAGCTCTCGATGGCCTGCGTGCCGCGCCCGGTATCCTCCAGCAGCACGCCGAGATTGAACAGCGCCTGCGCATCGGCGCGGCAGGCGTCGACTCGATAGATCTGCTCGGCCAGTTCGAACTGGCCAGCCTGGTGCAGAAGGCGCCCACAATTGACGCGCGCCTCGACGTGGGCGTCATCCAACTGCAGACAGCGCTGGTACAGTCCGATGGCGCGCTGCGGATCGGAATCCTCAAGTCCTGCGGCCTGCTCGAATAACTGCTGCGATTGCGGCGCGCCAGCTGCGGCAGGCCGCTCGATCACGTGCAGCGTGCCATCGGTGACTCGCACATCAAGCGCCAGCAGGTATTGCCCGGTATCGCTCTGCCACTCGCCCTGGCCTTCGCGCACGCTCACGGCATCGCCTACCGCGCGCAGCGACAGGCCGGACAGCGGCGCATGCTCGGGCAGACGGCGCCGCAGATCGCGCAGCGAGCGGGTGATGCGGCGATTGGACAGGCGCGCGGCGGACAGCGCCTTCGCGGTTCGCATCACCAGCAGGTCCTGGAACGAGAAGCGATATGCGCGCCGCGGCCCGCGATGCGGGGCGACGAACTGCTGCCGGATGAGCGAGCGCACGACGCCGCGAGACAGCCCTACCAGTCGCTCGATGTCGGCGATGGAATACTCGTGCATGGTCTCCGACGCCCGAAGAACCTTCAGGCGCGCGAACTCTTGCGCGCCGGCGCCTTGCGTTCGGCGCGCTTGGGCGCCTTGCGCGGTCCGAGCTTCTCCTGCTGCTTGCCGCCCAGGCTCGCCTTGAGCGCCGACATCAGATCGATGACGTTGCCCGAGGAGGCGCGCTGCGGCGTTGCGGACAGCGAGATCTGCTTGCCTTCTACTTTTTTCTGGATCGCCGCCTCGACGCGCGCCTTGACCTCATCGACGTACAGCGTCGGGTCGAACTTGTCGGTGGCCTGCTGATCGATCAGCTGGCGCGCGAGCTTCAATTCGTTGTCCTTGACCTCGGTCGGCACGACGCCGATGTCGTCGATCGAGCGTACCTCGGCGGCGAAGTGCAGCTGGTGCATCACCAGCGCCTTGTCCAGCGGCCGCAGCACGATCATGTGATCGCGTCCATGCGCGGCCCAGTGTCCGATGGCGCAGCGGCGCGTCTCGCGCAGCGCGGCCGACAGCAGCGCGTACGGCCGGGCGCCGCCCTTGCCCGGTGCCAGAAAGTAGCTGCGGTCGAAGTACAGCGGATCGACCGAGATCAGCGGCACGAATTCGACGATATCGATGGTGTCGGAGCCGGCCTCGTCCAGCGCCTTGATCTCCTCGGCGCTGAACTGCACGTACTGGTCCTTGGCGAACTCGTAGCCCTTCACGATCTCGTTGCGCTCGACCACGGTGCCTTCCTTCAGGCACACGTACTGCTGCTTCAGGCGCGAACCGTCCTTCGCATGCAGCAGGTTGAAACTGATCTTCTCGCTGGAAACAGTCGCGGTATACAGATCTACGGGAATGGAGACCATCCCGAACGAGATGTTCAGCGACGCCATGGATCGTGCGGCCATTGCCCTACTCCGGCTCTTGTTGTGCGAGTTACAGACTGGCTGGGAGGGCCTTACGCGTCAATATCCAGATCTGGTTTCTGGGCTGTAATCAGACGCTTTTCGCGTGTTTTGCCACTCTGGCCTACCGGTATTGTGCGGTGCGACAAGGGCTGGGCCTACTGGCCGAACCTCGCGCCGTCATGCTCAAGCCACTCGAGTTCTTCCGCGGTGCTGTCGCGGCCGAGCACCCGGTTGCGATGCGGAAAGCGGCCGAAACGCTGGATGATGTCGCGATGTTGGGCGGCCGAGTCCAGGCTCGCCTGGAAGGTGCGGCGCAGGTCGGGGGGGGATTCCTCGACCAGTCGCCGGAACGCGGCGACCGATTCCTCCTGCACGTCGAGGCTCTCGGCATGCATCAGCGGCATATAGAAGAACAGCCGCTCGACCGGATCGAGCGTCGCGTCGGCGCCGATCTGCATGCCCGAGACGGTCAGTGACAGCGCCTGCAGGTCCTGCGCGTAGGCGTGCGCGCTGCCGCGATAGATGTTGCGAGAGAACTGATCGAGCAGCAGGATCAGCGCCAGGCGGCGGCGCGGACTGGACTCCCAGGATGCCAGCCGGCCCTGTTCCGCCGCCAATGCCAGCTCGCCATAGCGCTCGCGGATCAGCTCATCGGTTTGTGGGGTGACCTCAGGGGCATCCGGCCCGCCAAACCAGAGGCGTGAGTGCTGCAACAGGTGCGCTGGCGTGTACGGCCGCGCTCCGAACCAGAAGAACAGGATGTCCTGGGCGCTGGGGGCAGTCATGGTGCGGGTGGTGCTGCCGGCAGCGCGGGCTTATTCGCACAGGCTTTCCAGGTAGCTCTGGACGACCGTGGACAGGTGCTTGCGGGCCAGCGCCCGGGCCTTGGGGTGGTCGACCAGATGTTCCAGCGGGCCGGTGACCAGCATGCGTCGCACCGCAGGGTCGCGCGCGGACATGCGAGCCATCTTGTTCAGCACGGTGAAGCCGCGGTGGATTTTGGCGCGCGGGGCGCGGTCGGACTCGATGGAGCGGGCAAGGTACTGGCCGAAACGGCTGTACAGGAAGTAGTCATCGTTGCCGACGTGGAATCGCGCTTCGGCAAAGAAGTCGGGGAAATTCTTCTCGAGATACTGGTTGACGCTGTGAAGACGGGGCCCAGGTTCGCTGTTCGCGGACGCTTTGCGTTTCTTCATTTCGGTCTTGTCACACCTCCGTGGCCGGCCAATCGGATCGCGCGCCGCGGCGGGTACCCCGACTGGCGGCGCGCGAACGTTAAGGCACAACGAGCGGCGATGCAATAGAGCACCGCGGCTTTTGTGAGCCGCGTTCTCAGCGCGGCTGTGCGTTACTTTATCGCTTGGGCGTTGGCGACGGTTTCGGGGTCGCTGGCCTCGGATGGATCAGGCGGATCCTGGGGATCTTCCAGTGCATCGAGCTGCTCGGCCTCGCGGTGCTCGTCCTCGAGGCGGTCCGGATCAGTGGTGCGTTCGAACGGATTGATCATCCGCTGCGGGCCATCGTGCTTGCGCGGCTGCCAGGGCGGGCGTTCAGGATGGGTGGTTGACACAGTTTTCTCCGGTAGTGGCAGGGAGGGGAGAGTGTACGGCGCGGCGCCGGGAGGGGCAGTGCCCGCGATCGACCAAACGCCGCTCTCCAAGTCGGAATGGCGCGTAGGAATTAGGGAGACAGCGCCGCCATTACAGCAAGCGGTGCCACGGGCGCTCGCGGTCCGCGTATGCCAGGAAATGCGGATTGAGCAGCTGCGCGCGGCTGTTGTAGGTCAGCGCCGCCCCGGTCGTGGTGGTGACGAGCCCGCCGGCCGCGAGCACCACCGCGTGCGCGGCCGCCGTGTCCCACTCGGAAGTGGCGCCCAGCCGCGCATACAGGTCGGCGCTGCCCTCGGCCACCATGCACAGTTTCAGCGAGCTGCCGACCGCGATCAGCTCATGCGCACCCAGATTCGACAGCAGGGCGTCGAGCGAGTCGCCGCGGTGCGAGCGGCTGCCGACGATACGAACCGGGGAGGGCGCGTGCCGCCTGACGACGATCGCGCTGGCGGGCTCATCGGCATGAGCGCGAAAGGCGCCGGCGCCTGGGATGCCGTAATACAGCAGCTGGAGCGCCGGCGCGTAGACCACGCCGAGGACCGGCTCATGGCCCTCGATCAGCGCGATATTGACCGTGAATTCACCGTTATGGGACAGAAACTCGCGGGTGCCGTCGAGCGGATCGACCAGCCAGAAGCGCGGCCAGAGCGCGCGTTCGGAGAAGCAGACCGACGCCGACTCTTCCGACAGCACCGGCCAGTCCGGCGTCAGAGCGGCAAGTCCGTCGATAATGATGCGGTGGGAGCGCAGGTCCGCCTCGGTGAGCGGGGAGGCGTCGGCCTTGCTCGTGACCGCAATCTCACCTGATTCGTAGACTTCGAGGATCGCAGCTCCGGCGCGTCGCGCAATGTCGATCACCGGACCGAGCCATTGCGACAACGCAGCCAAGCGGGCTTCAGCCGTGCCTGCCAGGACGCGGCAGTCGCTTGCGGCTACCACCGCCCCCGGTCGCAAGCGCTATCTCCAACGCGGTTTCCAGACGGATCACGCGCGCCGTCAGATCCTCGATTTTCGCCTGCTGCGCAGCCATCGCTGCTGCTTGGGCGATCACCTTGTCGTTCATCTTGATGACGGTCGAGAAAGCCTCCCACAGCTTGTCCGTCATGCCCACCTATTTGCCCCGAGCACTGTGGGCCGATTCCATCTGCGCAATTCGCCGGTTGGAGTCAGCGCAGGACTTGAGGGCCAGGTCCAGCGCAGCGGTGGCCTCGTGGGTGGTCTGTTTCACCTGGGCAACTAAACGCAGTAATGCCTCATCGTCGTCGCTCGGGTCATAGATCTCGGCGGCGCGACGAACGAATTCGTTGACGGTCAGCTTGGAGGCCCTGGCCTTTTTGATAAAGAGCGCTTTCTGCGCCGCTGTCACCAGTAATGGGATGCGTTCTGTGGCCGCCATGGGTGCTTCATATATACATGCACATCACATGTGCATGTTAGCTCGTGCGCCGCCCCATTGGCAAGATCGGGTGTGCCATCACGCGTCCCGACCAGGTTTATCGGTCGGGCCGCCTGAGCCTGTGGTGCGAGGACAGCCAGGCGACGATCGCCTCGGCCGCCTGCTCAGCTGACTGCTGCAGCGTGTCGATGCGGATTTCAGGCTGCTCGGGCGCCTCATAGGGCGAGTCGATGCCGGTGAAGTTCTTAAGCTCTCCGCGGCGCGCCTTCTGGTACAGGCCCTTGGCGTCGCGCCGCTCGGCATCGGCCAACGGGGTGTCGACAAACACCTCGATGAACTCGCCCTCGGCGACCAGCGCACGCGCGCCGGCACGCTCGGCCCGGAACGGGGAGATGAAGGACACCAGCACGATCAAACCGGCATCCACCATCAGCTTGGCCACCTCGGCCACACGGCGGATGTTCTCGACCCGGTCCTGTGCGGTAAAGCCGAGGTCCTTGTTGAGTCCGTGGCGCACGTTGTCACCATCCAGCAGGTAGGTGCGCCGGCCCAGGTAGTGCAGCTTGCGCTCCACCAGATTGGCGATGGTCGTCTTGCCCGCACCCGAGTAGCCGGTCAGCCAGATCACGCACGGGCGCTGGCCGTTCAACTGCGCGCGCGCCTGCTGGTTGATGTCGAGTGTCTGCCAGTGCAGGTTGTGCGAGCGGCGCAGCGCAAAGCGCAGCATCCCGGCACCCACGGTGTGGTGCGTGATGCGGTCGATCAGGATGAAGGCGCCCAGTTCCCGGTTGACCTGGAACGGCTCGAATGCGATCGGCTGCTCCAGCTCCAGCTCGCAGACGCCGATGTCATTGAGTTCGAGCCGCTCGGCGGCGATGTGCTCGAGCGTGTTGACGTCGAGTCTGAACTTCACCGGGCTGACCGTAGCCGAGACGGTCCTGGTGGCGATTTTCATCAGATACGAGCGACCCTGCAGGATCGCATCCTGGTGCAGGCCCACCAGCGTGGCCTCGAACTGGTCGGCGATCTCCGGTGGCGAGTCGGGATCGGCCAGCAGGTCGCCGCGACCCAGGTCAATCTCATCCGAGAGCGTGACGGTCACGCACTGACCGGCGATGGCGACCGGCAGATCGCCCGCCGCGCTGATGATCCGCGTCACCTGCGTCTCGCGGCCCGAGGGCAGCGCCAGCACCGGATCTCCCGGGCGCAGGCTGCCGCTGACCAGCCGGCCGGCGAATCCGCGAAAGTCGGGATTGGGGCGGTTCACCCACTGGATCGGCATCCGCAATGCCGTGCTTGCGATTCGATCCCTAAGATCGACCGTCTCCAGATGCTGCATCAGGGTGGGACCTGTGTACCACGGCATGCGCGTGCCATGCTCGACGATGTTGTCCCCGAGCGCGGCCGACAGCGGGATCGCCGTGATATCGGTCAGATCGATCCGTGCCGCAAACTCGCGATAGTCGTGCACCAGCTCGTCAAACGGGGGCTGCGCGTAGCCGATCAGATCCATCTTGTTCACTGCCAGCACGATGCGTCGGATGCCCAGCAGTGATACCAGCATGCTGTGGCGGCGCGTCTGCGTCAGCAGTCCCTTGCGTGCATCGACCAGGATCACCGCAAGATCCGCGGTGGAAGCTCCGGTCACCATGTTGCGCGTGTACTGCTCGTGCCCGGGCGTATCGGCGACGATGAATTTGCGCCGCTCGGTCGAAAAGTAGCGATAGGCGACATCGATGGTGATGCCCTGTTCGCGCTCGGCGGCCAGTCCGTCGACCAGCAGCGCAAAATCAAGCTCCTCGCCGCGCGTGCCGATCCTCTCGGAATCCGCCGCCAGCGCGGCCAGTTGATCCTCGAAGATCATCTTGGATTCGTACAGCAGCCGGCCGATCAACGTCGATTTGCCATCATCCACCGAGCCGCAGGTGATGAAACGCAGCAGGCTCTTGTCGCGCTGGGACGCAAGGTAGGCGTCGATGTCGGAGCTGCCGGGCGCCGATGGATGCGCCATCAGAAGTAGCCGTCCTGCTTTTTCTTCTCCATCGAAGCCGAGGCGTCGTGATCGATCATGCGGCCCTGGCGCTCGGAACTGGTGGCCAGCAGCATCTCCTGGATGATCTGTGCCAGCGTTGCGGCTTCGCTCTGGATGGCGCCGGTCAGAGGGTAGCAACCCAGGGTTCGAAAACGCACGCTCAGCATCTGCGGCTGCTCGCCCGGTGCCAGCGGCATGCGATCGTCGTCCACCATGATCAGCATGCCGTCGCGCCGCACCACCGGGCGCGGTGCGGCGAAGTACAACGGCACGATCGCAATGTTCTCCAGGTAGATGTACTGCCAGACGTCCAGCTCAGTCCAGTTCGAAAGCGGAAAAACTCGGAAACTCTCGCCGCGGCGCTTGGCGGTGTTGTACAGGCTCCAGAGCTCCGGCCGCTGGCTTTTCGGGTCCCATCGGTGCTGGGCCGATCGCAGCGAGAATATGCGCTCCTTGGCGCGGCTCTTCTCCTCGTCCCGCCGCGCTCCGCCAAAGGCGGCATCGAACTGGTACTGGTCCAGCGCCTGCTTGAGCGCCTGCGTCTTCATCACGTCGGTATGGACCTGCGAGCCATGAGAAAAGGGCCCGACGCCGGCCGCCAATCCCTCGCGATTCACATGCACCAAGAGCTGCATGCCGCAGGTTTTCGCGATGTGGTCGCGAAACTCGTACATCTGCCGGAACTTCCAGGTGGTATCGACGTGCAACAACGGGAACGGCGGCGCGGCGGGGTAGAACGCCTTGGTGGCCAGATGCAGCAGCACCGAGCTGTCCTTGCCCATTGAGTACAGCATCACCGGCCGATCGCACTCGGCCACGACCTCGCGCAGGACGTAGATGCTCTCGGCCTCCAGACTCTGCAGATGCGTCAGCCGCGCAGGCGCGATGGTGTGTGGCGAGTCCATTTAAATGCTCCCGCAAGGATAGTACTCGTCGCGCGCCCCGCCAGTCCTCTACAATTCGACGCATGAGCGATCGCGAGCAGATGCAATACGACGTCGTGGTCGTCGGCGCGGGACCGGCGGGGCTCGCCTGCGCACTGCGCCTGAAGCAGCTGAAACCGCACGCCTCGATCTGCGTGCTGGAGAAAGCTTCAACCGTCGGCGCGCATGAGCTCTCGGGCGCGGTGCTCGAGCCGGGCCCGCTGCAAGCGCTGCTGCCGGACTGGCGCGCAAATTACAGCGGCATGGCAGTGCCGGCGCAGCACGATGAGTTTCATTTTCTGACGGCGGCGAAGGCGCTGCGGCTGCCATTGCCGCCCACCATGCGCAATCAGGGCAACTTCATCGTCTCGCTGTCACAGCTGACCGCGTGGCTCGCACAGCAGGCCGAGGGCGCCGGGATCGATGTATTTCCAGGGTTCGCCGCCGCCGCGCCTATATATAGTGTCGAGGGCGCGGTAGCCGGCGTGCGGGTCGGGGATATGGGCCTAACCCGGGAGGGCGATCCGGGTCCGAACTACACCCCGGGCGTTGATATCCTCGCTGCGACCACGATCCTGGCAGAAGGCTGCCGCGGTTCGATCAGCAAAGGGCTGATCCGGCAGTTCAAGCTCGATGCGGGCAAGGCGGCGCCGACCTTCGGCCTGGGCTTCAAGGAGCTCTGGCAGCTGCCGGCAGGACGCGTGCAGCCCGGTCTGATACGCCACAGCGCTGGCTGGCCGCTCGATGGCGGCACCTATGGTGGCAGTTTCCTGTATCACCTGAATCACGACCGGGTGTACGTCGGCTACGTGGTGGGTCTTGATTACCAGGATCCGCGCTTGCGGCCGTTCGAAGCCTTCCAGCAATTCAAGCATCACCCGTCCGTCAAGCCGCTGTTCGAAGGCGGGGAGATCCTGGCCGCCGGTGCGCGCACGATTGCGGCGGGCGGCTGGCAGTCGCTGCCGAAGCTTGAGATGCCCGGCGCGATGCTGATCGGGGATGCCGGCGGCACGCTCAATGTGCCGAAGATCAAGGGTATTCATCAGGCGGTGCGCTCCGGGGTGTGCGCGGCCGAGCATCTGCATGAGACGGGCAGCCCGGCAGGATTCGATGCCCGCTGGCGCGCCAGTGCCGGCGGACGCGAACTGCACCAAGTGCGCAACATCAAGCCCGGCTTCAAGCGCGGCTTCTGGTGGGGATTTGCCAATGGCGCCTGGGAGACGCTCACGGGCGGCCACTCGCCATGGACGCTCGAGAATCGCCTCGATGATGCCGCGAAGCTCAAGCAGCTCGATGCCTATCCATCACCCGATCGCCACTGGGTCACTCGCACGCTGCCGCCGCGTGACCGGCTGTCATCGGTGTTCTTTGCCGGCAATACGCACGATGAGGCGCAGCCGGTACACCTGAAGGTTGCCGATACCTCGATCTGCGCCGGCCGCTGTGCGCTGGAATTCGGCAATCCGTGCGAGCGTTTCTGTCCGGCCAACGTCTATGAGATGGTCGACGATGGCCAAGGTGGCCGGATGCTGCGTATCAACGCCGCCAACTGCGTGCACTGCAAGGCGTGCGACATCAAGGATCCCTACGGGATCATTACCTGGACCACCCCCGAGGGTGGCTCGGGGCCCAATTACCAGAATCTGTAATCCGAACGCGTCACCAGGCGAAGGACGGCGGCACTTCACGTGAGCATTCGATCCCTCTTCTCCAGGCTGTTCCGGGCCAAGCCCGCGCGCAGCGCCGAGCGCGCCGATGAGGCGTATGCGCAAGGGCGTCACGCCGATGCGGCCGCGCTGTGGCGGGTGCTGGCCGAGGGCGGCGATCTGCCCGCGCAGCTGCGCCTCGCGCAGCTGTACGAACGCGGCGACGGCGTGCTGCAGAACTTTGTCGAGGCCGAGCGCTGGTATCGCAGCGCGGCCGAACAGGGCTCGGTGGCGGCGCAGGCGCGACTCGGGGAGATCTACTTAACCGGGCTTGCGGCGCCCGACACGGCATCGGCGGCGGCGGTCGAACGCATCGGCAGCAGCCAGGCCGAGGACTCGCTGTTCAAGCGCCTGTATCCGCAGGGACTGGGGATCACGCAGGATCTGCAGCAGGCAGCGCACTGGAATGAGCGCGCTGCGCAGGCCGGCGATCCGTCCGCACAGGCGCGCCTGGGTCATCAGTATGCGAGTGGCCTTGGCGTGGCGCAGGACTTTGGCGCTGCCGAGCGCTGGTTTGCGGCAGCCGCCGAGCAGGGGCATGTCGCCGGCCAGCTGGGTTTGGGCATGCTGTACGCGGGCGGCTATGGCGAGCGGCGCGAGCATGCACGGGCGCTGGAATGGTTCGAGCGCTCTGCCAGCCAGGGCAATTCCACCGCGCAACTGTGCCTGGCGATGCTGCTGCTGTTCGGCGAGGGCGTCACGCACGACGAGGCGCGCGCGGTCACGCTGCTGGAACAGGCGGCTGCCGCCGGTCAGCCATCGGCGATGTTTCATCTCGGTGAGCTGTATCGGCGCGGCCGCGCGGTGCAGATGAACGCGTCGACCGCCGAAACCTGGCTGCGTCGTGCCGCCTCGCGCGGCTACATCAAGGCCTGGTTGTCGCTGGTGCATCTGTTTCGTTCCGGCCCGGAGCCGGATCTGAATACCGCGGCGGTGATGTGCCGCCAGGGCGCGGATCTCGAGGACGGTGAGGCACAGTATCTGCTGGGGCACATGTACCTGGATGGCGCGGGCGTACCGCGCGATGCGACCGAGGCGGCCCGCTGGATGGCGAAGGCGGCTGATCGCAACGTGACGGCGGCCTTCGAGCGACTCGGTGCGCTGTACGCGCAGGGGCTGGGTCTGCCGCAGGACTTTCAGGCGGCGGCCGACTGGTTTCATCGCGCAGCAGCACTGGGCGATGTCAATGCGCTGTATCACCTGGGCACGCTGCAACTGGGCGGTCTGGGCATGCCGCGCGATCCGAAAGCCGCGCGCGCGTGGTACCGCCGGGCCGCGAGCCAGGGGAGCGGTGCGGCCTGCCTGCAACTGGGCATCATCTACGCCACCGGCCAGGATGTGAGCAGGGACTACATCACCGCGGCCCGCTGGTATGCACAGGCCGCAGCGCACGGCGCCACGGAAGGGCGCTACAACCTGGCCTTCCTGCATCTGGGAGGGTTGGGGGTAGCCCAGGATACGGCACGTGCCCTGCGCTTGCTGGAAGAGGCGGCCGATGGCGGCAACGTCGAAGCAGCCTGGGCATTGCACCGTCAGTACACCGATGCAGAGCATGTGCCAGCAGATCCGGTCAAGGCGACGGCGTGGCTGGAGCGTGCTGCCCGGTGGGGCAGTGCGTCAGCCGCCTGTCAGCTGGCGCGGCAGTTGGAGCGCGCGGAGCCTGCGGCGCTGCCAGCTGAGCGCGTGTTTGCGGTGCTGGAGAATTGCGCTGCGCAGGGCAATCCCGCGGCGCAATCGGCGCTCGCGCTGATGTACTTTGAAGGCAAGCACGGGGCGCAGGACGAGCGGCTGGCATTGCGCTGGTTCACGCGCGCAGCACAGGGCGGCGATGGCTTCGCGCAAGCATGGCTGGGCGATATCTACGTGCAGGGCCGCGGCCTGGCGGCGGACCGCGATACCGCCGCGTTCTGGTACGAGCGCGCGGCGCTCCAGGGACATGCCGGCGCGACCGCGGCATTAACCTCATTACGTATGGCCGCCGGGGCTGGCGGCGACGGGCTGACCCAGGTGTTCCAGTTGTGGCTGCGCGCCGCGCAGGGCGGGGATGTCGGGGCGCAGCGCCGCGTCGGGGAGTTTTATCTGCACGGCACGGGCACTGAGGCATCAGCGCCCGAGGCGCGCCGCTGGCTGACGGCTGCTGTGCTGCAGGGCCACGTGCCCGCGATGGTGCTGCTGGGCGGGCTGCTGGTGCAGCAGCCCGACGAGGAAGTCGATCACGCGCAGGCGGCCGATCTATTCAGGCGCGCGGCGGCGCAAGGGAATCTGGATGCGCAGTACAACCTGGGCGTATGCCTGCGGCGCGGCCTGGGTGTCGAGCGTGACGATGCCGAGGCGGAGCGGCTGTATCGGGGCGCCGCGCAGCAGGGCCATCGTTCCGCGCAACTGGCACTGGGCGGACTGATCGAACAGCGTGCGGCCGACGCTGCCGACTGGAGCGAGGTCGCGCATTGGTATCAGCTCGCCGCCGATGCCGGCCATCCGGCTGCGATGGCATCGCTGGCGCAGCTGTACGAGAGCGGGCGTGGCGTCAGCATCGATCCGAGCGCGGCGCTCACTTGGTACCGGCGAGCCCTGGCGGCGGGATATGCCGCTGCGGGACCTGAGCTGCGGCGCATCGAGGCTGCACTGCAGAACTCGGAATACGCAGCCGGGCTGTAGGCGCGATCGGACTAGCCAAGGTCTTTAAACAAGGCTGTGGCCTACAGCCAGCCCATTGGGCTGCCGGCTAGGGTGCGGCGTGTCCCAGGGGATGTCCGATGCCAAGCGCTAATCCTCGCTCGACAGTGACGCTCGGCGGTCGCCCGCTTTACGCCATGCTGGTGCCGATTCCGGTGGTTTGCTTCACAGCGACGCTGATCACGGACATCGTTTACTGGCAAACGGCGACAATGCTGTGGGCCGACATGTCCGCCTGGCTGCTGCTAGTGGGGCTGGTGGTATCGGTGTTCGCAGTACTGGCAGGACTGATCGATTTCTTCGGCGATGCGCGCATACGCGCGCTGCGCGCCGCATGGATTCACGCCATCAGCTATGTCATCGCACTGATCCTCTCGATCGTCAATTGCCTCATTCACACGCGCGACGCTTACACCTCGGTGGTGCCATCCGGCCTGATCCTGTCCGCGATCGTGGTCGTGATTCTGCTGGTGAGCAGCTGGAGTGGCTGGGGCCTGGTATTTCATCACGGCGTCGGTGTGCGCCAGCCGCAGCCATGAAGTTTGCCCGCATCCACGCCGCCGCGATCGCGGCGCTCGTCACGCTGGCCGGTTGCGGGCCCGCGCCGATCGACCCAAGCCGTCAGGTCGGCCCGAACCCTTACCTGCCGCCGATTCATCAGTACCTGTTGCCACCGATGCATGTCGCCCAGGTAGTGGGCTGGAACGGCGCGACACCCACTGTGCCGATTGGCCTGAAAGTGCAGGCGTTTGCTACCGGGCTGGCGAACCCGCGATCACTCTATGTGCTGCCGAATGGCGATGTGCTGGTGGTCGAGACCGGCGGTCCGCAAGGGCCTGTCAGCCGGCCCAAGGAGATCGTCATGAACTGGGTCGAGAAGAGGGCGCATTCGCGCACCAAGCCCGGGCAGCGCATTCTGCTGTTTCGTGACACCCACGGCGACGGTATTCCCGACCAGCAAAGCGTGTTCATCGACCATCTGAACTCACCCTTTGGCGTGGTGCTGGTCGGAAACGATCTGTATGTGGCCAATACCGATGCGGTGCTGCGCTATCCGTACACCACTGGAGAAACCCAGATCACCGATCCTGGGGTCAAGCTGTGCGATCTGCCGGGCGGCCCGATCGATCATCACTGGACCAAGAGCCTGACCGCAAGCCCGGATGGGTCCGAGCTGTATGCCGGGGTCGGCTCCAACAGCAATATCACCGAGAACGGCATGGTGGCGGAGGTGGGTCGCGCGGCCATCTGGCAGATTGACCGGGCGACCGGCGCACACCGCGAGTACGCGACGGGATTGCGCAATCCGAACGGACTTCAATTCGAGCCACAGACCCATGTGCTCTGGGCCGTCATCAACGAGCGCGATGAGCTCGGCCCGGATCTGGTGCCCGATTATCTGACCTCCGTGCGCGACGGCGCCTTCTATGGCTGGCCGTACAGCTACTATGGCCAACATGTCGATCCACGCGTGCAGCCGCAGCGAGCGGATCTGGTCGCCAAGGCGATAGCGCCTGACTACGCGTTGAGCTCGCACGTGGCTCCCTTGGGGATGGTGTTCACGTCCGGGACCAATCTGCCGGCGCACTATCGCAGCGGCGCCTTTGTCGGCGAGCACGGCAGCTGGGACCGCACCGTATTGAATGGCTACAAGGTGGTCTACATTCCATTCGCCGATGGCCGCCCCTCGGGGCCACCCGAGGATGTGGTCACGGGCTTTCTGGTCGATGGCGACCAGGCGCGCGGGCGGCCAGTCGGCCTTGCGATTGACGGCACGGGAGCGCTATTGATCGCCGATGATACCGGCAACAGCGTCTGGCGCGTCTCGGCGGCGTCTCCCTGAGTGATCAGGCCAGCGCCGGCCGGCGGTGGTGGATCAGATCATCGAACAGTGCGTTCCAGCGCGGCAGCAGCAGGCGCTTCAAATCAAACTGGCTGACCGCCGCGCTGCGCGCAGCCTTGCGCAGCACTTTCATCTCGTCCGGTCGATCAAGCGCCGCCTCGATGCGCTGCGTGAGCTGCTTGTAGGCGAAGAAATCCACGGTCAGTGCGTTGATGCCATTGTGCAGTACCTCGCGCACTGGCGGTGTGTCCGAGGCGACGATCAGGCAGCCGCAGGCCATAGCCTCGATCAGTGACCACGACAGCACGAAGGGATAAGTCAGATACACGTGTACCGAGGACACCTGCAGCAAGGTCAAATAGGCGCGATAGTCGAGCATGCCGACGAAGTGAACACGTGCCAGGTCGAGCTTCGCGCCCAGCTCCTGCAGCATCATGTCGCGAAAGCTCGAGCGCGGCGGCGGCGGCGCGCCGTAACTGACCCCGTCACCGCCGACGATCACGATCTGCGCGCGTTTGCGTCGTCGCAGCAGCTGCGGCAGGGCGCGCATGAACACGTGAAAGCCGCGATAGGGCTCAAGGTTGCGCGCCACGTAGGTGACCACCTCATCGCGCCGCGTCAGCGTGCGGCGGGTACCGGGTAACGCAAACCTCGCTTTGGCATCCGGGCAGGCAATGTCGGTATCGACCCCTTCATGCAGCACACTGATGCGCGAGCGCATCTCGGGCGGATGCAGACTGCGCTGCCACTGCGTGGCCGAGTGGCCCCAGTCGGCGGCCTGAAAGGCCATCAGCGTGACGCCGTTGCGCGCCCGCAGCCGCGAGGGGTCACTGAAGATCGAGACGAATTCAGGATCAAAACCCACATCCACGCCCTGGGCGTGATAGAAGAATTCGAAATTGACCAGCAGCGGCACGTCGGGATAGACATCCTTGACGAACAGTGTCTCGCCCCAGCCGGCGTGTCCGACGATCAGATCGGGCCGAAAGCCCTGCTCGCGCAGCCCGCGACAAACCTCGGCAACGTTGGCGCCGGCATAGATGGCGCGGTCGATTTCCACCGCGTAGGCGTGGCAGTTGACCGGGCCGCGCGGATCCTTCGGATAGGCGATCTTGTAGACCCCGGCCATCGCATTGTCATTCGGCTGGGTGATGAAATAGACCCGGTTTCCCGGCTGATCGGCCAGGTAACGCACCACATGGCGGTACTGGGCGGGAAAGTTCTGATGAATGAAGAGGTAGTTCATAGCTCGAGCGCGGCCATCAGCGCTGCGCGCTCGGCATCGTCGCGGGCCGGAATCGCACGTGCCACCGCCACCAGCTCATACTCGGTGCTGCGCCGGCGCAGCAGCACTTCCCCGTAGGGAAGATCATTGAAGCAGCGCTGCAGCATACCGGGGGTAAAACCGCAGCGGTGGGCCATCGAGGTGCGGCCGCTGGCAATCGCGACACCGAAACCGAACACGACATCGTGCGCGGTGACCGGGCCGGCCGGGGATTCGTATAGGGTCTCGTGCAGCCGGTCAGCGGCGACGTACTGCGCGATGGTCTGCAGGTCGGGCACGATCACGCAGACAAAGCCGTCCTCACGCAGCACGCGCCGAAATTCCGCCAGCGCGAGTTTGACCTGATGCGCATACAGATGCTCGACGCAGTGCGCGGCCCAGACGGCATCGGCGCTGCCATCCGGAATCGGCGACAGGTCGGTCAGATCGGCGAGGATGTCCGGCTGCACCGACGCATCGACGTCGACGCGCAGCTGCTGCCAGTGGTCGAAGTAGCGCGGCAGCGTGCTGGCATTGCGCGGACCGCAGCCAACGTTGACCAGAACGCGCTCGCGTTGTGGCCCACTCACGGGCGGCGCGTGGAGCGTCGCCGGGTCGAGTGCGCGCTACGAGGGCGAGCCAGGTGCACTCGCGCGCGCCGCTTAGCGGGGGTTGCAGATGTCGGCGATGCGCGGGGCGCTGTCTTGCGCTTGGGCGGGGCGACGGATCGGGTCGCGCCGTTGCCTTTGCGAACGTGTGAGACTGAGGATGCGTTTGCCGCAGCGCGCCTGGGTTTGACGGGCTGCGGCGAGCTCTTGTCGGAAAGCGTGGCAGCGGGTGACTGGAAAACCGCGCGCCTCACCAGGCGCACCTGGATGCCTTCGAGCGGATCGTTGGCTACGGTCGAGCGGCACGGGGCGCCATTGCGCAACGGGCCGACCGTCACGCGGGACTGGAAGTAGCCGCTGTACTCGCAGTCATAGGCCGCCGCCCTGGCACTGGGCTTGAGCCGCACGGCAAATCCGACCAGCGGTACGGACATCCCTTTGGTGCCGCACATCTTGTCGTCGCTGAGCCAGGGGGTCTCGAAACCGCTGCCGGTGAGGCCCTTGTACTCGATGTCCTGTGCCGAGAATCCCTGCAGCGGGCGTACCGAGAACGATTCGATCCACAGTCCCGGAGCCACGCGTCCGGCCCAGGGCAGATCGGCAAAGGTCATGTCACCGCGGCTGCGGATGTGGGCCCCGATCTGCAGCGGCAGTGGTCCGTCAGTGGCCGCGGCAGGGATGACCGGCTGGCGAGAGCCTTTGACCAGACGCTTGGCGGCACGCTTATCCGGGCGCTTCGCAACCGGCACCGCCGTGGAGGGGGCCGGCACTGCGGCGGGCGGGGCGGGCCGGGCAGCTTCGAGCGCTGCCGCGCGAGCCTCCAGTCGCTCCACCTTGATTGAGAGCACTTCACCGCCCGGTGCACGCAGCGAGGTCATGATCAGGGTCGCCCCGGTGCCGTTGATCTTGGTGACCAGCAGGTCGCCCTGCGCGAACAGCCAGGCACCCTGGGTGGATGGGCCGGCAACGAACTCGACCTGA